>Ga0307430_1001351_pt1 | contig 18243 bp, 19 predicted proteins | sample SalMarWE160130MG_FD_202159 | JGI IMG/M metagenome (GOLD analysis project Ga0307430, IMG submission 202159) | Salt marsh sediment microbial communities from the Plum Island Ecosystem LTER, Massachusetts, United States - WE1603-130 | ecosystem: Environmental > Aquatic > Marine > Intertidal zone >... | reverse complement strand
AAATCACCACCAACAATATTTGCTTCAGGTTTAACCCCCTTTCTCCACTCCTCTTCAGAGAGAAATTCATGATAAACCTGATTTGTGATTAAAATAGGCATATTCTGTTTTCTTGAAATTTCAGAAAGAATTCTCATCTGCTTTGCAACTTCTCTATTCACTTCCCTGATTTTATTATCATCTTTTGATTTTTGTGCCTCGCCGAGCTCAAGCCTGTAAAGCATAGCCATTCCATCGACAATAATCAAACTAATATTTTCCTTTTTGACTCTTTTAAGTAGATTCATAAAAATTTCTTTTTGTTCTTCAAAACAAGTTGGATTCAAAATAAAGATATTTTTTAAAATTTCTTCAAGTTTTTCACTTCCAACAACCTGCTTCACCCTTTCAACACTAAAACCTCCTTCTGTATCTATAAAGATAACTTTCCCTCCTTTTTTTGCCATGCTGCATGCAGCCAACAAAACAAGATTAGTCTTCCCGCTTGCTGGCGGTCCTGCTGTCATTGTTATAACTCCAGACTCATAGCCACCATAAAGCCACTTATTCAGGTCATAACTGCCAGCAGATATTTTTTCTATTTTTCTGTAAGTCGCAAGTTTTTCAGATTTATCAGCCATAAGAAAAAAAGCAGGATTGAGTTAATAAGAATTATTGTGATTTCGAGGATGATAAATTTTTACCAAATTTAGCAATATATATCTCCTCCGCTTTTACAAGTTCATCTATAGATACGCATTCATGAGTATACTTCGGCATAAAACCAAAGACAGGATGTGTATTTGCTTTTATTTTAATCCCACAAACATCCCCTTTTTCAACTTTATCAACTAAAAGATAAGTATAATTCTCATTTTCAAGACGATATTTAATAAAATCTTCGTGTTTTAAATTTTCTAATCTTTTTATATTCATTATAAAAATTAAGAAATAGGATATTAAAGTATTTTTGTGTTGTAAAATATAATATAAAGAGTAATATTTAGAATATCATTTCATACCCTTAAAATCTTTCTCAACCTTTTCAAGATCTTTTATAATCAAAGCCATAGCATCATTTATAGCCTTTTTTATTGTCTTTCCTTTAACAGTTATTTTTATTCTTGGTTTTTCAGAAGGATGTTCCCTCTTCCATGCTGCAAAAGTCACTGCAGGGTCCTTATTAAGATATGTTCTCAGGAGTTCTGCAATAGTAAGACTTCCAACCTGCATCTCAACTTCATCCTTTGAACTTTTCAAGACTTTTATTTCCATAATATAAATTCTCGGAGATAGTTTAAAAAGATTGCTGTTTGGATTCTCTGTTAAGTTAATCAGGACAGCATAATATTCCTTCGGCTCCGCAGTAGTAATTTTCACAAACCTCATCCCAGCTACAATCGGATTCATAAACAGGGCTCTTGGGTACTGAACACTTTATTCCTCCGCCGCAACCATCTTCATCTGGGGTATAAATAAGGACCCGAGTTCCACAAGTCAAAGGACCTATATCCCCCCAGTCACCGCTTCCTGCTACAGGATTATTGTTCTGAATTTCAGATTTACTACACCAATGAGTATCTTGTTGATTCTCCTCACATTTATTATCTCCTGCATCCTTACTAGAAACATACCAATCAGATTCTCTATAACAATAAATTGTAATGTCCTGACAACCTTCTTCAATCAAACACTCAGAAGAGCATCCATCTCCATCTTCAGTGTTTCCATCGTCACATTCTTCTCCAGTATCAACATCTCCGTCACCACAATAAGGCTCTTCTGGAGGTTCTTCTGACCCTGTAGCACTAGATTTTTTTATTGTATATGTACCTGTCTGTGAACAGACTTGTTCATTTCCAGAATTGTCAATAAAATAAGATGTATATTCTAATTTATTTGCATTAGCTGGTCCAGAAAATGTTTCTGTTTTTGTAGTAAGTTGATTTAATCCTTCAAAACCTTTTTGGACACTGCTTGAATCTGTTTCATTAAGTAGAACAATTTTAATTCCTCCTATCTCTCTCCCGCCAGAATCTCTTCTAAGACGAACAGAATAACCCCCTTCAGAGTCTTCAATAACACTCTGAATATTTATATTAACTTCAAGGCATTTTTGCCCAAACTCAACTTGTTCAGCTCCGCCTTGGACTATGTTTCTTATCACAACCCATATAATTCCTGCTGATACTATAACTAACAGAACAATTATTAGTGTAGCCACAATAGCCGATACACCTTTCTTATCCTTTAAATCTCTCTTTTTTATCATCCTTATTCTTTATAATAAAAGAAAAGGTATTTATAAATTTTTATAGTCAATGCATAAAAACAGGCTTAACATTAATCAAATAAAAATTTTCCTATCAAGAGACTGCCAAAAAATATTGCTAATCTTCATCTGTCTCCTGTTTTTCTTCACTAATAATATCATCTTCCTAAAAACCTTCATCTTCTTCAGAGATTTTTTTCTCCACCCTCTCGCCCGCCTCTTCTTTCATTTTTTTAAGGTCAGCTATTGTAATATTCTTTGCTATAACAGGATCAAATTTTATTACTCTTGCAGGAATTTTATCAGGCGCAGAATATACCCTCTCACTGATGAGCCCGTTAGTTTCATTAGATTTTTTTCCAGTATCTTTTCTCAGCCTTATGCCAAGGAAACTTTCAAGTTTGTTCACAAGCCTGTAATCATCTTCTGGCAAGATTCCCTGTTCTGCCATTTTTATTGCAGCTTCTGATTCAGACAAATCGTGAGCAAGCTGTTCCTGCGTGAGCTTCTTCAATCTCCTCGCCCTCATAATAACCCAATGAAAATTATCAATAAGATCCGACCGTGGCTTTTTTTCCACAGGTGTAAACTTCTCATAATTCCTATCAACTATTTTCTTCAGGTTAATATTTTCCTGCTCTTTTTCAGATTCCTTTGCTTTAATTTTTTTAAAATCATCCTTCTGTCTTCTGGCATTTGCAAGCACATCATAAACTTTTTGTGTGGGAGATTTCTCAGCCTCCTTAAGCTGGAAAGTTGTTGGCCTCCTAACAAGAGGTATATTTTCCCTCTTTGAACAGGATTCGCAGATTTGAATAATTCCTTTTTCTTTAAAAGAAATAGCTTCAAAAAGCCTTGCCTTTTTTCCAGATACCCCACAGATAAAGCACTCCATAGAAGATAAAACCCAAAGGTGTTTTTTAAGATTTGTATTGAAAAAGGTATATATTTTTCTTCCCTAGGCTCTTCTAATTAGACAACTCTTTTTCAATTATATCCTTAAATTCCTCAAGCCCAATAATTTCTGAAACCTTTATTTTCTCGTTTACAAGAACTGTAGGAAGTTTGGTTATGTCATAAGTCTGGATTAACATTTCCACACTTGTGAGATTGTTATCCCCTGATATAGGAATCAGCATTATATCATCCCCATATTCCTGTTTTACTTCATAGAGCAAATTAGAGAACACATTTTGTTTTGCTTTTTCATCCAGACCAACATCATTCAACTTGTAAAAATAAACCACATTAACAATAGAAGAATCGCATTTCTCCTGAATTTTCAAACTATTAAGCCAGAACAAAGCTCTTAACAAATCAAATTTTTTATGCTCTGATAAGATTGTCTGGGAGATTTTGTTCGCATCTTCATACTTCTGCAGCATCTTTGCTTCCTCGTAAATCCTATTCCCGAATTCAATATTTTTCTGAATTGATAAATCGCAGTTCTCAATTGGGAAATTAGACAATAAGTAATTCTGCAATCTCGCATCCAGCAGATTAGTCTCAGATTTTATGTAAGTTTGATAAGCAAAATTATTTCTGACATTTTCTATGGAAAAACCAATAAAAATTCCTATCGAAAACACAGCTATTGAAAAAATCAGGGCAAACACAAATGCATACTTTGAATTTACCATTTGAAATCTTTTCTTATCATTTTATATATTGAAACTGCAAGGATAACAGGATGTATTGTTAAATATGCAAAAAAATACGATGCAAGGTTAATAAAACTTTTCCTGACTCCCGGATTTATCTTGCTTAATCCAAATAAAGTCAGGAGCAATCCCTGAATCAGAACAATTGCTCCGAAGAAATTCAGGGTCGTGACACTAACATAAAGATTATTAGCGGTTAGAAGAGAGACCTCTGATACAGCACTGTAAGCAGTATAGCTATGCACTAAGATTAATCTTTTTATCCATAAATAAAGAAATATACTCAGACCTAAAAGCCCTAAAAACATTGAAATTGCAAATAAAGGAATTATAAAATATCCTAATGGGCTTTTCTTGAATACCTCTTTTTTATATGAGAGAAGTGTTTGTACGCCTCCTATGCCCCATCTTATTCTTTGTTTCCACCAATCTTTTTTTGTGTCAGGAACAGACGTGTAAGTTATTGCATTTGCAGCAACTCTTATTCTGTAACCTGCCTTAATAAGTCTCCATGTTATTTCAACATCCTCTGTCATGTTTTTAGGGTCAAATCCTCCAACCTCTTTTAGCGCTTCTGTTCTATAAACACTCAAAGCTCCAGGAGTTACCCATATGCCTTCAATAAATTCAAGAAGCTTTCTTGTAAAAATTATCATAGCATATTCTATCGCCTGCAATCTCTCCAGAAGTTTTTTATTGTTCTTAACCAAGATCCTGCCAGTGACAGAGCCGACCTTGGGATTATCAAAATAGAAAACCATATTTTTTAGTGCATTACTTTTGATATAGGAATCAGCATCTATAATTGCCACCAAGTCAGCCTTTACTCTTTTTAACACATAATTTATGGAATCTGCTTTCCCGGTATTTTTCTTGTTTATTAGTTTAACTTTTGAATATTTTTTTGCGATTTCCTGCACAATTTTTTGAGTATTGTCAGTAGAGCCATCATTAACTATCAGGATTTCCTTTAAAGTTTTATAATCAGACTTCAATACCGAGAAAATAGTTTCTCCTATTCCTTTTTCCTCATTATATGCAGGGATGATTACGGAAAGAGAGAATTTTTTCTTTGGTTCTTTATAAGTAAAAAATTTATTCCTATTCATAAGATAGATAAATAAAAACAAAGAAAAGAAATAAATTGCAATAAACATATATACCAAATAAATTACAGACAACAAGTTCATTTTTCTGTTACCTTTTTTTCAGAGATATTAAAGTAATCATAAAACTCGTCGCTCAGACTCAATTCCCATGTGCGGCCTGATTTTTTCTTCTTAATCAAACCAAGTTCTGCAAATTTCTTTATATGATCATACGCTTTATTGCCACGAATTTTTATAATCACAGACTGCTTAATCAGCTGTTTATATGCAAGTATGGCAAGAGTCTCCTTCTCTGCCTCTGAAAACTCACTACTCCCAGAAGCAAGCCTGTTAACAAGATAAGCGTATTCCTGAAGAATGTCCATTTTCCACATTTCTCCTGTTTCTCCCCCTTTATGAATAACCCTTATCACAGAATCAGAACCCTCATACTTCTTCTTTAATTTTTCAATCAATTCGCGAATTGTAGAAGGATTCAAATCAGAAAGAGAAACTAATTCTCGCATATTCAAGAACCTCCCAGAGACAAATAAAACTGCTTCAAGAATCTTTAAATCTTCTTTTGCTTTTATCGTATCACTGTCTCTTTCTACCCCATCAGCTATCTCAACCATTAGAAACTATACCAAAAAAGATTTATAAGTATTATCCCACACAAGAGGATAATTCTTAACTCAAATCGCAAACCTCAGTATTGCCCCAATCCCGCCCATATTGTTAAATTGCTCTCCTTCTGTGATTTCAGTTGAGATTATTTTTACTTCAGATCCTATGTTTTCAGCTAATCCTTTCAGCTCTTTTATTTTTGATTTGCCGAGTTTTTCTGATAAAAACAAAGTATCAACAGCCCCAACACCCAAAGCTTTTCTTACTTCTTTTTCTCCTAAGAGAGTTTTTTCAGGATTTTCTCCCAGATTCTGCAGGAATTTTTCAATTTCTTTTTTTTCAAGAGTTCTTTCATGGTTAGCTAAAAGATCCTGGGATTTTACCACAAGCTCGCGAAGCCCTGATTCAGAACTATCACCAACATCAACTTTTCCTATAACTTTCTCACGGAGCTGCGTCATAAGATAATCCCCCTCCAGGAATTCGTCTTTTGTTGGTATTGGACCGCCAATAATAATTCCTTTAAGTTTTTTCATGTTAAAGAAAAGATTTTTCACTTCATCTGCAATTCTTTTGTAAAATTTCTTCGTAAGCCCCTCAGTAATTCTGTGGAATCTCTGAGATGAATTATGGACAAGAATTCCATTTGCAAAGAAATTTTTAGCCTCTGTCTCAATATCAATCATCTCTGATTGTTTATTGTTCTTTTTAAGCTCATAAATTTTTATATCAAATATTTCGTTTTTACTATTAACAATTAAAGAATCTCCTTTTTTCAGATCTTTGGCGAGTGCCTCAATAATTTTACCTCCTTCCTTCTTAAAAAAAACATGGTCCTCAGAAGCAATAATTGACCCAATTAATTCTTCCCCCCAAATCCCCCAAGATTTATCTTTAACAACTTTCCATTTATTTTTTACCTTGGTAAAAATAATTTTATTAGAGTTTAAATCTAATGCTTTTATTTCTTCATCTTTTCTAACATCTTCTATCCTCTTTAAATTCTTCTTTGTTCTAATTATAGTATCTGGACTCAAACATTGCCCGCCAGCCCTGACTTTTGACGGAATACCAGAAGTCATTTTCTGAAGAGGCTCTATTCTCTTTCCTTTAAGAAGGCCGATAGTTGCCTCCTTTCTGTCCATAACAAGCAAGCCAAAAACTTCTGCCACTTCCAGCATTTCTTTCAAAGGATCAAGAATAAATTCCTTATCACACCGATACATCCTTGTATTCAAAGGTACAGCAGGCTTAACCTCCCAAAATTGTAGATCTTCCTGCCCTTCAACTCTTGAAACATTACCGCAAAAAACTGCTAGCCCGTTTTCAGGAGTTTTCTTATATTCTTTAAGTCCACGGGTTATCTTATCCAAAGCATTGCCCACATTTTTCCTTGTTGAAGTGGATTTAATATTTTTCGCGGTTGATTTCTCTGCCTCAAGCTGGTCAATAACTGTATAAAGATTCTGCCCCGCAGGAATATAGACTGTTATAAGTTCTGTGGCCCTGGCTCTTTTTCCCTCAAGTTCTTCAATGATTTCTGCCAGTTCCTGCTTTGTTAGTTCCGCCATTTTTAAATAAACTCCACCTTAAACTCTCCTTCTTTAATTTCTTTAGCATTTAAAACATTTTTTAAATCACTCAAAAGAGATTTCAGATCTTCATAAGTTTTTTTATTTAGAATCAAAACAATCTCAGAATTCATTGGTTTCTTATTTTCTGTTTTTATACTTCTTACTTGGGAAATCTGATTTTTTAATAAAAACCATCTATTCACAAATGATTTAATATTCATATCTTTGTCTATCCAATTTTCTAAAAGTTTTTTATCAAATTTAGGCCACTCACAGAGATGTATGCTCTTTGTTTTCTCGTGCTTTCTATAATAAGTTTGATAAATTTCTTCAGTGATAAAAGGCATAATCGGAGCAATCATTTTCAAAATTGTTAAAAGGGATTGATATAGTGCATATTGTGCAGATAATTTTTCATTTCCTTTTCCCTGATAAATTCTTTTTTTAATAATCTCAAGGTAATAATCACAAAAATCTTTCCAGAAAAATTCTTCTGTATTAAATTTAGCTCTAGAAAATTCATATTTCTCAAATCCATGAGTTGTAGTAAATATAACTCTATTTAATTCCCTCAAAAAATATTCATCCAATTCTTCTAGCTTCTTCGGCTTCTTCGGCTTATTTTTCCCAACTGCCATAAAAACAAACTTAGATGCATTGAAAAGCTTATTAATAAACTTCTTTCCAGCAATTAAATCTTTTTCCTGATAATCCAAATCACTTCCTAATTTGCTTCCAGCAGCCCAAAATCTCAAGGCATCTGCACCATATTCTTCCATAACATCAATTGGAGAAACAACATTTCCTTTTGATTTTGACATTTTTTCTCCACCTAATGAAACATTTCCAGAAATTACAATATCTTTCCAGGGAATTTCCTTTTCATGCAGATATCCCCGAACAATTGTGTAAAATGCCCAAGTTCGAATTATATCATGTGCTTGGGGCCTTAAAGAAAAAGGCAAACCGATTTTATTTCCAATTAATGAATCTGCAATCTGCGGGGTTAATGATGAAGTTGCCCATGTATCCAAAACCATTTCTTCAGGAACTGCATCTTTTTTGCATTTTGGACATTTCTTTTTAGTTTGTAGAGGATCAACAGGAAGTTCTTTCTCTAAAGGTAAGATAACTTCTCCACAATCTTTGCACTCCCAAACAGGAATCGGAACTCCAAAATGCCTATTTCTTGAAATACTCCAATCCCACTCCAGACCATCAACCCAATTATCATATCTTTTTTTCATAAACTCCGGATACCACTTAATCTTATTTCCAAGCTCAATCCATTTTTTCTTTTTGTCGAGAATTTTAATAAACCATTGCTTTGTTGGAAGAAATTCAATAGGAGTTCCGCATTTATCATGAACATTTACAATATGCTTGATTTCCTTCTGCTCCTCAATTAGATTCTTCTTTTTTAAATCTTCCAGAATTTTCTTTCTGGAATCTTTAACTTTCAAATCTTTATAATCTCCTTCAATAATTTTCCCTTGTTTATCTAAAATCAATCTTGGTTCTAGTTTATGCCTATTAAGAGCATCCACATCAAACCTGTCTCCATAAGAACAAATCATCAAAACACCGGTTCCTTTTTCAATTTCAGCAGATTTGTCAGCAATAATTGGAACTTCAAAATCAAATAAAGGAACTTTTGCTTTTTTTCCAACTAATTTTTTATACCTTTTATCGTCTGGATGAACAAAAACAGCAACACAAGCACCTAATAATTCAGGACGCGTTGTTGCAATTAATAAATCCCTTCCATCACAAGAAAATTTTAGAGTTGAAAACAAACTGCTTCCTTCTTTATCCTCTAATTCTGCTTGAGCAATTGAAGTCTGACACTCAGGACACCACATTGTCGGAAAATCTTTTTTGTAAATTTCTTTTTTATTAAATAATTCAATAAAAGCTTTTTGAGAAATTTTTCTTGTGTTATCATCAATCGTAGAGTAATATAAATTATAATCTGCAGAGATTCCAAGATTTTTGAAATCCTGAACACATTCAGGCGTCACTTTTTTCAGGGTTTTCAGACAGAGTTTAATGAACTCTGTTCTTCCCATATCTTTACTCTTAACATTGTTTGTTTTTTCAATAAATCTCTCAGTTGGTAAACCATTGTCATCTGTTCCAAAAGGATAAAAAATACTTCCATCAAACATTCTTCGAAATCTTATAATAAAATCCTGTTGAGAGTAAGAAAAGGCGTGCCCAATATGCATTCTTCCAGAGATATATGGAGGAGGAGTATCAACAGAATAAATCTTTTTCTTTTTTAAATCAGCCTTATAAATTTTCTGCTTTTCCCAGAATTTTCTTATTTTCTCTTCCACTTCTTTAAAATCAAGCTTTCCTTTAGCCATAACATCCATAACACAATAACTTTTAAAAACTCTTTGAATCTATTTGAAATAAGACAATGGCAAACCAAAACATACAAATGCCTGCAGGATTCGGCGGCTTAATGAGATTCAGTGAAGAATACAAAAGCAAGATAATGTTAAAGCCAACCCATATAATTATATTTGTAATTGCAGTAATAGTTTTCAGAATTGTGTTAGAATTTATTTATTAATCGTAGGTTATTAATCAAATTAAAATCATAAAATGTTTCCAGGACTAGGCGGTTTAAACCCAAAAAAGATGCAGGCGATGATGAAGCAGCTTGGTATGGATCAGAAAGAGATTCCTGCTTCTCGCGTCACAATTGAGAAAGCTGATGGCGGTAAGATTGTCATTGAAAATCCTTCTGTAACAAAAATTTCAATGCAAGGGCAGGAAAGCTTCCAGGTCTCAGGAGAATTCAAAGAAGAAAGTGAAAAACAAGAAATAACAGATGAAGATGTTAAAACAATAATGGAAAAAGCAAATGTTAGTGAAGAAGAATCAAGAAAGGCTCTTGAAGAATCAAAAGGAGACCTAGCAGAGGCGATTTTGAAGTTGAGTGAATAAAAATGATTTCTGAAACAGCACGCGGAGCAATAGTCTTTAGAAAAAAAGACATGTCAGTTGAATATCTTCTATTAAAATATCGGAGATATGGACAAAACCATTGGGATTTTGTTAAAGGAGCTCCAGAAGGAAAAGAATCCCTAGAAGAAACAGTAAAAAGAGAGGTAGGGGAAGAAACAGGAATTTTAAAAGTAATAATATGTGAGGGGTTTATTGAAAAAAGATCTTACAATTATGAAAAAAATAACGGAACAAAAGTAAAAAAAGACGTGACTCTTCTACTAACAAAAGTAGGAAGAGATGAGAAGATTAAATTATCAGAAGAACATTCACATTATAAATGGGCTTCTATTGAAGAATGTAAAAAAATTTTAGAATTCAAAGATCAAAAAGAAATCTTAGAAAAAGCAAATAAATTCATAATATCTTCTTAACACCAACAATTATTTTAATCCATTTTCCTTATAACAAACATGGAAAAATTCCTTGAAAATCTGGCTACAGCTGAAAGAATAATATTCACCGCTGATCACATGGTCTACGTAACTTTTCCATTAATCAAAGACAAAAGACTCCTAATCAAGATTATCCAAGAAATAAAAAATGCAATAACAGCCTGCATTACCTCGATTCTCCAGCGCGAGTATATTTACAAGAGAATAATCCTTTACAAAGACCCAAAATCTAACTTTAGGACCTTCACTGAAAAATGCGCTCCAAGGTATAAAATAACAAATGAAGAGATAAGACTAATTTTCGAATTGTTTGACTTTGTGGAGAAACACAAGGAAAGCCCTTTTGAATTCATAAAAGATGAAAAAGTTGTGATTCTTTCAAACAGCCTGAAACCAAAAACACTGACAACTGAAAAAGCAAAGGAATTTCTCATACTTGCAAAGAACATTCTGAGAAGAACAAAGGAAAATTTTAGTAAAAACATTTAAGATATTAAAATGTAAAAAACTCAAAATTAAGAAAAATATAAAAAGTCCTTAATCTTAGTTAATTATACTTCTAAATTATGAAAAGTTACAAGAAATCAGAAACCGGTCGTGTACATGGAATAGGAAAAAGAGGTTAATCTAATTTATGGAAGAAATAATTCAGGAAAAAATAAGTGCAGACCATCTCCTTTATGTTAGTCTTAAGTATACAAAAACCTGCGACGTTATTCTCAACCTTCTTCTCAGATGGCGTAAAATGATTGAAACCAGTATCAACGAAATTCTAAAAAAGGCAAAGAAGAAGAAAAAGATTCCAAAGATACCTGAAAATCCTGTCGGAAAAATAGAAACCATGAGAAAGGTTTTCAAGAAGAACAAAGACGTTCTTAAAGTTATGGAAATGTATGAAATGTTCAGAAAATTAGAAGAATTGCGAAAAGAAAGAATTGGGGAATTCAGAAAAAATGTAACTCTAAGATTGTTTTACCGAGGAGAGGAGATAAACGTGAATCTCGAAGAGCTGAAAATCTATGCTGAAAATCTAGAAAAGTTTATAAGTATAACTAAGCAATTTCTTTTATCAAAAAAGGTTTAGAAGAAAAAACTTCTAAAAAAAGAGTTCTGGAGTTAAAAATAACTCACAAGCTGAAGCCAGGACTTAATCGTTAAAAATTTAAAGCTAAAATTAAGTTAATATATGTATCATTAAGCGATAATCAAAAATGACAAAAATAATTGTTATTGCGTCTGGGAAAGGAGGTGTTGGGAAAACCACCACAGCAATAAATCTTGCAGCTGCTATGAAATATTTTGGAAGAGATGTTTTGGTTATTGACGGAAATCTTTCAACCCCTAATGTAGGCATTCATTTAAACGCCCCAGAGGTTCCTATAAACCTAAATCATGTTTTAAGAGGCAAGGCAGAGCCCTTTGAAGCTGTATATGAGCACGAATCAGGAATTAAAATTATGCCCTCTTCCATATCAATAAAAGAAGCAAAAAGAACCAAGCCAGAAAAGCTAAAAAATTTCAAGAATCAATTTAAGAAAATTTCAGAAAACGTTATCGTAGACTGTGCTGCTGGTCTTGGGAAAGAGGCTTCATGTGCTATTGAAACTGCAGATGAAATAATTATTGTTACAAATCCGGAAATGCCTGCAATTACAGACGCCCTGAAAGCAGTAAAAACTGCAGAACAACTGAAAAAACCAGTCAAAGGGATAATTGTGACGCGGGTAAAAAAAGACAGCATAGAGCTTTCTCCTGAAGTTGTAAAAGAAATGCTTGAGATACCTATCCTTGGAATGATTCCTGAAGATGATTATGTAAGAAGAGCAATAAACACCAAAAATCCAGTAGTCCATACATATCCAAAAAGCAAAGCTGCCAGGGCATACAAGGAAATCGCAGCCAAAATCCTTGACATGCCTTATGACTCTGATAAGGACAGGGAAAAAATCCTTGAAAGATTTTTGAGAAAGCTTGGATTAAGGGATTGATCAAAAAAAATTAAAATTCTTTTATAGATTTTTTATTAAATCCAATTAGATGATTCCACAGATAGCAGCGCACTTAGTGTACACATAATCATCACAGCCATCTTCATTATTAAGCACTTGAAGATAGTTACCGCTGATTCTGCACGCACAATCTTCAGGTTCTGAATCTGCGTGTGTCTGGCATTCCTGAAGAACAGCAACGCAATAAGCAGGGTCAACTGTGTAGTATGTAAGATCTACTAGATTTCGCCAGTTACTGGAACAAGTACTAGTTCCAAGGGTAGTGACCACTCCTATCTTTGGTCCTCCTATATATCCATTCACAATTAGATTATCATTCACAGTAACCTTATCATCCTCAGGATCCTCTAGTGTATTAGCCTGAACAGTGTTGGCATCTGTAATGCTACCATCAGTCATACTAATACTCTTACCATTCATGCTAATGCCACTACCAGGGGTAATGCTGCCAAGAGTATTTATATTGCCTCCAACACTTAAACCAGTACCAACATGTAACTTGCCTTGCACATCCACCTGACCATCATCGGCAGATATTTTGCCTGCATTAACTAAATTAAGAGTATTAACATCTGCTATATCATGACTATTCATATCAATCATACGATCAGCATCAGCTCCTGCAGCCAGCACTTGAGCCAAAGTTGGTGTGCCACCGCTGCCTCCTAAAGGCCAAGAAGTAATGCAATCCTCACCCATGCAGTACACTGCGGCTTTAAACATTTCGGCTTCAAGCCCACCATCAATTTCAACATTAAAAAGGTGGGTAGAGTCCTTAATAGTTATCGGATATAAGTCTAAATCATGATAATCATGACCTGGATTAGGAGCTATTGCAAAAACAAAAACTCCTGCAAGCATCAAACCGACAAAAGCTATAATTGTGTAAGAAAGCCTGTTTGAAATTTTCTGGCTTAACAAACCCCAACCTCCCTCTTTTTGTTTTCTCTTTTTCATTTTTCCTCTTTTCTTATATTACATTAACAAAAAGAGGTATTTAAATATTTTTATACCTTAATCTTCATGAATAAAATTTCGCTTTTTTTTACTTTCCTTATGTCTAATGATTTTTTTAGATTTTTCAGGCTGATTTCAAAGCCAAGGTTTTTTGCAATTTTTTCAGACGCAGAAGGAATCACAGGCCAGAGCAAAATTGTAACAGCTTTTATGCTATCAACCAACTCATATAATTTTTTCTTGTTGCGAGTTTCCCAAAGTTTGTTCTTTTGAACATACTCATTACATAAATCAATGAAGGAAAAAATCTCATTCAGGGCTTTGTCAAACTTGTAATTCTCAAAATTTTTCTCTATCTCCTTCAGCTTTAAGTTCTTAATTAATTTATTCTCTGTTTTTTCCAAGCCAGTTTTTTCTGCCAATCCAGTGACTCTGCTGACAAGATTTCCAAACTTGTTTGCCAACTCATTATTGTGCCTTTCAATCAAAATTTCTTCTGAATAATCTGAGTCATCAAATACAGAACATCTCAAGAGAGAATAACGAACTGAATCAGAACCATATCTTTTAACTAATTCAATTGGGTCAATCACATTCCCCAGACTCTTTGAGATTTTCTTCCCGCCTAAATTTAAATAACCATGAACCAAGAGCTTCTTTGGGAGTTCAATTCCCGCAGACATTAACATCGCAGGCCAGATTACTGAATGAAACCAGTTAATACCTTTTCCAATAACATGAACATCTGCAGGCCAGTTCCCATTCGCACCAGAATAATAATTAAGTAAAGCATCAAACCAGACATAAATCTTAAAATTTTTGTCAATAGGAGTATCAATTCCCCAATCCAAGTTTGTCCTAGCAACGCACAAATCCCTCAACTCCTCATTTTTCAGACGAGCCAAAATTTCATTTTTCCTTTCTTTAGGAACAATATAATCCTCAACAAATTTAATCAGCCTATTCTTATATTTGCTCAACTTAAAAAAATAAGAATCTTCAGAAATCAATTCCGGCACTTTATTATGCTCTGGGCATTTTCCACCAACCAAATCCTTTTCAGTTAAAAAAGCCTCACAACCCTTACAATACAATCCTTTATATTTTCCTTTGTAGATTTCACCTTTATCAAAAACTTTCTTGAAAATTTCCTGAGATATCTTTTTATGTTCTTTCTCAGTTGTTTTAATAAATCTATCATAAGAGATATTCAACTTTTCACAAAGTTCAACAAAAAGTTTTGAATTCCAGTCTACAAATTTTTTAGTATCAACCCCTTTTTCCTTAGCTGCTAAAGCATTTTTCTGTGCATTTTCATCTGTTCCAGTCAAAAACCACGTCGACTCACCCTTCAATTTTTTCCAACGGACAAGAACATCTGCTAAGACTTTCTCAAACGCATGCCCAACATGCGGTGCTGCATTTACATAATCAATTGCTGTCGTAACATAAAATTTCTTTTTTTTCTTTGCCATGTTTTCCTTACAGGAATTAAATATAAAAACTTAACTAACTTTAAGAAAAATTACAGCAGCTTTAGTTTAGTGGCAGAACACGAGATTCCCAATCTCGGAACGCGGGTTCAATTCCCGCAAGCTGCATCACCGCCAAAAATCTCAGAAAATTATTTAAACAAGAACCTGCTCCCTTCCTTATGTTCAATAAGAAAAAATGCGGGAAATGCGGGAAAGGAATAAGCAATGATTATGACTTTTGCCCTTACTGCGGAAATCAATTAAGAAATTTATTTGAAGAAAACAGCGAAGACTGGGGCTTGCTTGGTAAAAATGATTTTAATCAAGAAGGGATAAAACTTCCAATGGGCTTCAATACGCTATTCAATTCTCTTCTTAAAAATCTTAATAAGCAAATAGATGAATTTGAAGATATGAAAGAAGAGAAAACTATGAAAAAAAGAAAAGGCGGGATAGGGATAAGCATTTACACATCTGGGAACAAGCCGCCTAAAATAAAAGTAACTTCTTTTGGAAACCTTCCTCAATTTAAGGAAAAAGAAAAAAAGATAAAAGAAAGTATGAAAAAGACTATAAATCTCCCCCAGATAAGTTCTAAAAAATTTTCAGGGCTGGAAAAAAAGGAGCCTGAAACAAACATAAGAAGACTCTCAAATAAAATCGTATATGAAATAGAAATGCCAGAGGTAAAATCAATAAAAGATGTTTCCATAAACCAGCTTGAGAGCAGCATTGAAATAAAAGCACTCGCAACTCCAAGAGGTAAGAAAAAAAGATATGTTTATTATAAAATAATTCCTGTGAACCTACCAATAAGAAAATACAATTTATCAAAAGAGAAACTTGTCCTTGAATTAGAGACCCAGGAATAAGAACTAACAAAACTTATAAATTATAGATTTCTGATATTATAGGGATTAAGAGGAAATGTTAAATCCATTTATACAGTTTGGACTTATGATTTTGGTTGTCCTGGGTGTCTCAATTATAATGAGGCTGCTCAAACAACCTTTGATAATAGGATATATCTTATCTGGGATTTTAGTCGGGCCTTTTTTCCTTAACCTAATCCAGAGCAGCGAAACAATAAATGTTTTTTCAGAGATGGGGATTGCATTTTTGCTTTTTATTGTCGGATTGCATTTGTCTCCTAAGGTCTTAAAACACGTTGGTAAAATCTCCCTGATTACAGGAATGGGACAGATAATATTTACTTCTTTGATTGGGTATCTCATAGGAAAACTTTTAGGATTCTCAATAATAACCTCAATTTACATTGCAATAGCCTTGACTTTTTCCTCCACAATTATTATTATGAAACTTCTTTCAGACAAAGATGCCCTGGAAAAGCTTTATGGAAAAATTTCAATAGGATTCCTGTTGGTCCAGGACTTAGTAGCTATCTTAATTTTAATTGTTGTCTCGTCTTTAGCAAGCGGGGCAGGGGCTAGCAATATTTTATTTTCCACAATTATAAGAGGCGTCTTTCTCGTTGCTGTTTTAATACCAATTAGTTATTACATTCTCCCAAGATTAAGTGATTTCTTTGCAAAGTCTCAAGAACTTTTATTTATCTTTGCTATCTCTTGGGGTTTAGGGTTGTCTCTTCTTTTCCTTTACGCAGGATTTTCAATTGAAGTCGGGGCATTAATCGCAGGAGTCATGCTCTCAATATCCCCCTATAGTTTTGAAATCAGTTCAAAGTTAAAACCTTTAAGAGATTTTTTCATAATTTCTTTCTTTATTATTTTAGGAAGTCAGATGGCTTTTGGAGATATAAGTCATTTAATTTTTCCCGCAGTAATCTTCTCTCTATTCATCTTAATAGGAAATCCTTTGATAGTCATAATTTTAATGGGAGCCTTAGGCTACAGCAAAAAAACAGGCTTCATGGCAGGACTTACTGTTGCTCAGATTTCTGAATTCTCATTAATCCTAATTGCTTTGGGAGTCAAAATAGGACACCTAACTCAGGAGATATTGTCCTTCGTTACAATGATAGGATTATTAACCATCGCAGGTTCAACATACTTAATCATTTATTCAGACGCAATCTTCAAAAAGATAAGAAAATCTTTAACAATTTTTGAAAGAAAAAGAGTTAGGGAGAAAGAGATACCAAAAAAGAATTATCATTATATTCTTTTGGGCTATAATCGAATCGGATTTTCAGTGGTAAAATCTTTTTCAAAGATAACCAGGAACTTTTTAATTGTGGATTACAATCCAGAGGTTGTCAAAGAACTACAAAAAAGAGGTTTTGATGCAATTTACGGAGATGTTGATGACTCAGAATTTTTAGAGGGGTTAAGAATGGACAAAGCCTCTCTAATTGTGTCTACAATCCCTGAAAAAGAGACAAATCAGTTAATTTTAGATATTTTAGGAAGAAAGAAAGGCGGACCAATTGTTCTCTTAACAGGAAGGCAAATTGAAGATGCTATTGAACTATACGGCGCAGGCGCAGATTATGTAATCTTGCCTCACTTCTTAGGGGGAGAATACACTGCAAAATTAATCAGAGAAGCAAAAAGCGATCATAGAATATACCAAAAAGAAAAGCAAAAAGAATTAAGAATTCTAAGAGAAAGATTAGAGAAAGGACAAGAACATCCGAGAATTGAAAAAGACAGGAAATAAGATATCTAATAGGAAGGGATTAACAAAACTTATAAATACATTCTTTCTTTCAGATTTTAATGAGCCTGTAGCTCAGCCTGGTTAAAGGCTTACGCCAAACCATCCTGAGGGTTCAAGAGCCTGTAGCTCAGCCTGGTTAGAGCACTACTCTGATAAGGTAGGGGTCCTCGGTTCAAATCCGAGCAGGCTCATTTTTAACAAGTTTTAAAAACCAATTTTTTCTCAATAAACTATGACACGTGGAATGTATCATTACATAAAACAGGCCTGGAAAAAGCCGGACAAGAAAATACTCAGAAACAGAATGGTTGAGTGGAGAAAAAGTCAGGCAGTTGTAAAAGTTGACAAACCATTAAGGCTCGATAGAGCAAGAGCTTTGGGTTATAAAGACAAGAAAGGATTTGTTATTGCCCGTATAAGAATTTTAAGAGGAGGACACAGAAGGCCAAGACCAAACAAAGGAAGAAGAAGCAAAAGACTCCACACAAGAAAAACATTGAGGATGAATTATAAGTGGATTGCAGAACAAAGAACAGCAAGAAAATTCG
>Ga0307430_1001342_pt1 | contig 18302 bp, 26 predicted proteins | sample SalMarWE160130MG_FD_202159 | JGI IMG/M metagenome (GOLD analysis project Ga0307430, IMG submission 202159) | Salt marsh sediment microbial communities from the Plum Island Ecosystem LTER, Massachusetts, United States - WE1603-130 | ecosystem: Environmental > Aquatic > Marine > Intertidal zone >... | reverse complement strand
ATGTTTTTGTTCTTCGCAATGTGGTTTGCCTGCGGCATTGGTGGACCTCCAGGTAATATGTTAAGTGCTGATCCGGTCGCACAAAATCTCTCTGCCGCTATCTCTGCAGCAGTCCTTTCCATGTTTTTCTCTGTGCCGGGCTGGGCTTGTGTGTTGGTGAGTCAGCGAAAGATGTTACGAGGCATTCAATCAGATAAAATTAAATAAGAAAAGATTGGAGTAAATAGGGGTGAAACTTTCTCAAATGATTAATCACTCTGACCTGCCCCCATTAATAGTACAACTTGTTAAGTTAGAGTCAATGGAATAATAGCCTCGGGAGCAGGTCACTTACATATTGTCTCTACTTTACCGTAGAACACAAAAAAGCCAAAAAGAGAAGTGAAGAGAATAACTCTATATCCTTTGCTGAAAAGTGATACAAGCATTCTAGCCTTACCTTACACAATATCATTTGTGTCAGGTTGATTGACCAGGATATTCTTAAAACAATACTTAACAGAATAGCCATTGTGTTAAGTTATTCTCAAAGACAGGGAAAGTTGCAAGAGTAGGCCAAGAGGAAATCTGGGAACTTAGATTTGACAAAAAGTATGTTTTTGGAGGGATTCTTATATAAAATTAATTTTGGAGGAAAAATGGTTAGACCGTCTCACTTTTTGTATTGTTTTAGACCCTTTCAAGCCTTTTCACTCAATTCCTTCGTATTTATATATGAAATGCGAATCTAACAATATAGGTTATTTAAAATAAGGTGTCAAGCCTGTTTCCGGATTTATCTAATCTTATTGGCTGGTGGGTGTTTGCGTTTGAATCTGATAGAGAGTACCACTTCCCTTAGGGGCTATTTTTGGTTCCGTAGTTTTGGTTGGCCTCGGATTTGACATACAGCTATTTTTTTTCAGTTTCATTGCCATAACTTCCGCAGGAGCAATGACCTTTTGCGCGAAAGATTGAAATAGGTTATTAGGGTTCTTATAGCGAATAATCTGGAGAACCCAGGGGTATCTCTTAAAATGTTCGAAAACATGCCGTATTCACTGGCTGAAGCCTCCAGTAATGGCTGAATTGGAACTGAGGGTAGATCTGGAACGATGCGCTCTAGCTCTTGAGGTATACTTTTGGCATCTGTGATATCAGCGATAACAAACCGAGCCACATGAGCCAGAGTAGAGATGGTCTCTGTGATATCTCGGCTACTTGGTTTTTCGAAATCAAACACCACGGGTAGATAATTATACTTGAGAAGTTGTTCTCGAATAGCATCCAATAAGGTCTTTCTCTCCTTGGTAAACCGGCCAAGAACGAGCACAACCTTTGATGTGATAGTATCGATGATACGACGAATTTTTTGGTTATTAATGAGCAAATGAAGAAATTGCGCAACCTCAAGATTATCAGTAGTGATTGTGGGTTCGTGGGGAAGTGTGATTATCAGATTTGATTGGTCCGTTGTCTTATCCACGTGTAAATTCCAGGCGGAAATTCCATATATGCGGCAGTGCGAAAGGTTTGTATAGAAGAGACGTGTGTTAATCATGCGAGCACCACTGAGGTTTGCACCGCGGAGATTTGCATGACAGAGGTCCGCATCACTGAGGTTTGTATAACTAAGATCCGCATCCCTGAGATCTGTACACATAAGGTTCGTATAACTAAGATCCGCATTTTCAAGCTTCGCACCTCTAAGGTTTGCCTTATAAAGGTTAGCAGCGGAGAGGTCCGCAATCATCAGATCTGCGCCGCTAAGGTTCGCATTTTGGAGGCTTGCACCCCTAAGCTTCGCACCAGTGAGTTTCGTGTCCATCAGGTTGGCATAAAGGAGTTTGGCATCAATGAGGTTTACGCCAGGGAGGTCTGCACCACTAAGGCGCACATCACTGAGGGAAGGTTCTTGTCGAGGGTGGTCTTCTCTCCACTCATTCCAGACAAATACCCCTTGTTGAATGAGATCAAGGTGTTTGTTATCTGTCATAAGAGTCCTCTCTACATTGTTAGCTGTGGTCAAATCATGTGTGGATCTACCATTTATTCAAAAATTCCCTGATAGCATCCTCTGGGGATAAATTAAGGTAAATCTCAGTGGTTGTTAATCTATCGTGGCCTAGAAGGGTTTGGAGGGCTCTGGTAGAGATTCCTTTTCTGATGCAGTTGACCGAGAAGGTATGCCTTAAAACATGAGGAGAGACGGGTTTTGAGATCCCAGCCTTGTCGGCTACTTTCTTGACTGTTCTTGCAACTGTTCTCGTAGTAATTCCAGTATCATTGTTTTCTGCAAAGTGATATTCAAATAATCTTCTCACTCTATCTGTCATTGGAATGATTCTTCTTTTTGTCTTTTTACCGTAAGGGCCACCCTTGCCGTAGATAACCAGTCTTCTTTCCTGCCACTGGATATTATCTTTTTTAAGATCAGCAAACTCTGAGAGTCTTAATCCGGTATCCAAAAGAGTCCAAACTACAAACTTTTCCCGAAAAGTATCGCAGGCATTGATCAGGCTGTCTACCTCATCGTCATTTAATGGTTCTCTTTTATATTGGTAAGGCATAGAAAAAATTATTTAATTTATATTTTTTAGTGATTAACTTTTAATATTTTGTTTTAATAGAGGAAGGACTATTTCTTTAACAAAGTCCATTGGAACAACCCCAGCTAAACCTGAATTCTCTACAAATATCACTCGCGGTTCTCCTGTCTGAGAACTAATGGCAACTTCTCGATATGGAATATAACTCTTGGCAATTCCTAATAGGTAAGCTTTGTTTACAGGCTTTGTACCTTTGATACTAGAAAGGCTTGGTTTTAGAATTACAGGGCTGCCGCTACTGCCAGGGAATACCCAAGCATCTATAAGAAACTGAAAATTGCTGTTGATTATTTCGTCGTCCAAGCGGGCAATTATTCCAGAGCGGATGATTGTATAGTTTTTGTTTATCCCAGCGATTCCCATAGGGAATCCAATAGTGAAGATTTCATCCCCTTGGCCTATTCCCAATTTCTTAATGGTTGGTTTAAGAGCCATTAAATATTCAGGAAACCAGAAAATTTGAAGATTTTGTTTTTTGAGAAATTCAGGACTAGTAGAAACTACTGCAGCATCCACTTTTTCATTAGGATGGGCAAGCCATTTTTGTCCTTTCTCATCTTTCAGACGTAAAGTGAATCTTTTTGAACCATCTTGAGAAGCGTTACATCGTATAAAAACTTCATTTTTTCCTTGAAATACATGTCTATTGGTCACTAAAAATACTTTGAACAGTTCTTTCCCGTTTTGGTCTTTTTGGCCTATAGAAAAACCTACTAGAAATCCTGTTGCAATAGACTTATAGTTTTTATCTCCCTTTGGGATTTCAATTGATACTACCGCATCTAAATATTGTTTTGGTAATAGAGACATTTTACATTATCTCCTTGATTTTAGTTTAGCTTATTTTGTAGTTTTGTCAACATTAAGTAAAAAAGAGGACAAAATGTCCTCAATTTGTAAAAAGGAGTGTAGATAAAATGGGGGTTTGGCTTTAGAGGAAAGTGGCAAATGTCTTACTTTTACACAAAGGACGACAAAACTTAAGCTTTTTACCTTTTTCTGAGCAAGGGTTCTTCCCGTAGTTATCTTTATCTCATTGTACGAATTGCTAATTCCATTTCCCCTTCCTGTCACCTTATCGCAGGATTCTTGCTCATTCATTCTCGATAAAATAACCTCGGCAATCGCTAATCATCTCTTTCTTCTTAATTGCTTTTCTCTCTCTTTCACAATCACCCGATAACCAGCAACTTACACATAAATTGGCTGCTCTTTTTCCAAGGTCTGTCTTAAGAGATTGTGAGTCAAGGGTTTCTACTAGATGATCCAGCGGGGTATTTATCCTTCTGGCGGTTCTGCCCGCATCCGTCATTCCTCGTACCCAAAAAATGATAGGAAGAACAAAGAGATATAGTCTAAACCAAAAATCCATAATGGATTCTCGTGGTATGGTTTGACTCCATATAACTGCGTACCAGAAGAGTCCATAGAAAAACATATATAGAATTCCCTTTAATATCTGTCCATTGTATAATTGCCCCAAACCGCAAAAGAAAAAGGACAATACTATTGCTAACCCCGGATTTCTCTTAGTTTCCCCTTGCTGTAAAAGTCCTACTTTGGCTTTCTTCTTGACTTTTCGAAATCTCCAAGCTCCCAAAATCATTAATACGATTCCTAAAGGAAAGAGTGCAAGTGTAAATGCGATAAACACTGTTTCAGATATAGACGCAGATCCAAATAGTCTGCGAGTTCCTCCAGCCATAATTACCACTGCGAATATTTCAAAGGAACTAAGCATACAGACTATCCCTGCCCATGTCATTTTACTTTCTCCCCTCAACGTTTTCTGGCTGACCTGTTTCTCTCAACCTATTGATGATTCGCTCCGGCAACCGCTCTCATACAAAAGTTCAATTGATACTATGTTTCGAAAGCTGTCTATGCTGTCTCGCAGCTTTTCCCATCCCCCTTTTTCCAGGTACTTGATTTCTCGTTTATTTCACCTTTGTGTTTTTTTCATAAATTCACCTTTTTGGTCTGCCTATTTATCAGGGTCTCAAGAACCTATCTTATCAAAAAGTTCATTTTTGTATATATAAGGTGCAATTGCTAGCTTGAGAAGTTGCTGTAATGTCTATCCAGCCAGCACTGCAAAAATTCTACCAATCCCCTGCTGCCTTCTCCGCCTCTTTTTTCTTCTGGGCTTCCATTTTCTCTATTGTAAGCGGTGTACTACCGATCGCTAAATATCCGTCCTCGTCTACATAGTCGTATGCAAGGATAACAAAGGATTTTTGGCTGTCCCACCTCATTTCGTAGAAGCCCTCATCAATCTCCTGTTCTCCATAACGTTCTTTGCATATTGTCTCAAGCAAGTTGTAGTTGTCCTCGCCGTTATAATAGATTCCTACACTTGTGAATCGGCCCTCATAGAACATATAGGCAATTCGGTAGAGAGTTACATCTCCAAGATACATTTTGTCATCAGGGAGCGTGTATGCCTTCATATCATCTGAATCTAAGAGAAATTTCATATCCTCAGTAGGTGGATCCCCCCATTTAAGCCCCCTGAACCCCTCTGGCTCATTCTGAAAGGCAAAAGCCCCCACTGAAAGAGCCAGAACCAAAACCAGCACTAACGATAAAACTTTTTTCATTCTTTCTCACCTCCTCCCTCACCTTACTCAATAGGTTAAGTGTAAGGTTATTCTTCCCACAAGTGATATTCGCCTCCTCTAATTCTGGATTTTATTCACCATAGAATAAATCCCTAGCAATTTGATTATCTGGCTCAACTGTTTTTTTGTTCATATCAACTACATAGATAACTTTATCTCTTTTCCCATCAGCTACAACTACATAAGATACTCTCCAGATACCCTTTTCCCCAATAGGTTCAGCATTTCCTTCTACAACATCAACTTTCTGACCTTGACTTCTCAAAATTCCTACTAACCCGTCAGTTATTGAACCGATTGTATAGCCCAACTCTTTTGCTTCCTCGCCATATATAGGATAATTTATTACAAAGTCATAAACTTCTTTTTTGGAGTAACTTATTGAAGTTTGAGTTGGCTTTCCAGTCTGGGTCTGAGTTTTTGTTCCTGTTGGCTTTTCCTTGTCAACACTTACGAAAGTAATACTTATTCCTATTGCAATTAAAATCAGAAAAACAATCCCAAAGGCAATCTTGCTTCCCTTATTCTTCTGCCTTTTCTCCTTCTTCTTCTGCTTTCTCTCTAATTTACTCGCTAGGATCTGCTTTTGTGTATCTGTTAATTCTTTCATCTTCTTCACCTCCTTTCTCTCTAAGCCTTACCTAGCTTTTACTTTATTTTATTTCTCCCACAAGTGATATTCGCCCCTCTATGAGCTTCCTCTATTCCCGGGGCTACATTTTGAAGGCAGCCCCGGTTATAGACTTTTCTGCAATCATAGCCTCGTTTCCTTCGCCTTCTTCTGTTTCTTCTTCTGTTCGATTTTCAAGAACAGGATCCTGTTTCTCTTTTCAATTTTTGCTTGCTTTTCCCTCTCCTTTTCATCCTTCTCTTCTTTGTACTTTATCAACCCAAACAGGGAAAAATCATCAGGATCGCACTGGCAAACACCAGGCGAGGGTACCCAATGCCCTGTCTTTTTGTCTCTGTGGATCCGCTGATAAGGTATTAGGGAAAAAGCCAGAAAGTTGCCACACTTCGCACATCTCATTCGTTTTTGCTCCTTTCACCCACGCAGGCCAGGTGATAATAAAACCCCTCTCCACTGATAATATAGGGATACGTTAGCTCCTCCCTACATGCTCTGCACTTTGGTACTCTATGACCGCTTTCAAAAGTTACCTTCCGTGTCAAGCCATTGGATCAGGTAACCGAAGCAGGGGTCGTTGTGCCATTGAAAAGGTAACTTTTTGCAGCCACCTGAGGAGTCTGTTTTTTGGAAGGATTAGGTTCTCCTCCGCTTTCTTTCTCCTCATAGACTTTAAAGAGCCGGTGAATCTTTTTATCGATCCTTCTTTTGAGTTCAGCCGGGTTAAGCCTTTGGTAGAGCTCCCCTAGTTCCTTCTTAGTCTCCTCAGGGATCTTTTTTGATTCCATAAGCCTTTGATAAGGGGTCCTCGGAGTATCGTACTTTCGGTGAACTTTTCCTTTCTCCCGGATCTTTTCTTTGAGCTTCATTACCGGTTGAAAGAAGTTCTTATAGAGTCGAAGCTCATTTCGGTAAAGACTATTGATCAGGTAAAGCTCTTTCTCAGTATCATATCTCAGGTGTCCAATAACACTTCTGACGTGGGTAGAGTTCTTCTGTTCCACAAAATTGTTGTCGTTCTTCTGATAGGATCTTGATCGGGAAAACTCAATCCCTTCTGCCTCACAATATCTAAGGAGATGCCAGTTAATGAAACTCTTATCATTATCAGGGTGGATATGGACCCAAGCGAAGGGAGATCTTTCTCGGATTCTTTTTAGAGCATCAAAACTCGCCTCCTGTCCTTTTCCCAGTACTGCCTCTCCTTCCCACCAGCCAAAAGCAATCTCCGCTACACTTACGGTATTCCCGTAGGGCCCCGAAGCTGACTGGCCACAGTGTTCCACTAAATCCACCTGGAGCTGCCCTGGCAGGACTCGATCCCAGCCTCCTGCTTTGACCGGGATCTTCTGGTAGATTAGGGGGTTCCTCTTCTGGCGGTACTTCTGGTTGAGGTGAAGGGCCTCTTTCTGGCGCCTTAAGGCTCGGTCAATGGTTCTCGGACTGATTCTTTTGAGTTTGTCCGCTATCTCGTTAGGAATCACCAGCTCTTCCTGAACTCTAAGACGATCTACCTCGGTTCTAAGGACAGGCGCTAGTCTTTGCCCACAAGGATAATCAAAGATATCCCATACTTTTGCTAGGGCTGCCTTGACATAACCATCGTAGATTACTGGTTTTCCTCCTCTTCTTTTCACTACTAAAGAGATGCTAGACCTTATCTTTCTGATCACATATTTCCTATTCTGGCGTGTATTCTTGCAGTATTCATCCAGGATCAAGGATTTTTCTTTTCGGGACTTTGCCATAAAGTATTTTCTTTGTAAAACCTTCAGGTACTGGTTTCTTGCATTCATATCCATTTTCTCCTTCTCCCTAGTTATTGTTATTTAGCCAGGGAATATTATAGCTTATTTCGGTTACATTTCATATGGCAGAACCAGTTACTCTTGGGTTACATTATATATGACTCAATGCGACCTTCTTGTCGAAATAATCTATTCTGCTATACTTTACCTGTGGAGTAGTCATGATCGCTGCTCCTTTTGCCCTGGTTGGCTTGGCTGTCTGCCAGGGCACTTATTATTTTCTTTGCCACCTTGTCCACCTTCCCGAAGTCCTTCAGGATATTCTCACTCAGCCCCCAGGACTTCAAGTAAAAGACTGACTTCCTTTCAATTCCTAGAACTTTGCATACTAAGTAGGTAGCTGTCTCGGCCTGCTGTTCTCTCACCTTGTAGGGAGTGCCGTTATCGGGATGCTTTAGCTCCTTGTGAACCCATTCGTGAACCAAGGTCCCTATATTCTCAGTCTTGTCTAGGTTGCTGTTCAGGGTGATCTCTCCATTCTCACTGGTGACATAACCACCCTTTGCTATCTCTAGGGGCTTGAAAACCACAGTCCAGCCAGCCTTTTCTGTTGCCTTCCTTAGCTCCTCAAAGTCTATGTCCGAGCCTGTGGTGAGTCCTCGCTTGATAGGCTCTCCCTCAGTCTGGCCTATGTCAAATACCGGCACTGAGAAGAACCCATGTAAAATTTTCCTCTTCCTCTTTATCCTTCACTTTCTTAAACCAGGGAGCTAGGATCCAGACAGCCTTGCCTCCCTTCTTAACTGTTCTTCCTAGCGCCTTCCACTTCTTATAACCCGCCACCTGGGAGCAACCGGCGAAACACAGTATAATCTGATTATATAAGCTATACTGATGAAACTTTGCTAGGCTATCCAAAGTCTCTTGAAACTTCTCCGGAGTTAGTTCCTTAATCTCTTCAAGTAAGTTTTTGACCCTCCTCACATTCCTTTTTGTTATCTCTTTGTTTGTCATTACTTTTCACCACCTTTCTTTTTCGCTTCCCTCTGATAAAAGGTATATCCCAATATGGAGTGTGACATTTCGGACATACTCTTACTTCTTTGACTCTGGGATTCCACGAGTGACCACATCTTTTGCAAGTCAATTGCTTCGGCATTCTGACTTTTACCATTACTTACTTCTCCTTTCAAAGAATTGATGATTATCATTCAATATAATTATACAACATATTTTAGAAAAGTCAACCCCCATGGCCATTTGATATTAAATAACTATTTAATATTAGGGTAGTATCCTAAGAGGTGAGAAAAGACTCAAACAAAAGATCGTGTCAATATCGGGATGAAAGTACGCAGTCTTCATCGGTTTAAAAGTATCCACGTGGACGAAAAGTCGGTCTTGAATTAAAAGAACAATCATTCTACTGTTCTGACCTGCCCCCCTAGAATCGGTCAAGTTATTATGTTAGATAGTATCGGGTCCGCCCCGGCCTGAGAATGGGTAAACCGTCTCCGGGTCCTGGCAGAGCGTCGCTGTTGCAATTCACTAACAAAAACTGATAACCCTCTCATCATATCACTTGAAGTCAAACCGAAACTAAAACTGAAAAGAAAACGCAAACTTATGCCATAACCTACCAAGTATTTATCTCAGTATTCCTCTGGCCTGCTTTTCGGAAAAAAGATCCGGCCCAAATCTCAGTGCTTGTCAATTTGGGTTTTAGAGGTTCTCTGAGGTGCCTCGGTATGCTATGATGAGACGGTTAGGTTCTCAATGCCTTCTCAGGCCAACGAGGGTCATCCAGGATTGCCGTACCCACAGCAACCAAATCGGCAATACCCTGATTCAGAATCCTACGAGCAGTATTGCCAGTTTTTATTTCGCCCACAGTTATCACAGGTACTTTGACATGCGGCTTGATTTGTTCAGCCCGATAGACGGTGGAACTAAAAGGGTAATCAGGTGGTGCCGCTATTGGCTCGTTTCCAAGAGCTCCGGAGGAGATACTGAGGTAGTCCACCAGAGGGGAAAGCTTCTTGGCGATCTCTACTCCCTCTGATAGAGAGTCTATACCTAGGCGGATACCAAGTACAAATCTGGAGTCGGTGTTCTTGCGCACAAGAGCAGCAATCTCAAACAGCAGTCGCATTCTCCCAGCAATACTACCACCATACTCGTCTTCTTGCTGATTAAATTGAGAAGAGAGCAGTCTACTCAGCAGAAAGCCATGTGCAGCGTGAAGCTCTACTCCCTGGAAATTGGCTTCTTCAGCACGCTGGGCCGCGGCAACAAAGGCATCTTTGATCGTTACCATCTCTTCTGAAGTGAGAGGACGATCCACGGAAGCATGATTAATCTGAATGAAAGCAAGTACATTGTTTGAATGAATCACCCGTGCCACTTTGGATAGACCTTCGATATGCTCGTCTGCCCAGATTCCAATATTAGCTTCACTAAGACGATAATCGCGGCGAACGGCGGTGGTTTCCACCACAATGGTACCCACTCCGCCTTCGGCACGTTCACGATAGTAGGCTACGTGTCTCCCCAAGACCTTGCCGGAAGGACTGCTCCAAGGACGGTACATAGGTGGCATGAGAATACGGTTCTTTGCCTGAAGAGATCCAATTCGGATTGCCTGTGCGAGAACATCTTTCATGATAGTTCCTCAGGAATTCATTTTACAGTCTTCCGTCTCACAGTCAAGCTCCGTAATCTGCCAACGACCCAAGAAATCCACGATTGTATCTTTGGTTCAAGATTGAACCAAATCTCAGCACTTGTCAATTTGGGTTTACGGATAGTTTGCTTCAAGAATCAGTTTAAGAGAAGAGAACCGTTAGTCAATTTAATATTCAAGTGTGATGAAACTCTTTTTTGACAAGATACGCTCTTTGGCTAAAATAGGAACGGTGTTTGAACCATAGCAAATCAAACCGGAGGTACAAAATGAACAAAGCAGAACTGGCAAATGAGGTAAGTGGTGAAGTAGGATTGAGTAAGAGAGAGACTCAAAAGGTGATTGATGCTATTATTGGGACAATTAGGGATACTCTTGCCGCAGGAGAGAAGGTTACTTTAGTTGGTTTTGGGACTTTTCAAGTTGCCAAAAGGAAAGCAAGAAGAGGGGTGAATCCTCAAACAAGAGAAAGTATTCAGATACCGGCGAAAAAGGTACCTAAGTTCACCGCAGGCAAAGCTACAAGAGAGAAGGTAAAGTAGCAGGGGTGGGCGAATCAGACCTAGAACCGCACATTCTGTAGCGAGGAGGAATATTTAGGAGGTATGCATGGACGTCTTCGAGGCCATCGAAAAGGAGATAATAGATGACCAAGAATACAATAGATATAATAGTGAGTAAACGACTTAAATGGCATAGAACTGAGGTAATTCTCCTTTGGCTAATCATTGCCATGGCAGTGATACTCATACCAACTGGGATGGGCATATATTTATATGTTGGTAACCTTAGTATTGCAGAGTATGTTTTTTCAGTTCGTCCTAGGGACCTAGCTATCTTCCAGGTTAGAATGCTATCCATTTTTTCTAGGGGCATAGGTGTTGTTTTTACTCTGGCGGGCATAGCCACTATTGCTCTTGCAAGAAATAGACTCTCGTTGGGAAAGGATGCCTACCGGATGGCAAAGGTTATTCAAGGTAGGATGAAAGAAGAATAGGTAAGTCAAATTTGCAACAGAGACTTGTCAGGACAAATGGATGGCTATCATCTGTCCCAAATGCAAGCACCAATATGACGTAACTCTATTTCAATTTGGCAGTGTCGTTGAATGTGATTGTGGGGCAAGAATAAAGCTTGATCCAAGAAAGGGAATAGTCCTAGAAAGCCAGAGTCTACAGAATAGAGGGAGGCTAACAATGACTGCTTCTTTTATGCCAGGATTTGAAGCTGCTGATAGAATCAAAAACTTAATTCATAAAGATACGCAGATAGGAGAAGATAAGGTCTATGTTACTGTGAAACAGATTTACCTTTTAGATGAGAAAGGTAGTTTGGATTTTGGCGGTAGTGAACTTCACCTGGCAGAAAGAAAACCTTTGCTTCCCAAAAAGAAGCTTACAGAAGATAAATATGGATGGTGGAATCTCAATCAGGGCACATACCTTGTTGAGTTCAACGAGCAGATAGAGTTAAAAGAAAAAGAGATTGCTATCCTCGAGTCCCAGGAAGAACTTTTACAGAACGGTTGTTTTCATCCCCTTCGGATTATAACACCTAAAGGAAAACTTTCTTTCATCCCTTTGAATGTTGGATGCCAGGGTATAGATATCAAGCAAAATGCCCGTATCTCAGTACTTAGAATAGTGAAGAGATAAATCCAGATCAAGTATTAAAAAAGGCTTGTTAAACAGCACTAACAAAAGCTTATCTAATAAAGTTAATTATTTTGCTGCACAATTCAATAGAAATTTATGGATGTCCTTATCTTTCAAGATGCAGATTAGTGGACGAGAAGTTAAGGCACTTTTTTTCAAAGACACCGGGACATTTTATGTAGAGCTTCTTCTACGAGAAGGTGACTGTCCCGAGAAAAAAGAGTTTCCCGAAGTTCAGATGTGCTCTGGAGATTGTCAGGGTACCTATCTCAGTGCAATGGTTAAAGAAAACATAGTGAAGATCATCGGTAGCATTTTCCCGAGACCACATATTATGTATAGCGAAGAATTTGCCAGAAAGCGTCACCTGAGAAGAGAGGAAATTACCCGCTACACCAAAGATTACCTGGAGAGGAATCGGTATACTCTCGATTCATATATGGGTGGAAGAAAGAAGAGAGTTTATGTAGCAGAAGAGCACGTGGAGACTATCTTCAAAGGCTGCACTTTTCGGGTAGCAGAAGGAGTATTCGATGATTTCTTGACAGAGCTTCGCAAACCTGACCTTAAAAGAATCACCCTGAATTTAGATAAGATAAGAAGGATAGCAACTCCAACCACGACCAAAGACTTCGGCAAATTCATTAGACTGTAAGAGCCCTAGAACAGCACTGTGCACAAACCTAAATGAGAACCTAACAGGCACGAATGAAGCGAGTGAATGAAAAGGGTTCCAAGACACCTAAGAAGCGTCGCTGTTCCAATTCGCTAACAAAAACTGATAACCCTTCCACTATATCACTTGAAGTCAAACCGAAACTAAAACTGAAAAGAAAACGCAAATCTATTCCATAACCTACCAAGTATTTATCTCAGTATTCCTCTGACCTGCTTTTCGGAAAAACGATCTGGTCCAAATCTCAGCACTTGTCAATCTGGTTTTGGGGGTGTTTCTATGGTGAGAACTGAGGCCATTTAAATCCCCCCTTTCCAATCCCTTGTCTATCATTATGAATGGACCGATTCTAGGGGGGCAGGTCACTGCTTCACACCGTTTCTTGGGTGAAGTGTAATCAAATTGTGTCGATGACACAAATACTTGAGTCTATTTGTCATAAGTCCTGTTATTTCACTATCGGTGATGCTTTCTCATCAAAAGGATTCGTTCTCATAGAAAGAGAGAATAGATAAGGATAGTTGTCCTTCAAGTATTTCATATAATCTAGCCACTGATAAACTAAGAGGCCATATACTCTGTTTATGTCGCCTGCAAGATGTTGACAGTCAGTATCAGGTAATTCTTTCACATCATCCCTAAAGGTTAGCTCTTGGGCTAGGTGAAAAATTGCCTGCAGAAGATTTGTAAAAGATTCATGTTCGAGCAAGTTTGGGTTTTCTAAAAGATGCGTCAAAAACCTTCTTTTCTCCACAAGGAAGCTGCGTAAATCTTTCAAATCAACTTTGTCTATTTCAACTGCAAAATCATAATTCTTAAGGCTTCCATCGATGCTGGAAAATTCTCTGTCCGACCACTCGCTGCTCACGACCAGGTCCTTTTTGATCGCACCTAGCTTCGGGTCAAAATCAGAGAGATAAGTCAAGAGTAACGTCCCAACCTCACTAAAGAATACTCCGATAATCATATTGAGCTTCTGCAACAGAGCACGTTTCTCTCTCGTACTCAGTAACCCATTTATGATGAGGGTGACGAACAAGATCGAAATAGGTAAAAAGGCAAGGCTTGTGAAGCTCCAAAGGAAAATGTGACGAGTATCTCTGAAAATTACATAGTGAAAGCCATAAAGAACGATGGATAAGACAACTAGGAATAAACCAAAGACAAGCTGCCATCTAGAACGCTTCATGATTTTTCCTCCTTAAGAAATACCCATTCTTCCTATTGAAACTCTATTTTTCTCCTGGGTCCTACCAAGCCTCAGGTTCTCCTCTCAAATAAGCGTTTTCTGAGTTTTCAAAACATGCTATATCCTGCGTGTCAGCTTTATCTCTTTGTTTCATTCCGTCTTGGTCACTGCCCCCCAGGGTCAACCTATCTCTTTATAAGCCTTATCTATCTTATTAATAAGTTTCTTAAGCTCAATCCAATTATTATCAAAGAGATAAGAAGTTATTCCTCTTTTTCGGTTACTAGGAAGTTTCCTTGACTAAGGTTATTGTTCTATAAACTTTTCAGCCAGCACATATCCGTCTTGTAAGTCTTCGAAGGTAATGGCTCTTTTTTTTGGAGTCGGCTTTAGAAAAAGCGTAGCCTTGAGCAATAATATTCCGTTGAGTGCTTATCTTTGCAATAGCTATCTCCTGCTCCAGCCTGGATATCTTTCTATCTACTACCAATCCTATGGTTAGGACCGAAACTGCCAGAAAAAGGAGAGCAATTATTACACCCAGTACCCCCAATTTATCCTCCTTTTTGTTGCTCCATTGTTGATGTCCGTTCCTCTAGGATTTCCAGCATAGCTCTCTTTTTCAACTTGGCTGCAGCGGCTCCTAACAACGTTCTAAGAGCAGTAGCTATTCTACCTCCTTTGCCTATAACCTTTCCCCTATCCTCTTTAGCCACAGAAACCTCAAGAAGGATGACTCTCTCTCCTTTTATCTCCTCAACCTTCACCTCTTCCGGGTTATCCACTATCTGCTTTAGAATATACTCAACCATCTCACGCATCTCTGTTTCCTTTCACACTGCTCAATCCAATTTGTATTCCACAAAACAATGACAAGATTATACTATGACTCTACTCTCTCCGAGTGCCGCTTAGCGGAAACGTCGATCACCATCTGGTCTTCGTCCACCTTTACCTCTCTCCGGACGAGGACGAGCCTGATTTACTTTAAGTATCCGGCCCTTTAGCTCCTTACCATTCAGGCCGGTTATGGCGGACTGAGCTTCAGCTTTAGCAGGCATCTCTACGAATCCGAATCCTCTTGGTTCCCCACTGAACTTGTCCTTTATAACAGTGGCTGACGCCACCTGTCCGAAGGCTTCAAAAGCTTCCCGTAAATCTTCTTCGCTGGTCTCGTGTGACAAATTACCTACATAGATATTCATTCTAATCTCCTTCCTGCTTTAAATATTTATACCAGAATTTGGCCTTCTAACTCGCTCATGTCCGAATAAGTTCGGATGCCCTCCCGGCCGAGAGTATATCCAAAGATATCATTGGTTAAACAAGAGATACGCCTGATGTAGCACATCTATGTGCGTCTTCTTCCTTGCGCTTTACTTCTCTCTTAGTCTTTGGATACCTTTCTCTTTTCTCTCTATATTTTTTTCCTTCTCCTCGAGCCTTGAGCTTTATTACTCAATGTTTTCTAGCCTCCCAATCGTGAAGTTGAACTACTTCCACTTCTGTAAGCTATTTCACTGACACAGCCTTTTGGATCATTTGCTCTAATGGTAAGATGAGCAAGTCCTTTCTTGCTGGAAAAGTCGATCTCCTTTGAGCTTACCTCGCTAAGAGGTACTTCGAGGGATATTGCTTTCCTGAGCAGCCCTTTGAGGCTAACCCGGCTAACCGCCTTCAAAGGAAACTCAAATGCGGTTACAGTTTTGCCTTCTAAGGTTCTTTCCAAAATCAGTCTCTGCGTGGTCAAAAAAAGATTACCCTTTCCTTTTAAGGATTCCTCGGAATGCTTATCACACTCAAACTCCTCAATTGTCGCCTCGTCTTGCCTCCTTTTTTCCTCACCTGATTTCAAGATCATCTTCAGCCTCCTTTTTTCCCAGCCATTATTCTCCCAAAGAGGATGTCTCCTTGATAGAGAATGAATGGAAGGATCGATATCGCAATTAATAAGACTAGAAAAACCTTCTTAAATATGTTATTCCTCTTTTTTTGCCAGCTCAGAGTCAATATCCCTTCTATACCACAACTGGTTTGATGAAACTCTCTTGATATAGATACTCTAATTTACCCAGATATAGGTCATCCCACCTCAGGAAAGTGCCTGTATGAGCTCATATAAGGGTCTTTTTTTTGGCAATCAGCACAAAACCTTGATTTATCCAGATTTTTCAAAATTTGTTATATCGTATATGTCAGATATATCTATTTGTCTATTTACCTTTCGGCCACTGCCCCCACCCCGGATCAAACTACCTCACCATAAGCCTTATCTATTTTGTCAATAAGTTTCTTAAACTCAGTCCAGTTATTATCAAAAAGACAGAATCTAAAGCCTCTCTTTGTCGCTACTGTATAACTGTCACTCTTAGCGAATATCCTTAAGTCTAGCTTCTCATTATCACCAGGATAAGCAACAAGGTCATGGCTATCGGATAGCTTAATACGCACTATCTCTTTTTGTTCAGTTCCTTTTTCCTTATTCATTATCTTTTTACTGTTTCATAAATTAACGCCTCAGATGCCAGTAAAAGCCAAGACAAGGGACCGAAATCTGTGAATGATTTATAATTCCTCAGTGGAGAGAGAAGGGCTCTTATTTTGGTTAATTTGCCGCCTTTTTTCTTCTCCTGATTTTGGGATCATCTTCGGTCTCTTTTTTTTCTTTTTCTCTTAGTCTGGCGATCTCTTTCTTCTTTGCTTCTATGTCTTTTTTTGCCTGGGTAATCATGCCTCCCATCTTCTTCAGCTCCACATTGCCGATTCTATGCTCCAAGTGGAACTGATAGGCCTTAGCTCCCAGTTGTTTGGTGAGACTGTCAACATCCTTTTCTTTGTCTCCGATCTCGGATTTTAGCTTGGCAACCTGGACCATCCCTTTTGCCTCATCGGCGACTTTCTCTAGTCCCTCTTGGGTAACTTTCTTGATTCTTTCTCCCAGCTCATCTAGTCTTTTTCTCCAGTCCTTCAGTTCATCACCTGCCCTTTCTATCCCTTCTTGAGTCCGGACCGCAGCCTTGTCGGTCAGTTTATCTAGCTTCTCTCCCAGTTCTTGAAATCTTACCATTCACTTGCCTCCTTCCTAGCTTATAGCTTCTCTTGTAATTATTCCTCTTTAAGTTTTCAAAATATGCTATATCCTACGTATGAGCTTTATGTACTTATTTCATTCCGTCTTGGGCCAGGGTCTACCTATATCACTATATGCTTTATCTATCTTATAAATAAGTTCCTTAAACTCAGTCCAGTTATTATCAAAGAGATATAATGCTATTCCTATTCTTCAGTTCCGAAGAGGTATCCTTGACTAAGGTTATTGTTCTATAAACTTTTCAGCCAGCACATATCCGTCTTGTAAGTCTTCGAAGGTAATGGCTCTTTTTTTTGGAGTCGGCTTTAGAAAAAGCGTAGCCTTGAGCAATAATATTCCGTTGAGTGCTTGTTTTTACAATAACTATGTTGTTCCAGTCTTTGCTCCAGCTTCGATACCTTTGTGCCGACTAACAACCCTACGGTTAAGACGGAAACTGCCAGAAAAAGAACAGCAATCATTATGCCCAGTGCGCTCCAATTTACCTTCATTTCTATTCCTCCTTGGATTTGCTGGCTCGAACAATTTTGAACTCATCTTCTTCCAAAAGAGAGGGGATAAGGTGATGGTTATCGGATAGCTCAATCCTCCCTATTTTTTTCTGTTCGGTTTGTTTCGCTTTCATTGCCGCCCTCTTATTTAATACCTTACTTCATAATATAATACGCCTAATTGTTTCTTCGTAAAACCCCCTCCTGGAATAAGCTATTGGACTATATTCTATATATAATCAAAGCCAGAAGGATACATTTTGAGAGGTACTACCGCTACTGATGTAATCGTAAATCAATGCCCCACGTGTCAATAGAAGCCCAGTCAAGAGGTCACAACCTATAAATGACATAATCCTCATTGGAGAGAAACAAGCCTCTTATTTTGGCTAATCTAGCGTCTAATATTATTCCTATTTCTTAACTACAAAAAGATACGCTATGTCGACTCAAAGATAATCTATTGTATTATTATGAATAGAGGCATTAAATCTTATTGTTGATTTGACTTGGGAATTATTAGTTTGATGGGAAAGTAATGTGATATACTTTAACCTGGAAGGAATTAAGGTCTCATATTGATTGCCCACAAGCTACTCCATTATAGCATACTGCCAACCTAAGAAAACCTTTCTAAGGTTCTATATATAGCATAAATAGAGAGTTTGTCAAATTTTGAGGGGCAATAAAGTCTTCCATAGGCCGTTTGCGTTCTATTGGTACCATGATGAATTACTATTAGGACTCTTGAAGGTGAGCTGTCAATAAGCAGGTAGTCCTACAAGCAACAAAAATAGGTATAGTCAGTAGCCATCGAGTTTTCGACCTCCTAAAAGTCAGGCATTCGAGGAACGCAACCTGAGCATTTATCGCACCTGAACTTTCTCTCTAGAGAGAAAAGAAAATACGAGCTCCAAAAGTAATGAAGCCTG
>Ga0307430_1001341_pt1 | contig 18328 bp, 14 predicted proteins | sample SalMarWE160130MG_FD_202159 | JGI IMG/M metagenome (GOLD analysis project Ga0307430, IMG submission 202159) | Salt marsh sediment microbial communities from the Plum Island Ecosystem LTER, Massachusetts, United States - WE1603-130 | ecosystem: Environmental > Aquatic > Marine > Intertidal zone >... | reverse complement strand
ACGGCCGTGCTCATCTCTTCAAACGAAACCTACGTGTGGACGATCGAAGAGGGGAAGACCAAGAAGGTTCCGGTTGAGCTCGGAAACATCCAGGGCGATCACGTGGAACTCATCGGCGGCATTGATCAGGGCATGGAAATCATCATCGAGGGCGGACGCATCATCGAGCAGGAAGGCACGTTGGTAGAGATTACGTCGTCTCAAGAGAATCAGACAGAATAAATATCGAATGTCTACAGAATTAATATCGAATAACGAATGTCGAATGTCGAAAGGGTGCCATTAAGACGTTTGACGCTGAAATAAGGTTTTCGATATTCGGTATTCGACATTCGATATTACTCAACTATGGTTACACGTGAATCACTGCTCCAAGAAGCTGCGGAGATGCGGAAGCACTACACCGCGTTTTTCGTGAAGAACTGGCACGTGACGCTCCTCATCCTCATCGCCCTCGTCATCGGCGGCGTTTTGAGCATCTATTCCATCCCGAAGGAATCGGATCCTGAGGTCGCCATCCCGATCGCCGTGGTCTCCGTGGCCTACCCGGGCGCATCTCCGGGCGACATCGAAAAGCTCATTACGAATCGCATGGAGGAGCGGCTCGCGAGCCTTACGAACGTCAAGCAGATTTCATCCGCATCGCGGGAAGGCCTCGCATCCATGACCGTTGAGTTTGAGGCGTCTGCGGATCTCGAAGATTCCATTCGAAAGCTCAGAGACGAGGTTGAAAATGCGAAGTCCGTTCTGCCGGAAGATGCGAGCGACCCCGTGGTTTCGGAAATTCGCATGGATGACTTTGCCATCGTCACGTACTCCATGCTTGGGAACGTGGCGCCGGACGAGCTCAAGAAGTACGCCGAAGACTTGCAGGATCGATTGGAAGCCATTTCCGGCGTATCCAAAGCCCCGTTGTACGGCATCGAGCGCGAGGAGATGCAGGTCTACATTGATCCGAGCGCATTGGACGGCTACGGACTCAGCATCGGCCAGGTGGTCGCGGCCATTCGCGCGGGGCATGCGGACATGCCCGTCGGATCGCTTCGCGCGGACGATTTTTCATACCAGCTGTCGCTCAAAGGCCAGCTTGATTCGGCGGAAGACTTCCTGAACCTCCCCATCGCGTCTCGGGACGGGGAGAGCATTCTGCTCCGCGACATCGCGGAGGTACGCGAGGCGTTCGCGCAAAAGGGGAGCGAGTCCACCGTGTATCAGGTCTCGACCGGCGAGGAGAAGCGCTCCGTCACGATCCAGCTCTACAAGCGCACCGGCGGGAACATCCTCGGCATCGTGGACGAAGCGAACGACGTCGTGCGCGCGTACGACGAAGAGGTTCTGCCGCCGGGCATGGAGGTGTTCGTGACGAACGACTTCTCCGTGTTCATCCGCGATGACGTGAATACGCTGGGGCGAAGCGGCTTGCAGACGGCGATCATCATCTTCATCATCCTGTTCATCGCGTTGGGATTCCGCGAAGCCATCCTCACGGGGGTCACGCTTCCGTTCATCATCCTCATTTCGTTCCTCGGCCTGTACACGTACGGCGAGACCTTGAACTCGCTCGTGCTCTTCGCGCTCATCCTGTCGCTCGGACTCATCGTTGATACATCCATCGTCATCATGGAGGGTATCCATCATTTTTTGAAAGAAGAGAATCTGCCGCCCATGGATGCGGCGCTCATGAGCATTAAGACGTACAAGACGCCGCTCATTTCCGCCACGCTCACTACGATCAGCGCATTCATGCCGCTCATGCTCATGAGCGGCATCATGGGGGACTACGTAAGTCATATCCCGATTACGGTGATCATTGCGCTTACGGCGTCGCTCTTCGTGGCAATCCTCCTGCTCCCGGCCGTGGCCGTGCGCATCTTCCGTAATTTTGATCCGATGAAGCCGCGCAAGGAGCCGTTGCTCTCGCATATCATCAAGCCGCTCAGCGTTTGGCACATGAACCTGCTGCGCAGGACGCTCCCGAGCCGCGGAAAGCGCTGGGCTTGGATCATTTCGCTCGTCCTCCTGTTCGGCATCGGCGTTTCCTTCCCGGCCATCGGCGTGCTGAAGACGGAGATGTTCGGCGGGTACGACCTGGATTTCTTTTACGTGAACGTGGAAACGCCCGTAGGGTCGAGTCTGGAAGAAACGGCGCGTGTGACCAAGCAGGTCGAAGAGCTCGTCAAACAGGTTCCGGAACTGCAGAACTTCGTAACCGTCATCGGCGGGCAGACTTCGATCAGCATGAGCACGGGATTCGGGAGCTCCGAAGGGGCGAACCTCGCAAGCATCACGGTGAACCTCACGCCAACGAACGAGCGGAAGATCAAGTCCTATACGATTACGGATGATTTTCGTGAACAGATCAAGCAGATCACCGATGCCAAGGTAGAGGTGCAGGATTTGGGCGCCGGACCTCCGAGCGGAGCGGCGGTCTCCCTTCGCGTGCTCGGAGGCGATCCCGCTTCATCCGAACGCGCGGCAGAAGCGATTTTGCGCGAGCTCGAAACCATCGACGGCGTGCTGGACCCGGGGACGAGCGTGGAAGCCGGAACCGGCGAATTTCAGTTTACGCTCAAGCGCGATGCGCTCTCGTACTACGGGCTTTCCGTAACGCAGGTTGCGGGCGAGCTCCGTTCGGCCGTCTTCGGCAATGATTCCGTAAAGATCATCCGGTCGGGCGAAGAAGTCCCCGTGGTCGTCCGTCTGGACTTCCGGGACCCGGAATGCACGAACGATCCGGTCACTTCTCTGTTGGAAAAGCGCGATCGGCTCACCATTTGTCCGTCCCGCATCACGAACATCGGGGAAGTCGAAGAGATCCTCATTCATACGCCGGTTGGCGCGGTTCCGATCGCGGAGCTGGCTGACGTAGAAGTCCATCCGTCCGTGCGATCCATCCGCCACGAAGACGGGGAGCAGGTCGTGACCGTTGAGGCGTCGAATCGCGAAGACGTGACCGCGCTTGAAATTACGGATCAGCTCAAGGAGAAGATCGCGGGTATGACCCTGCCGGAAGGCGTGCGCGTGGAGTTCGGCGGCGACCTCCAGCAGATTGCCGAATCGTACGCGAGCTTGTGGAACGCGCTCATCGTCGGCCTGATCCTCATCGCCTTCTTCCTCGTGCTCCAGTTCAAGTCATACAAACAGCCGTTCATCATCCTGTTCTCACTTCCGTTGTCGCTCATCGGCGTGTTCTTCGGCCTCGCGCTCCTGGGACTGAACTTCAGCTTCCCGGCCTTCATCGGCATTGCCGCGCTCGCCGGCATCGTGGTGAACGACTCCATCGTCCTCATCGACAGGATCAACGCGAACATCCGCAATGGATTCGAAAAGATGGAAGCGATCATCGTGTCCGCCGGCGAACGCCTCCAGCCGATCATCCTCACGACCGTCACGACCGCCGTGGGAGTCCTCCCGCTCGCTTTCACGAACGAGCTCTGGCAGGGCCTGGCCTGGACCATCATTTTCGGCATCATCTTCGCCACGGTCCTCTCCCTCATCATGGTCCCGATTTTCTACATGATGCTGGAGGGGAAGAAGAAGTAACGTCCGAATATCGGCGTAAGTCGTTGCTTTTTAAGGGCGGGGCAAGGCTCCGCCCCTACATCATCTGGACCGTTCGCATTTTACCGATCGTTGCACGCGTCCCAGACCACGCAACGACTCCCATAAACCGCGATGCGTGTCATGAAAACGCAACGTTCCTCGTAGGGGCGCACAGCTGTGCGCCCCTAAACATCCGCGAAGGCCGTTTTTTATGGACATGGCACGTTACGTCCAACGCCACGAAAACCGTCGCGTTTTACCCGGGCGCGTCTTGAATCCATGGAAATTTCGTGTGAATAGTTGGCTTGACAAATTATGAAAAATGTGCTTTAATAGCGCCATCGTTGGTTGCTTTGGCATACCTTAAAAACCCAAGAAAAGGAGAGAAGTCATGAAGTGCTTTAGCGTACACATGCGGCTGGGGGTCATGGAAGGCATTCGGCTTTCCGATCCCGCAGGCGGAATCCTCGTTATCGGCGATTCGCGCGTTCCCGTCGAAGGCATCAGAAGACGGCAATATCAGTGTTTGCGGGCCGTTCACCGAAAAGAGCCCGTGCTCCGCGTTATGACTGCGGATATTCAGTGGGACTCGTGGCGGCCTGAGCCGATATTCGTCGGACCGTTCAGGACCAAGCATGCCCTGATGTGCGGGTTAAACAGCGACGGCAGAACGGCGCTCGTCATGATCGGTTCGTACGGCCATCAATTCCTCGCGCTTGACTGCAAGGGCGAGGTTCCGCGAGTGATCGAGGATGAGAAGCTCCGCAGGAAAAAGAGCAGTGTGATGCTCGTTGCCCGCGGCGCCTATCCGCTTTTTTACAGAGGATGGGAAAATCGGGCCAACGTTCGACAGCGGCTCTACCGGATGCGGGAAAGAACGATGCTCCTGCTTGAGAGCAGAGACCCGAATCGGGAAGACGATGTCCTCATCAACTGGGACGGCCGATCCCTCACCATGATCCGCTGCCCGATGATCGGAGACATCATCACGTGAGGCTTACTCTTTGAACATACCTTTTGGGAATGCGGAAACTTTTTCCATTCTCAACTCGGAAAATCATCTTCAATGTTAGGTGATTTTCCATGAAGGGATGTGCTATCAATAAAATATTGAAAACATCCCTAATTGCCGAGCTTCTGACGGCATCCCGTCGGAACCTGAGCGATAAACGCCACCGAACCGGTGGCGTTTTTGAATATGTCCATCGCGGCTTTAACGGCGCGTCATTCCCAATCCGTTGTATTCTCGTCCGTGCATCCGCAATCAACCCGAACCCCGCAGGCGTTCGTATGTTCACCGCACGAAAGCACCTCATCCGTTTGCGGGGAACAGAAAATCCCATGGCACGTGACCCGCTGAACTCCGCATTTGTTCGCCTCTTGAACATAGCTGTTCCGGTATGCGCAGGACGGGTGCAGGAGCAGGGAATAGGCCAGGGCCGCAGCTCCGATAACGCCCGCAACGGATGCGATGATCGTCCGTTTGCCCATCTTCGTTTCTTTTTGAACAACAGGTTCGTTTTCGTCTGTCATGCCCTGTATCATACATGCCATGCGAAGGCGTGCGAAGAAGGTCGTTGTGAACGACAAGATGCAAAAAGGCTACGTGTATTATCTGACCGAACCCGCGGGTCGGCATTTCCATCCGGAGTTTAAGCCCGATCTTAGCCCGAAGCAGATGCTGGCCTTGGGCGTATTCGGCGGCAAATACATGACGGACTGTGGCAAGGAATTCCCCAAAGACTGGTTCACGCGGGCCAAATTGAATCCAACGCTCCATGACCCCGCGCTCAATTATTTTGGCGTGAACGCATCCAAACCCCTTCGGTACTGGAAGGCCAAAGGCTGGATCAACCGGCAAGACCCGCGCGGCTGGTTCCAATGGTACTGCCGCTACTACATGGGTCGCCGGTTGCCCGGGGAAGACGAACGCCAAATCAAACGCTGGCGCGCCATGCGCCGCCATGTGGCCCAGGTCAAAAAGAACTGCCGCAAAGGCGACCTTTCTTGTCGGAGAAGGCAGAGACAGGCATTGTTACATTGGGGCTATGATGGGAGGAGGGTGTGAAGATGGTAGATGCGTCCTAAATATATTTGAATGCTTAGGTTAGGTACACTTGTTCTGCACCAAGTAAACATGTGGCCTCACCAAGACTGTTGGATCTAATAAGAATTGCTCCGTCATTTCGCGTAGAGATGACTTTTCGTAGCAGTCCATCTAGAATAATTCCCTTCGCGTGCTGTTGGTATGAGCCATGTTCTTGTGTTTCATGTTCAATAGATTTGTCAGATATAATAATGACGTTAGGTTTACAATAAGTAAATACGTCGGCATGATAGCCGGTCTCTCTTCCATGATGTGAGCTGACAAAGTAGTTTACGCGACCCAATGCATCTCGGAATTCTACATTTTGAAGAATTTGTTTCCAACCCTTTTCTTCTAGATCGCCAGGAAAGACGATTCCAAATTTTCCATAGAATAGAAAGGTGGTTTGGCTGGCATTATTAGTATCGCCACACTCATGGAATGGGTTGTGGAAGGTTTTAAATTTTACGCCTCCAAAATCTGGAAGGTCTACGGGTTGATTATATGTGTCGCACATGGTGCATAGTGCTTCGAGACCTTGAGTAAGCGGAGCTGGTTTTAGTGAACGTATTAATTGCGAGTCGATGGTAGGATTTTTGCATAGAATTTTCGGTTTTAGGTCTTTTACTACATCATTAAGATCCGATACATGATCCTGATCTGCATTTGAATTTATAAACATCGTGACTTGGTTCCTGTCACGCAGATGAAGATCTGCAGTAATTTCATGTCGTGGATATAGTGTATTCGTGGAACTGTGTCCGGCATCGATTAAAATAGTTTCGCCGTTAGGCATCACGATGTAGGCACAGTTTCCATGTTCGACATTGAAGATTTTGATTTGTAACATAAGGATTACAGGTTAGCTTTAGTGATTCTAGTATTGATGAAATTTGTAAAATTGAAGCCCGACAGAACGCCCAAAAGAAAAAAGACCATGAGATTCTGTACCGTTTCTTGAAGATCAACAGCCAGCATAAGTAAAACGGCGGCGAGTCCACCAGCAATCGGCCCAAGTAAGAGTCGAAAGCAATACCACCACCAATAACGTCCGAAATCGAAAGGTCGCTCTTTACTAATGTGGCTTTGGTAAAAGCCGCGTGCCATGTAGATCCCTCCGCCTAATAAGCCTCCTGCTATGCACAGCCAAGTTGTGCGTACGCTGTAAAGGTCGATATTCCACCAGAAGGGGATGAGCTTGATTAGAAGGGCACCGCACCCTACGAAGGCTGCAGATACTATTAAAGCAATGAGACACTGCTGTAAAATATTCATATCACTTTCGAAATTTAATGCTTTCGGTCCTTTGGTGGATTAGGATCATTCCCTGGTGCGACCGTATCGCTGTCACGAATTGGTCCCTTAGGGCTATGAATTCTTACTTCGCCTCCGCCGCTATTTTTTGAGAATTCTTTTGCGGCTTTTTCGGCTTCAACTTGAGTTGAATAGTGGCCCGCTGCACGAGTCGCGCCTTCGCGTTTCGCTTTCCAGTCGCCACTCACTTTGTCTTTTGTAACGTGATAGTTAGACATGTAATTGATTATGAAGGATTTTTTAGCACTCGCACCACCCTGCCTGCGACTGAAAAAGGCTCTTCCTCTTTCAGATCGATAAAGATGGGGGGAAATGCGTTAGGAGTCTTGGATTCGGAGATGAGCGCAGCGACGCCGTTATGCTTATCGATATGTACTTTTTTGATGTTTGCCACATCTCCGATGACACAGACGTAATATTTGTCCTCACGAGGAATGCGATCCCGTGCATCCACAACCACGAAATCTCCATCTTCAATAGCCTGACCGTTTACTTTGGCGTCATTCATGGAATTGCCGACTGCACGGACGACAAAGAAATCCTTCCCGGGTCTTGGTAGAAGGGAAGATGAGATCTGAAGATAGCTTTCGACGTGATCGTCAGCGAAAATGGTCGCGGGACCTGCGCTGGCGGCTCCAAGGAGCGGAAGAGTAACGATACCGCCTTTATTTCCCGCTATAGTGACTTCGGTCACGCCATTTTTACGGTCGATTTTGAGAAATCCACTTTCCTCAAGGCGGTCAATGTGGTACTTAATCTTTTGGGGTACTGGATCTGCCCCTACGAGATGCGCGATTTCTCTTAGGCTAAGGCTGGCGAGATTTCGTGTCCTCGCGAGGTCAAGGATGGCCCGTTGTGTTGGATGCATAGGTTTGCGGGGGATAGTATGAATGGTATTCATATACTTGTCAAACTCTTGTAAAAGATCGTTTTTAAGCCAATAATTTAAGCACAAAAATAATATGTTTAAATCTATCGCTAAATCGTTAAGGCCGGTCCATTCAAAGGAATCCACGAGGCGTTTTCTCAAGAGGCAAGGGGATGCCGAAATTGCGCATCTTAAGAAGGTTCGCAAAAAGCCTTTGCCGAAGAATACAAACAAACGAGGGCGAACAGTCTTCAAATAGGTTCTATTTCAAAAACCGCCCTTTCGGGCGGTTTTGGTATCTTATTCTTCGAACGTACTGTTTGTCAGCGAGATATTCGACGGCGTGGTTTGCAAGTAGCAATCCGGCTTGTGGATGCCCGGGCTGGGGCCCCAGGGGGAGCCGGAGTCGTTGTTGGTGATCACGGAGCGGTCGATGGAAATCGTTCCCTGGACGTCGTTTGCTACGTAGAAGATGGCGCCGCCGAGTTCTTGCGAGGAATTGCCCGTGATTTCCGTGCCGCACATGTTGAGCGCATAGCTGTTGCCGTCCGCGTAAATCGCGCCGCCAAGGCCCCCGCCCGGGGTGCCGGATTGTGCGGGGTTCATGCCCCAGCCGATCGCTTCGTTGTTCTTCAGTAAGCTGTTGTAGATGTTGTACGATGCGTAGAGCGCGCCAATGGCCCCGCCGTTGCTGCCGGAGTTGTTCTCGAACGTGCTGTTCACGATGTACACCGGGCCGTACTGCTGGGTGGCGTAGATTGCGCCGCCGGCAACGTCCGGGCCCGTGGAGGCGATCTGGTTGTTGCGGAACACGCTGTTTACCACCTTCAAGCTCCCGCCGTTTACGCTGATGGCCCCGCCGCCGCGCTCGTCCGAAGCTTTGCCGTTTTCAAACGTCATGTTCTGGATCACGAGCCGCGGCTCCAGCGAATTGTTGCAGTGCGCATTCAGCCAGCCGAGCTCTTGGTCGCAGGCGTCCTGGTACAAAATCCGGTGCGTACCATTGCCGCTCAGCGTCACCATGTTGCCGCCGTTAATCACGCGGTTGCCGTTCTTATCCGGTCCCACCTTGTTCAGCAGGCGGATTTCGTGGTCCAGCGTGATCGTGACCGGTTTGAATCCGCAGTTGAATGTGATGATCCCGCCGTTCTGCACTGCGGCTTCAAACGCCGCGGACGTGCAGGAGGCGGGGCTTCCATTCCCCACGACCGTGGTGGTGTGCGTCACGTCTTCCACCTGCGCTTCGTCCGGAATGGAACAGCTCCCGGCCGGATTTCCGTGCGTCAAGGTCTGGTTGCCGGGATTCGAGGGGATGGGATCTTCGGGCACGGGTGCGGACGGGTCGATCGCGGCGTTTGCGGCGAGCACTTCATCGGAATTGTACGCGGATGCGGACGCGATGGAGGATCCCGTGTGGTAGTTCATAAAAAACGTATCCGGGATATCGTGAACCTTCGTCGCCCAATTCGATCCGTAGAGCGAGATCGCAACGGCTTCGCTCTCGATCCAGCGGAGCGTGCCGTTCGCATCCACGGCGTAGACTTTCGGATTCGTCGTGATCTTCACCAGGTATTTTCCCGGGCGGTACGTCACGTTCCCGCCGATCATGAGCGAGGCGAGTTCCGCGTCCGAAATCGTTTTGACGCCGGAGAAGTCGCTGTACCAGCTAAAATACGTTTTTTCGTTCGGGAACACCCAGCGCGTGCCGTTCGAGTGGTAGTAGTACACGGCCGGGCCGGATGCCTTGATCAAATCGCCGGGCGAAAAGCTCGCGGCGCGGATATGCGCGGCCGGCATGAGCAAAAGGGAGAGGATGAGAAGGACGGTGAGGCGTTTTGTCATAGGGTAAAAGGATGGCATGGGGCGCGCGGGAGGGCAAGGCCGCATAGCGTCTTCTTCTTGATTCATCCTTCATTTATTGCTAATCTTCGCTCGTCCTTCAGCAGGTTCCACGGAGAGGTACCCAAGAGGCTGAAGGGGGGAGATTGCTAATCTCCTAGGTCGGTTTCACCGGCGCGAGGGTTCGAATCCCTCCCTCTCCGCCACGAAAAACAGCCCCGCAACGCGGGGCCGTTTTTCGTGTTGGAGTGAGGATGAGAAGCCTGCCCCGAACAGCCGAACGAAGTGAGGCTGGAGGGGAATCCCTCCCTCTCCGCCACGGAAGAATCTGACGCGCCCGCGTCAGGTTTTTTCTTTGTTTAGCGAAGAATCAAAAGGCTTGAAAGCGGTTTTTCAAAGCATTTTGTTTAGGTTTTTGTTTCCGCGCGCGGCGTCCTCCCTCCCGCCGCCCCCGCAATCGCCCGAAATCAAAAAATTAGGCTGTGGATGCAGTCTGACTAATTGATAGGTGATTCACTTGTGAGATTTAGTGAATGGGTTAATAATGACTTCAATTAGAGCAACTATCAAAATTATGCTGACAAAAAGAATAAAAAAATTATTTAAGGAATTGAAACTGTCGCTAAACCAAGATCCTAAAATAAGAAAAAAGGAGATATGGTGGGTAGTTTTTGTATCTGTTATAACAACTGGGACATGGATTTTCGCATACTTTTATATCATTCCTCAAATTCCTCAATTTGCCATCTCGCAAATGGATGCACATCCCGACGTGTTATTTAAAGTGATTATTTTATTTTTGATACTTTTCGTAAGTTTGTATTTTTTTCTAGGCAATAAATCAAAAGGTTGGTTTGAAAGAAAGCAGGTATTTTTTGTCGTGATAACTCTTTTAGCCTCGCTTATGATTTTTGTGTTTCAGCAGTTTTATAACAGCTACAAAGAGCACATGACCAGATGGGAAGACTTCAATCAAATGGATGTGGGTTTGCAATTTGAAAATTCAAGAAATTTAAAAACCCTTGAAAATTTAAATCAAGATTTTTCTAGGGACCAAGGGACGATATTTATAGGTAGCGCACTTATCCATAATTACAATGTGTATCTTTCATTTATTCAACGAGGGCTCCCTTTAGAGTGTCAAGATAAATATTATCAACTAATGACTTTATTTGATGCTTTAAATGATTATCACCAGATGAAAAGAAACGCTCCTATTGAAACTATACGAAACAATATAAATATAGAAATGTTACAAATGGCTTCCGGTACTAAGGTTTTACTCGAAGAGACGATGAAAAATTGCGATCCCCAATTAACAATACCTAAATGGTTCGCTCCCTTCATCGGGAAAGATGCCGGTCAATAATTCCTCCTCACCGTCTTCGCCTCCCAAATAATTAGGTCTTTTTTAATCAAAAAAATTGTTATATACTCAGATCAAAATTTTATGGATTCAATAGTTCAACAGCTTCAGAGCGAAGCTTTAGACCAAAATTGTTCGGTCTCGCAATTACTTCGTAAGGCGAGAATCGTTGCCGTTAAACTTGAACTGGATGATTTTAATGAGTGGATTACGAATGAGCTAGAAGGATACGAAGACTCCGAAGATATTCCAGATTATAGGACGATATACGTAGAGCTTAAGGGATTCAATCCATTTCGTGGTTGGCGACCCGTTATCTTTGAGGACCCAGATTCACAAAGAATTGTTAGCGAACGTCAAATTCGTCAAGCGGTAAGCGGCCTTGAGGATCTTGTAAAAGAGCCGAAAAGTTTTTATGTGGTCCCTTTAAATCCAGAAGCACGAAATGCAATAATGAAAGGCATGGATGTTCAAGTGGAAATAATGCATTTTGCTCCGCGTCCAGAGATCATAAAGATATTAGACTCTGTAAGGAATATTATTCTTGACTGGAGTTTGAAATTAGAAAAAAATGGTATCCTTGGAGAGGGATTAAATTTTTCTGAAAAAGAAAAGGGAATTGCCCGTTCGCATACAGTTACTTATCAAATAAATAAGGTGGACAACTTTATTGGTAATATTGAGTCGACTTCTGAACATGGATCCATCGTCATTTCTCAAAATAATAATGACGTCAACGCTTTAAAAAACTTAATAGAACAAATTAACTTTATTAAAAATCATATCCCTCTTGAGGGGGATGCTTTAAGCACTTTTAATAAAAATGTTAATGAAGTAAATGGCGAACTGTCTAGCGGAAAACCGGACCGTGCAAAAATAAAATCGCGACTTATATCTATAAAATCTATTTTGGAAAATATGACGGGTAGCGTAATAGCGCAAGGGATAATTGTTTCAATACAGAAAATCCTTAATGGAGGATTCTAAAAAGCCTACTTCCCATCGGTTGACGCTCGGCTGACATTGAATTGCTTAATCGTGAATGATTTAGATAAAGCAAGATAAATTTGCCTTTTCGTATTTCCTTTATTTTGTTGTTTTTTTCGTCGCTTTCAATCTTTCGTTTGCTCGCTTTTCGCCGCCAGCGAATTTTCGAATCCCTCCCTCTCCGCCATCCCCCTACGCCCGTCAAACGGGCTTCGGGGGATTTTAGTACATAGATGAATCCATCTTCCCTGTCCCCCAAAGCTCCCGTCTGCGGGAGCGTAGGGGGATCCCTCTCCGCCACCCGTCGCCCCCGCTAACGCGGGGGCTTTGTGGTATTTGTCTCTTAGGCTATAGTCAAATATATGATTCCCATCCGGGAGTGCGGGGAGCCGCTCGTGGACCTGCGCAAGGCCTGTCCCGGCGTGGTTATTGATCTCGGGCGGGAGCGCATGGAAAAAGAGGGCACGGCCTACTTGCGCAAAACCGTGGCCGAGATGATCAATGAGGCGCTGTGGCATTTGCCGCAGGGCATGACGTTCATCATCCGGGATGCCTGGCGGCCGCAGCAGGTTCAGAAGGATATCTTCGATCTGTTCGTCGGACGATTCAGTGAACGGGATCCCTCGAAGTCCAAGGAAGAGATCGTAAAGAGCGTGGGGGAGTTCGTGGCGCCGTTCGAGGGACCGGAAGTGTCCGGGCATCTGACCGGCGGGGCCGTTGATCTGCGTCTTTGGAAAGACGGCAAGCGCATCCCCATGCGCTCGGAGGACCTGACGTACGAGGAGAATTCGCTGTCCAATCAGCCGAAGCTCCATGATTATTTGAGGAAGAACCGCGAGATCATGTTCCGCGCGCTCGCCAAAGCCGGCCTCTCGAATTACCCGAAGGAATTCTGGCACTGGTCGTACGGGGATGTGTGGTGGGCCAAGCGGCTGGGCAAGGAATTCGCGATGTACGGCGTAATCAGCAGGAAGGTCAGTTAGTATCTGGTATCTGGTAGCTCGTATCTGGTATCTGGTATGCTCTGCCTCGCGTTTTTGCAGGGACAACAGTCATCTCAGATACGAGATACCAGATACGAACCGCCTATACTGGCTGCCAGCTACCCCTCTGTGTAAGATAGCCCCATGCTCTCCTGGAACGATTCCGTCTCCGCCATTCCGGACCTGAATGCCGCGCAGAAGCGGGCGGTGAAGAAGGTCGAGGCAAAGACCATCGGCGATCTTTTGAATATCCTGCCGCGCCGGTATGACGACTACTCGCATACCACGCCCGTGGGGAGCGCGCCCATCGGCCGGCCCGTTACGCTCAGGGTTGAGGTGGAGTCTATTAAAAAAGTGCCGGGATTCCGCAGGCGCGTCACCATCATCCGCGCGAAGGTCAAGGACGACACCGGATCGCTTAACGTCATTTGGTTCAACCAGCCGTGGCTCATCGATGAACTGAAGCCGGGACGGGACATCTTTCTGTCCGGCACCGTCAATTTTCGGCCGAAGTTCGGCCGGCAGATGGGGAACCCCATCTGGGAGCCGTTGGAAGTCATGACCGTTGCAACGGGTGCGGTGGCACCGGTGTATCCGCTCACGGGATCCGTTGCACAGAAGACGATGCGCGAGCTCATGGCATCGGTCGCGGAGCAAGTCGATGAAATTCCGGATCCGATTCCCGATTCCATCCGTGAGCGCGCCAAACTCCCGTCGCTCACGGACGCCTACAGGGCCATTCACCGGCCCACGTCTCTCGACCATGCGGAAGCGGGGAGGCGGCGCATCGCCTTCGATGAGTTTTTGACGTACCGGCTGGCGCTCGGCGCCACGCGCAAGGAAGTGAATACGGCCGGAGCGCCGCGCGTCTCTTTCGATGAATCGTTCGCGAAGAAGTTCGTATCCGCGCTCCCGTTTACGCTCATGGACGATCAGAAGCGCGCGGCATGGGCATCGTTCAAAGATATGGAGAAGCGCGTGCCCATGCGCCGCTTGCTCCAAGGGGATGTGGGGAGCGGGAAGACCGTGGTCGCGGCGTTCCTCATGGCCATGGTGTATCGATCCGGGCATTCGGCCGTGATCATGGCGCCGACCGAAATCCTCGCGAAACAGCACGCGGAATCCGTGCGCCGCTTCGTGACGGGCGCGGATCACGCTCCAATCATGCTGCTCACGTCCGGCGACAAGCGGATGTGGGAAGAGGGGAGCGAGAAAAAACTGAAACTTCAGGAAGCGCGCGATCGCCTCCGGGAAGGGCGGATCATCGCCATCGGGACGCACGCGCTCTTGTATCGGGACATGCTTCCGCCGGATGCGGCGCTCGTGGTCGTGGACGAACAGCATCGCTTCGGCGTTGCGCAGCGCGAGGCGCTTTCCGTGGCGCGCCGTCCGGACGGTCTCGTTCCGCACCTCCTCTCCATGACGGCAACGCCGATCCCGCGGTCCCTCGCACTCACGCTCTACGGCGACCTCGACATCTCCATCATCCGCACCAAACCCACGGGTCGTCTTGAAATTAAGAGCAGCGTCCTCATCGGAGAGCATCGGGAACGGGCGTATGAGGCGATCCGTTCGGAAGTTCGCCACGGACACCGCGCGTTCATTATCTGCCCGCTCATCGATGAATCGGACAAGCTCGGCGTGAAGTCCGCGACGGAAGAAGCGAAACGCCTCGCATCAGGGCCCCTCAAAGGGCTCCGCATCGGACTGCTGCACGGACGTCTTTCCACGGCGGACAAGGATGGCGTTATGAATTCGTTCGTTGAAGGGCTGTTGGACGTCCTCGTGTCCACGACCGTGGTCGAGGTCGGGGTCGATGTGCCCGAAGCGACCGTCATGGCCATTGAAGGCGCGGAGCGTTTCGGACTCGCTCAGCTCCACCAGCTCCGCGGACGCGTGGGCCGGTCCGTCCACCAATCATACTGCTACCTCATGAGCGATGCGGACGGACCATCTCTCGATCGCCTCAAGGTTCTTGAGCAAACGAATGACGGGTTCGTCATCGCGGAAGAAGATCTCAAGCGCCGGGGAGAGGGGAACCTCCTCGGTACGCAGCAGTCCGGCGCGATCATCTTCCATGCGGCTCGATCCAGTGATATCGAGCTCATGATGGCGGCCAAAGAATCCGCAGAAGACCTCCTCGCTTCCGATCCGGACCTCAACATCCACCCCGACCTCCGCCAGATCGTCGAACATCTAAGGGAGACGAGCCACGGGGAGTGAATTTTTTCCTTTATCTAGCTAAATTTGACACCCCATCCAGTTTATGAGACTGAATATATATGGATGGAAGAAACGAAATACAACCCAAAAATACACAAACGGCGATCAATACGATTGTCGTCGTTTGATTATTCAAGCGCAGATGATTATTTCGTGACCATATGCACAAAGAATAAGGAATGTATATTCGGTGAGGTGAAAGAACGAAAAATTGAATTGAATCGTTTCGGATATATCATAAAACGAAATGTTGATAACATTCCGCAACAATATAAAAACATCCGTATCAATTCATTCATCGTGATGCCCAACCACGTTCACCTCATCGTTCGTATCTTGCAAAACGTTGGCGTAGGGGCGCAATTTATTGCGCCCATCGCGCCCCGTGTATTTGCTCAAAGGGGCGCAATGAATTGCGCACCTGCGCCCATCGCGCCCCGTGTATTCGCTCAAAGGGGCGCAATGAATTGCGCCCCTACGCTCGGAATGATTATTCGTGCATTCAAGGCACGTTGTACGCATGGTATACGTTCATTTGCACCGAACGTTGACGTTTGGCAACGGTACGGCGGTCGCGACCGCCGTACCAACGCAACTATTACGAACGCGTCATCCGTTCGGATCGGGAATGGTTCGACAAAATTGAATATATTAAAAACAATCCGGAGAAATGGATGAGATGCCTTATGTCAATCATTTCGACGACATGCCCTGATCAATGGCTTCTCTGAGCGTGGAAACCTCCACGACGTGAATGCTTCCTGTTTTCGCTTTCGTGCCTTTGGGCATGATCACGCGGCGGAATCCGTGCCGTTCGCATTCTTTGATGCGCAATTCGGGATAGGGGACCGGTCGAATTTCTCCTCCGAGGCCGACTTCTCCGAAGGCGACCGTCTTCGCATCAATCGTGATGTCGGAGACCGCGCTTGAGATCGCCAAACAGAGTCCCAGGTCAATCGCCGGTTCGCGCGCTTTAAGACCGCCGGCCGCGTTCGCGTACACGTCTTTGTCCAACACCCTCACGCCCGCGCGCCGCGCCAGGACGGCCAGAAGGAGCCCCAGACGGCTCGCGTCAATGCCCGTGGTCCTTCGGACGGGCGTGCTGTATCCGGCGGGCGTAACGAGCGCCTGGAGTTCGATCAAAATGGGGCGATGGCCTTCCATGAGGCAGGAGATGACGGACCCGGGCGTCTGTTGAGGCCGTTCCTTGAGGAGCTCGGCCGAAGGATCATCAATGCTCTCCAGGCCGCTTTCCGTCATGGTGAGGACGGAGACTTCATCCGTGGTTCCGAATCGATGTTTGAGCGCCCGCAGAATCCTGAACCGATGGTCCTTATCGCCCTCGAGCATGAGGACCGTATCAACGAGGTGTTCCAGCAATCTCGGCCCCGCGATGTCGCCCTCCTTGTTCACCTGTCCCACGAGGATCACGGGCGCGTTCGACCGCTTGGCCGCCTCGGTGATGATTCCGGCGCTGGCTTTCGTCTGCGAGATGCTGCCGGCGCCGCCGGGGATCTCCGTCGTGATCATGGACTGGATGGAGTCCACGATCGTGAGATCCGGTTTCGCATCCCGAATCGTCGAGGCCACGACGTTCGCATCCGTGGCATCCAGAAACGAAAGACGCTCCGGGATCACTTGATCAATCCGCTTGAGCCTGAGGGCGACCTGGGAAGGGGACTCCTCGCCGGTTACGCAGAGCACGCTCGATCCGTTCTTCGCGAGCTTCATGGCCGCCTGCGCCAGGAGCGTGGACTTTCCGATGCCGGGTTCTCCGGCCAGGAGCGTGACGCTCCCGCTCACAAATCCTCCGGAGAGCACGCGGTCGATCGGTTCCAATCCCGAAGATGTTCGCGGTGTTTTCACGTCCGGTTTGAGCGATGAAAACGTTTGAATCTCCCCGGGCTTTCCTCGTGAAATCAAAGACGGGCGAGCGGTCCGCTCATCCGCTTTCACTTCTTCGGCCACCGTGCTCCATGCGCCGCATTCCGTACAGCGTCCGGTCCACCGGGGAAACTGCGCGCCGCACTTGTTGCATTGGTAGGTTGTGCGCTCTCTTGCCATTGGGAGCATCTTGGCATGAGGAAACGTTCAACTCAATAGCCCGCCCATTCCTGACTGAATTATTGCCAGCAAATACCATGCCACTCAAAATGCATGGCATCGCGGCGTGAAATTGCGGCATTCCAATCTGCGCCTTCATCTTTCCAACCGTAGCCTCCCCAGTAAATGTGATGGCGCGCAAATACTTCAACGATTTCCATCGGCATCCGATTGTATTTTCCGTCCGAGAGCGTGCACGTTTCGCCTTTTGGGCACATCGTATTGAAACAGGGATCAATATCCGTCGCGAGGCCGAGAGCGTGCAAGTCGCATGAAACGCACGGGCCTCGATCCTCTCCCTCTGCTTTAGCGAGCCGCGCGTCCAGACGAGGAGCGTAAGATCCGCCGGTGCGGCTTCCGCGATCCGGATAGCCTGATTTTTTTCCGCACATTGCACTGTATGGAGGCATCCGCTTCATCATTTGCACCCATGCTCCGATGGCGGAATCATTCGGCGCCGCTTCGATCTCACGGAATGCGGCCTCAAAATCCGGCGCTGCGAGTTCATGGAGAAAGTGTTTATCGCCGAGGAACATAACGGTGGTTATGCGTTTTCCGACCTCTGCGTCATTGCTCCCGAACGTTTTGAGCAGGCAGGTATTGCCTTTCGATCTTCCGAGAATCGGCGTGGTTACAATCGTTCCGGAAGCGTCGCGTTCCGTGACGGTGCCCGTTGGTTCCGGTATCATTTCGATCTGAGTCACATTCAGGGGAATCGGCATTTCCAAATTCGGATTCACCGTTCGCAGAATGAGCGTGGAGCTCATAACCAGGATGAGGCCCACGATCGCGTCTTTCATGATCGCTTTCCCGTTTGTGATGCTCGGCAGGGCGCTCCCGATCAAATACTGGAAGGCTCCGTAGATGAACATGATCGTCGAGACGATGGCCACGATGCTGATGCCGTACCGAATGAGGACGATGAGGTAGTCGGCGAAGAGCGACGGCGTCACCGTTTCCGTACTGAATCCGGGAATGTCGATATTGAGGTGGAACGGCAAAGGCTTCTCATCCTC
>Ga0307430_1001339_pt1 | contig 18337 bp, 15 predicted proteins | sample SalMarWE160130MG_FD_202159 | JGI IMG/M metagenome (GOLD analysis project Ga0307430, IMG submission 202159) | Salt marsh sediment microbial communities from the Plum Island Ecosystem LTER, Massachusetts, United States - WE1603-130 | ecosystem: Environmental > Aquatic > Marine > Intertidal zone >... | reverse complement strand
GGGGAAAAGCCAGAAAACCCCACCGCTTGCGGTGGGGATGAATGGCAAAGCGGGGGATTTGGGGGCGGCAGCCCCCAGGGGCTTTTCCCTTAAGAAGCCCCGGCGCTTTGCGCCGGGGAGCTTCACTGAGAAGATACGTTTACTGCTTCGAACACCCGTGATCTACCGAATTTGCAAATCCCGGCGGGCTGGGGTATAGTCGGGTGTTAGGAGGCCATCGTGCGCGTCATCGCAGGCAGGGCAAAGGGACGCAAGCTAAAATCTGTGCCGGGGACAGGGACGCGGCCCATCACCGACCGGGCCAAGTCGGCCCTTTTCAGCATTCTCGGCACAGATGTGATCGGCTGCCGCTTTCTGGATCTGTTCGCCGGGACGGGGCAAGTGGGGATCGAGGCGCTGAGCCGGGGAGCGGAGGCGGCCATCTTTGTGGAGCGGGCGGGGCTGGCGCTGCGCACGATCCGCGAGAATCTGGCACACACGAGGCTGGAGGAAGGCGCGCGGGTGGTGCAGGCCGATGCGTTCCGCTTCCTGGCCGGTTCACCGGAGCCGTTCGATTACGCCTACATCGCGCCGCCGCAGTACCAGGGGTTGTGGGCGCAGACGCTGCAGGCGCTGGATGCCGAGATCGGCTGGCTGGCCGACGACGGATGGGCCATCGCCCAGATTCATCCACGGGAGTACGAGGACCTGGCGCTGACTCACCTGGCGCTCTTTGACCAGCGCACCTACGGCGGCGTGATGCTGTGCTTCTACGACAGGGTTGGGAAGGAAGAGGATGAGTGAGGGCGCGTTTGACGTCCTGATTCTGGTTGGCCGTCCGGCCTCCGGCAAAAGCGAGATTATCGACTTTTTGACGCGTACGCCGCCGGACGAGCGTCGTCGCAGGTTCCACCTCGCCGAACTGGATGTCCTCGATGACTTTCCGATGCTGTGGGCCTGGTTCGAGGAGGATCACATCCTGGCCGAGCGATTGGGGAAGCCCCGGCTGCACACCGACGCCGAGGGCTACTTCAGGTATCCCTATCTGTGGCATCTGCTGATCGAGCGGCTGAGTTTGGAGTATCACAAGCGATTGCGCGACAATGCGGCCTATCACGCCTGCGTGACGGCGCTGATCGAGTTCTCGCGGGGCGGCGAGCACGGCGGCTACGTCGAGGCGTTCTCGCACCTGGCCGACGATCTCCTGCAACGGGCCGGCGTGGTTTACGTGCGGGTTTCGTTTGAAGAGTCACTGCGCAAGAACCGCCGCCGCTTCAACCCTGACCGACCCGATAGTATCCTCGAACACGCACTGCCCGACGAGAAGCTGGAGCGACTGTACCGTGACGACGACTGGGGCGCGTTCAGCAGTGGGAAGGACGCGGGTTTTCTGACTCTGCAGAGTGTCCGGGTGCCATTCGTCGTCTTTGGAAACGAGGGGAACCTGGAGAACATCGTTGGTGGGGACAAGCTGGCCGACGTGTTCGATCGTTTGTGGGTGCTATACACCTCTCGATAGTTCCCTCTGTTTCCTGCTGCCTGGGCGCTTGCGGGTCAGGGTATTTTGGTCAGCAGGTGAGGGTACGTGCGATTTAGGTATTCCAGCGAGGGGAGTTCCGGGGGGCGGTGGTATGGCAGGTTCAACTGTGTCTCGTCGACGCTGGAAAAAATCTGCTGGACTGCGGCGGAGGTGAACGAAAAATCGATCAGTGGGTCTATGGCCGACATGACAAAGTGACAGGGCTGTGCGTAGCGTGCGGACGCGACGAGCTGGTGTGTATTCAGTATTTCATCCAGCTGCACGGCCAGCGTCTGAACCGTCTGCCAGGGGGTGGCGCGTATGTTCTGCTTCAAAATGTCCAGGTGTTCCACGTTTCCCACCCTCACGGCCAACTGCGCCCAGAATGCACTGCCCGTATCCGATTGCAACGAGCGGTGGATCGCTTTTTGCAGCCAATGGTCTTGACTCAGCCGGATCAGGAAGCGCAAGAAGAGTTTGTTGAGTGGTGCAATGCGCAGGGCTGAGGAATCGACCAGCGGCGAAATCAGGATGATCCTGTCTACGCGATGGGAGATGCGTTCCAAAGCCGTCAGGGTCAGAATCCCCCCGAACGAAAAGCCCATCAGGCTCACCCGGGAGAAACCGAAATAGTCCAGCAGGTCGGCGATGACTTGCGCCATCAGTGTGCTGCTGTAGCGCTCGAGGGGCGTCGACTGGCCGTGTCCCGGCAGCTCGAAGAAGAAGGCCCTGAAGCGCTGGCCCATGAATGCCACCAGCCCTTCCCAGTGCCACACCTCCGACATGGTCGCGGGCACGATGACGAGCGGCGGGCCGGAGCCGGTCTCGATGTAGTGCAGGTCACACAGCGGCAGAGAGGCGATCCCACTGGACACCTCGATGCTTTCTGGCACCAGGGAAAGCTTGGCCTGGGGCATAGCGATCTTTACAGGGAAGCGTCCAGGGCCTGCGCCAGGTCGCCGATGATGTCCTCCACCGCCTCAATGCCCACCGAGAGGCGCACCAGCCCATCGCCGATGCCAATGCGGGCGCGCTCGTCGGCGCTCAATGCGCGGTGGGAGGAGTGGGCCGGGTAGAGCGCCAGCGTGCACACGTCTCCCAGCGTCGTGGCAGGCAGACACAGCTTGAGCGCTTCGAAGAAGCGGAAAATGCGCTTCTTGTCAGCCTCGGCCAGGTCGAAGGACACCATGCCGCCGTAATCTTGTCCCTGGAAGAGCCGCTCCGCCAGCGCGTGCTGGGGATGGGAGGCTAGGCCGGGGTAATAGACGCGGCTCACCTGGGGGTGTTCCTCCAGCCACCAGGCCACCGCCAGCGCGTTCTTGCAGTGCTGGCGCACGCGCAGCGGCAGGGTCTTGATCCCGCGTAGCACGAGCCACGCCTCCTGGGGCCCCAGGTTGCCGCCGATTGCCTTCAGCACCTCGAACAGCTTCTTTCCCAGAGCTTCCGAGGCGACCGCGATACCGCCCAGCACGTCGCCGTGGCCGCCCAGGTATTTGGTGGCGCTGTGGATCACCACGTCGGCGCCCAGCGCCAAGGGCCGCAACAGGCAGGGCGTGGCGAAGGTGTTATCGACCAGGAACGCGGCTCCGTGGCTGTGGGCCACCTGAGCCAGTGCAGGCAGGTCGGTCACCTTAAGCAGGGGATTGGAGATGGTCTCTGCCAGCAGGGCCGCGGGTCGGAACTCTGCGCAGGCAGCCTCCACAGCCTGCAGATCGGCCACGTCCACGAAACACGTCTCGACCCCCTGCGAACGCAGGAGCTTGTCCAGCAGGGCGTAGGTCGCGCCGTAGATATCCCGGGCAGCGACCACCGCCGCTCCCGCCCGCGCACCCACGGCCAGCAGCGCGGCGTGGACGGCCGCCATGCCGGAGGCGAAAGCCAGCGCGGCTTCGCCCCCTTCGAGCGCGGCTGCCGCCTCCTCCAGCGCAGCCACGGTGGGGTTGCCGTAGCGGGAGTAGACGTATCCCTGGCGCGTCCCGGCGAAAACCCCGTCCAGGTCCTCCATCTGGTCATATAGGTACGTGACGGAGGGATAGATCGGGGTGACGGAGGGGGTAAAGTCAGGCCGGGGGGCGCGCGTGCCGGCGTGGACGGCGCGTGTGCTCAGATGGTACGGTGCTAGGTTTTTCATCGTGGTTCTCCTGTTACTCTTCCGCCTTTTTTCTTCTTGAGCGCGCGCAGTGCTGCCTTAACCCGTCCCCAGCGTGTGCGCACCTCTCTTTCCCTCTCGTGATCGATGGGGTGCGGGCTGTAGCGCGCCTCGACAAAGTCATCGGTGAGCAGCCCCATCTCCTGCTGTGCCTGCGGCAGGTGCGATTCCAGCGCAGCATCGTACTCGTAGGGTGTCTGTGAGTCCTTGCGGCGAAAGCCCTGTTGCCCGGCCCGGCGCAGGATGCTCAGGTAGTAGTACAGGGTGCGCTCGCGGGGCGATAGTGCACCCAGGCGGAAGAAGCGAAAGACCGACTCGCGCGGCGCTCTGCTTGTCCTGCGCAGCGATAGTCCGCGCGGGATGCGTTCGCCGATGCTCTCTGCCAGGCCGGTCAGCCGGCGCCACAGGGCGACCAGAAAGCTACGGATGACGCGAATCAGCCATAGCGACGATAGTGCCTCGCGCACCTGGGGGTGGTCGCGTAGGTAGCTGCGGACCACGTAAAAGACGATGCCCAGCGCGATGATCCAAAAGGCGAGGGAGCGCAGCGTCTCGAACCACAAGGGGCCGGCAGCGGGAGCGTCGCGGGGCTGCACCGGTTGGGTCGATAAACTTGGCAGCGAGGGGAGCGGCGTCTCGGACTTGAACAGCAGCATCAAGAGCCACACCGGAAGCGATAGGATAAAGACGAGCAGACTGAGGATGAATTGGGCAACTCTGCTCAATAGGACGAACGCGCTCCCGGCGGCTTCCAGAAAGCCCATCGTGTAGCCGGTGGGGATCAAAAAGACCGCCAGGGAGACCAGCCCGATGAACACCAGGCTGTAGCGCACCCAGCGGGCGGCCAGTTTGTCGGTGACCTTGATGCTTTGCGCGCGCCAGCGCCTGTGCAGAGTGGTGTACTGCGTTTGCCCCATCAGCACCAGCCCCATCAGGAAATAGATCAACACGTTGAGCACCAGGCCGGGCGTTGAAGGATGGCTCAGGTCCAGCAATGACGCGATTCTCAGACGGGATAATCCGGAGATGATAAACAGCACGATCCCTCCGATTAGGAACCGGCTGGAGAGGCGCTGGCTGGGGGAAACTGTATCGCGGTGATATTCCGGTGGGTCTTGCAGGCGATCCAGATCTTTTATCGTCTCGGTGGCGGCTACCCAGGATAGGAGGGCCAAGGTAAAGGCAACCAGATCCTCGCTGGTGAGGAAGGGCGATGCCATACTGGGCCACGCCCGCATTTCTGCCAATATGCTGATGATGCTGTCGCCGATATAGTTACCGATCTTGATCACGATCAACAACAGCGCCAGTTCGATGGCGCGAAATCTAATGGTCTTTCTTTCCAGCGGTCCCCTGGCCTTGAGCAAACGATAGGAGTAGCAGGCCTCTAGCGCCGTCAGTGCGCAGGCCACGACGAGGAATATCCCGCTCCACGTCGGATCGATAAGGTGTATCAGCTCTGCGAATGCCACGGCGATGCAGCCGATCATCCCGGCGACCACCAGCGGGTGAAACGCGTTCCTCAGCCACTGGTTGCGCGTCATCGCCAGGCCTCCAGATCGCCTTCCTGCCATACGCGGTGCACCGGCAGGTTGAGCAGGTCGGCTTGACTCTGTAGCTCCGGCGAGGGAAGCGTCGGCTGCACCAAAATCAGCGCGACGGCAAAGCCGGTGCGCTTCAGGTAGATCAGTGTCTCGAACAGCGCTTCGCTCTCCTGGCCGGTGATGGCCAGGATGGTGGCTCCCCAGGGGAGGTTTACGCTTTCGTGGCGCAGCAGCTCGATGAAAGGCGCTGTGGGGGTAACTTGCGCCCGGGCCAGCACCTCCAGCAGATTCATCAGGTGGGCGCGCTCCCGGCGCGGGTGCAGGCGGAAGCGGGTCTTTGTCTCCGAAAGTGGATCCAATGCCTCGGTCACCAGGCCGACGGGCAGCTTTTCCCGGACGACGATGTGGTTGGCGACGGAGGCGGCGGCGACGATGGCCAACTCGGTGGCAGTGTACCGCCGCCGCTGGGGGTAATCGTCCTCGTCCAGGTTGAGGCAGATGAGCGTCTCGCGGGCGATGGCGGGCTGGTAGCGCTTCACCAGCAGCCGCCCACCGCCGGCCAACCGCGGCGAGCTCAGCCGAGCCGTCGCCGTCCAATGGATGCGGCGGGGAGAATCGCCCCGCTGGTAATCGCGCACGCCCATGATGCGCGCCGGGTCCTCGAACAGGGGCATGCGGTCGGGCAGCACCGCCAGCGGTGAGTGGGTGGGCAGTCCCAGTTGCTGCAGGGGGACGACGCGCGGGTAGACGATAATATACTCTGGCGCCATTTCTAGCTCTTTGACAGGGGTGGCCCCCAGCAGGTCGCCGGCCCGCATCTTTAGCGGGCCGATGGGGTAATAGCCGCGCTTGCGGCAGTTGAGGCTGTAGCGGACGGAGAAGCGTTCGTGCGTGCCCAGGCTGATGACTTCGTGGTGAAAGGGTGGGGCGGCGAGCGTGACCGGCAGCGACTCGTGCACCTCCAGCCAGGGGATGGGCAGCCGGCCGGCGTTGTGCACCGTGAGGTTCACGGACACCTGCTCGCCGCAGAAGGCGTGGCTGGTGAAGCGTCGTAGGGTCTCCAGGCGGCGCGTTGCGTGCTGCATCCACAGCCTTGATACGATGTAGATTCCAAAGAGAAGGTAGAGGACGGTGAAGAAAAAGTCGATGCGCCAGACAGCGGCGATGATGAATAAAATCAGCAAGTAGGGTACGAGATTTCCCATGGGGTGTAGCTACTCTAGCTCGCCGATGTTCAACTCCGTGGTTTCCAGGATTTCCGCCAGGATCGCTACGGCGGTGCGTCCGCGCAACTGGCTCTCCGGTTTGATGATCAGCCTGTGTGCGAGTGCCAAGGGCACAAGTGCCTTGACGTCGTCGGGGATGGCGTAATCACGGCCGCGCAGGGCGGCCAGCGCCTGCGCGGTCTTGTACAGGGCCAGCGACCCGCGCGGGCTGGCCCCCAGCGCCAAATCGGGATGGGTGCGGGTGGCGCGCACGATAGCCAGGATGTACGCCTCCAGCGACTTGTCCACGTGGACGTCTGTGACCGCGTCGTGCAGCTTTAGTATCTCGGTGCCGTCCACTACCTGGCCAATGGTCTCGATGGGGTGCTGTTTGCGCAGATTGCGCAGCATCTGTCCCTCGTCCTCCAGGTCGGGATAACCCAGCGACAGGCGGATGAGAAAGCGGTCGAGCTGGGCCTCCGGCAGGGGAAAGGTGCCCTCGTACTCGATGGGGTTCTGTGTCGCCATCACCAGGAATGGAGCAGGCAGCGGGCGGGTGACGCCATCGACCGTGACCTGCTGCTCCTGCATGGCCTCCAGCAGCGCGGCCTGGGTGCGGGGCGTGGCGCGATTGACCTCGTCGGTCAGCAGCACGTGGACAAAGACCGGCCCCGGTTGGAACTCGAAGGCGTTAGTGCGCTGGTTGAACACGCTCACGCCGGTGATGTCGTTGGGCAGCAGGTCGGGGGTGCACTGTAAACGTTTGAACTCGATGCCCATGCTGGCGGCGATGGCGCGGGCCAGCATCGTCTTGCCGGTGCCGGGCACGTCCTCGATCAGCACGTGTCCCTGGCACAGCAGGGCGACCATCAGTAGCTCGATCTGCTCACGTTTGCCGACGATGACGGTCTCGACGTTGTCGATGACACGGGTGGCGAATTCGGTGATAGGTGGCATTGGGGCCTCCTTCGGGTGGCTTTTCACAGGTGATTATAGCACAAGTATACGCAAAGCCAAAAGGCGCGGGTTTTGGAATTTAGGTTTGTGGTATATAATCTTGATGGTCTTGGAGGAGAGACGGGTGAAGATTTTACTGCTTGAACCCTATTGCGGCGGCAGTCATCAGGCCTGGGCCGAGGGATACGCAGCCCATAGCCGCCACGAGGTAAAGCAGCTGACGCTCCAAGCGCGTTTCTGGAAGTGGCGCATGCAGGGTGGGGCGCTTACTCTGGAGGGGCGCGCGCGTGCGTTGCGCTTCCGCCCCGACGTCATCCTGGCCTCCGATATGCTCAACCTGCCAGCCTTCCTAGGCCTGACGCGCGATTTCCTCGCCGACGTGCCGGTGGCGATCTATTTCCACGAGAACCAGTTGACATATCCTTTTTCCCCAGATGATAGGCGTGACCTGACCTATGGCATGATCAATTGGCTCTCGATGCTCGCCGCCGACCGGGTTTTCTTCAATTCCAACTATCACATGGAGGATTGGTTCAACGAGCTTCCCAATCTACTGAAGCATTTCCCCGATTACGCACACGTCCACCGCGTTGCGGAGGTGCGGGCCAAGGCGGGGGTGCTGCCGATAGGCTGTGACCTGCGCCGTTTCGACCCGGTGCCTGACCCCGCCGTGGCTACCCGCCCACCGGGTCTGCCGCCGTTGATCCTGTGGAATCAGCGCTGGGAATACGACAAGGATCCCCAGGCGTTTTTCCGCGTGCTGTACATGTTGGCCACGGAGGGGGTGGACTTTCGCCTGGCGCTGGCCGGGCAATCCTATCGCCAGGCTGCGCCCGAGTTCGAGTCGGCGCGGAGGCGACTGGCGGCGCGGGTTGTCCATTTTGGCTATGCGGAGCAAGATCGTTACATCGAGCTTCTGAAGGAGGCCGACGTGGTGGTCAGCACGGCGATCCACGAGTTCTTTGGCGTTGCCATTGTGGAGGCGATTTACTGTGGGTGTTTCCCCTTGCTGCCCCGCCGTCTGAGCTACTTGGAGATCGTCAAACCTACCTACCATCCGGCCTGTCTGTACGATACCTTCGAGGAGCTGCTGGAGCGGCTGCGCCTGGTGTTGACCGAACCTGCACGGCCTCGTGCGATAGCCTCCAAGCTGCGTCACACCGTCATGCGCTTCGATTGGTCGGAGATGGCCCCGCGCTACGACGAGGCGCTGGAGGAGCTGGCGAAGCGCTGATTTCGCGCCTCCAATACGCCCACCGCATCGCCGCCAGCGCGTGGGGCATCGCGCTGGTGTAGAGCCAGTAGCCGAGCCGCGAGGCGGGGAAATCCCACGCGCCGATGTGCTCGACGAATTCCCCGCCGAACCCCTGTTTGAAGCGATACACCCCCCACAGCGGATCCGTCTCGTCCAGCGTGTCCGGCGCGCCCCACATGTCATAGACCGTGTAGCCCTGCGCGCGTGCCCACTGCATCGCCTCCCACTGCAGCAGGTGGTTGGGCATCTTTTCGCGGTGGGTGTCGCGTGAAGCGCCGTACATGTACCACGCGCGTGCGGCGAAGCGAAAGATGATCACCATCGCCACCGGCTCACCTGTCACCTCGGCGATCAGCGGTTGGGCCAGGCCAGCCTCGATGAAGCTGCCCCAGGCAGCGTGGTAGTAGGCCTCGGGGCGGATGACGAATCCGTCGCGGGCCGCCGTCTCGGCGTACATCCGGTACAGCAGCGGCAGGTCGGCCAGTCGGCCCAAACGCACCGTCACGCCCTTGCGCTTCGCCAGCCGCACGTTGTAGCGCCACTTGGACTTCATCGCCGCCAGCATTTCGTCAGGGTCGCGGGTCAGGTCGAGTAGCATCGTGTTGCGAAACTGGATCTGCTCGCGGGAGGCGCGCCACCCTCGGCGGCGCAGTGTCTCCACGACGGCTTTTCCTGTGGCGGTATCGGCTCGCACGTCGGGATCGATCTTGACGAACAGCGCGCGTTTGCGATGGGCCGTGGCTTCCAGGTGGGTCAACACTTGCTCCAGCGTGGCGGTGTCCGCGTAATCCAGGGTGGGGCCTTTAGGAACGTAGCTCACCGCTGCAGGTAAGCGACTCAACCGGCGGGTCAATACCAGGGCGGCGGCGTGGGCCTGTTTACCCTCCAACCACAGGTAGCGATCTGGACGCCACCCGTACCGCGCCTTGAACTCGCCCCACTCCCAGGATTGGAGGACGTGCGGGGCGGGCAAGGCGGTGAGTGCGGTGTTCCAACTTTCACCAGAGATTGGAGATTGGAGATTGAGGATTTGCGATTGGCGATTTGCAATTTGCCGTGTCATCGTGTTCGTCGCATTGACAGCGCCATCCGGTAAAGCCGGTAACGCACGGGCGCATACACTCGATCCCACGCGCCCACGTTGCGCACGAGCGTTCCGCCAAAGCCGCGCTTGAAGCGGTAGACGCCCCACAGGCCGTCGCTGCGCTGCGTGAACTGGGCTTCGAGGACCTCTTCATCCTCGTCGGGGACACCGTACAGGTCGTAGGTGGTGCAGCCCAGCGACTTGGCCCAGCGTATCGTTTCCCATTGAAGCAGGTAGGTGGGCATCTTTTCGCGATGGGCATCCCCCGACGCGCCGTGCAGGTACCAGGAGCGCGGCGGGAGGGCGAGGACGAACACGCCTGCCACCGGCTCGCCGTCCACCTCGGCCAGCAGCAGCCGCCCCTGGCCGCGGGGTGCGAAAAGGTGGTACATCGCGTCGTAGTAGGCCGGGACGTGGACGCCGAACTCGTCTCGCTCGCCGGTTGTCGCCATCAGTGCGTGGAAGGCGGGCAGGTCGGCCTCTGTCGCCTCGCGCACCGTCACGCCTTTGCGCTCTGCCAGGCGGACGTTGTAGCGCGTCTTTTGCTTCATCGCCTTCAGAATCGCATCCTCATCGGGAGAAATGTCCACGACGATGGTGCGGCGGGGTTGAACACTGCCCAGGGGCGAAGGGCTGAAGCCCAGCGCGTGCAGTTGTTCTCTATGAGCGCCTTCATCGGGTAGATCGGGTTCGATGGTGAGAGCGATAGCGCCTTTAGCGCGGGCGGCGCGGTCTAGCGCTTCCAGCAGCGCCTTCACCTGCGCCTCGTCCTTCCAGTCCAACAGCGGGCCTTTGGGGACGTAGGCCAGGCGGCCCAGGCCCGCGGGCAGGCGGCGGATGAGCACCTGCGCCCCGGTGACAAGTTCGCCCTCGCGGGCCAGCCCGACTTGCTCGGCGCTCCAGCCGAACTGCGATTTCAACGCGCCCCAGGGAGCGGTCTGGAGGACGTGACCGTTGGAGTGGTTTGTGACAAACCTATCCCAGTCATCTGGGGTGACGGAGAGCATTGGGTTTAGCATCGTTGGTTGGGCAGTATACCGCAGAGGGCGGGAGGTGTCAAAGCGTTGCTCGGCTAGCGGCTGCGGTATGCCTCACGGCGGTGCATCACGCGCAAGATGACGATGGCCCTGTTCTCTTCGTCGATGTCGTAGAAAACGCGCCAATCACCTACGCACAGGCGGTACTCGCCGATGGCTGGATGACGCAGCTTGCGGGCGGATGGTGGCCGAGGGTTCTGCTTGAGTGCCTGTACTGCTTTCCAGATGCGCTCCAAGACAGGCCTGTCCAAATGGTCTAGGTCTTTCTGGACTCGGCGACCGGCCAGCAGGAGGCGATAATCACTCATCACGGCGGGTGGCTAGGTAGTCTTCGAAGTCGATGCTTTCCCCGGCTCCATAGGCGGCGCGGGCCTCTGCGATACGGGCGATGTGCTCGGGGTTGGAGAGCAGAGCCAGCTCCTCTTGCATTTCCTCGTACTCTTCGATGCTTACGATGAGTGCCTGGGGCTTGCCGAAGCGGGTGAGAACATAGGGGGTTTTGTTTTGCTTGATATCTTCGATGACTTTTTTCAGTCGCCGTTGCGCCTGTTCCATGGTCACAGTTCGGGTGATATCGATCATTGTTGTGCCTCTGGGAAAATTATATAGCCTGTTTCATAGCTTGTCAAGCAGGACACAGTTGTCTTGGGTGTCTCAGTTTGGGGGCCAATATGGTTGGCAAAGGAGAGAACCAGCGTAGAAAAGGGCAGTTTTGGCGCAGCCAAAACTGCTGAGGCGCATTTCAATCCCCGCGAGTTGAGACTACGAGCACTTGTATAACGCACTGGCTGAAACGAACCAATTCTCGCCCCAGAAGTGAAATGCGCCCGTTGTCTTGGCGCAGGCAATTGTGAGCGTAGCGGCACGTCAATTCGCCCTTTTGCGGCGAATTTGCTATAATATCCCTAGCTCGGCGCGACAAGGAGGTAGCGTGCGCTTTCTGGTTACTGGTGGGGCGGGATTCCTCGGGACTGCTCTGGCCAATCGGCTGGCTCAAGACGAGCACCAGGTACGCGTCATCGACGATCTCAGCGCGGGCGACTCGGCTCGATTGGATGGTCGGGTGCTTTTTACCCGTGGCGACGTGGCCGACCGCCCCAAGCTGTGGACGCTTCTTCAGAATGTGGATTGCGTCTACCACCTGGCAGCTCGTGTACTGGTCAGCGAGTCCATCCTCTATCCCCGAGCGTACAACGAGGTCAACGTCGGCGGCACCGTCAGCGTCGTGTTCACCTCCTCCGGCGCGGTCTATGGCGAGCAGGCCGAGCAGCCGGTGCGAGAGGACCAGAGCCCTAACCCCCAATCCCCTTACGCGGTGAGCAAGCTGGCCGCCGAGTACTACGTCCGCACCATCGGCGCGCTGTGGGGCATCGAGACGGTCATTCTGCGCATCTTTAACGCTTACGGTCCGAGCCAGAGCATGCCACCCTCCCATTCTCCGGTCGTGCCGCGCTTCTTGCATCAGGCGTTGCACGGCGGGTCGCTCGTCATCTTTGGCAGCGGCGGGCAGACGCGCGATTTCGTCTACGTGGACGACGTGGTGGAGGCGCTGGTGGTGGCTGCGACGGCTGCCGACGTGGATCGCCGCATTATAAACGTGGGTACCGGTCGCGAGACGAGTGTCAACGACTTGGCTGCATTGGTGGCGAAGGCGACGGGGCGAGAAGTCGATTTGCTTCACAGCCCTGCCGAGAGCGGAGGGGTCTCCCATCTGTGTGCGGATCTATCGGTTGCAGGTCAATTGTTGGGTTATGAGCCGCGCATCGATCTGCTGGAGGGGTTGCGGCTGACGTTGGAACGGGATTCGCGATTCCGACGATAGCTGCTTGGATCTGCTCTCGGTCTGACTCTCGGAAACGCAGGTGAGGTTTGGCTTGAATATGGAACACCTTGGCCGCGACTTTTTCGCCCGCGACACTTTGACCGTTGCCCGCGAGCTGCTGGCCCAGCGATTGGTGCGGGTGCTGGATGGGGAGCGTCTTGCGGGGCGTATCGTAGAGGTCGAAGCCTACGTCGGCGAGGAGGATCGGGCCTGTCACGCTCGCAGCGGGCGCACGGAGCGCAACGCGTCGATGTACGGCCCGCCCGGCCACGCGTACGTTTACTTTGTCTACGGGATGCACCATTGCCTCAACGTCGTCACGGAGCGGGAGGGGTTTCCGGCGGCGGTGCTCGTTCGCGCGTTGGAGCCGCTGGAGGGGATCGAGGCCATGCGGTCGCGACGCTGGCCTGAGCGCGGACACGTAGTGTCCGTCGTCGAAGGCCGGGGTGGGAGGGCCGATGTCGAATTGCTCGGCGGCCCGGCCCGGCTGTGCCAGGCGCTGGGGATTGACCGACGGTTCGACGGGGTCGACCTGTGCGCGCCCGGTGCACATCTCTTCGTCGAGCGGGCCGCCGCCGTGCCCGACGAGGCAGTTGCCGCTGGGCCGCGGGTCGGCGTACGCGGCGATGGGGCGGCATTGGTGGCTCCATGGCGGTTTTACCTTCGGGATAGCCGGTACGTTTCACGTTCATAGTTGTTACGAGTGGACACCAGAGGCATTTTATAAAGGAGGTGGAAAGGATGAGTGAAGGTGGAAAGTCAATTTTCGCGGTGATCCTCGATTTCCTGGCCAGCCTGTTTGGTTTCGGCGGCGAGGCAAAGTCGACGCCTGACGAGGAATCACAGGGAGATATGAGTAGGCCTGTGTCGCCCGGCGGTGAAGGTCCGGTGGAGGAACCAGGCGTGGCAGTGCCCCCCGGCGAAAGCGTCGCCGGCGAAGTAAGCGTACCCAAGTCGCCCGGCCCGGAGCCAGGTGCGGGTGAGGGAAGGAGACAAGCGATGTTAGCAGGTAAGGGTTTGTGGGCCTATCGGGAGCAGGAGCTGGACCGGGCTATTCAGATTGCTCCTCAGATGGGCGCGACGCACATTCTGTACAAGGTGGGCCACGGCACGAACTACCGGCCGGGGATGGCGCAGGTGGCCCAAAAGATCAAGGCAGCGGGGTTGATCCCTTTCGCTTGGACGTGGCTGCTGCTGGACGATCCCCAGGCGGAGGCGCAGGTCGTCGTCAAGGCGTTCGACGATGGATTCGAAGGTTTTGTCTTCGACACCGAGGCGGAGCAGTGCCGCAACCGCTTCGATCAAGCTACACAACTGGGCCAATTTCTCGCCGTCGCCGGGGTGAACCAAGACAGGTTGTACAATTGTTCCTTTCCCAACATCTCACATCACCGCGATTTACCCTACGACCGGTTGAACGCCTTCTGCAAGGGCGGGCTGATGCCGATGTCGTATGGAACCTACTTCGTGCCTGACAGCGAGGCGCCGCCTGAACAGCAGGCCCAGCGCGTGATCGACGAGTGGACGTATGGTCACTATGAGTATTGGTGCGCCCGGTGGGGATACCGGCCTCCACTGTACCCGATCCTGGGGCCCTACCGCGACGAGCACGGCAGTGTGCGCATGCCGCCCGCCGAGCTTCAAGTGTGGCTCGACCGGCTGGCGGCGCACGGCCCCTCCTTCTTCAGTGTCTTTACCGCGGCGGTGATCAACGACGACTTGCTGCCGCTCATCAAGGCCTTTGCTCTGGGAGAGGCTCCCAAGTATATCCCGCCGAGCGGCAAACAGTTGGAGGTGGTGAGCCCTGATGTGGGCTACCTCAACGTCCGTCCAGGTCCTTCCACGGCACAGCCACGCATCGGGCGGGCAGATCACGGGGAGGTGCTAGACGCGCTGGAGCCGCCGGAGACGGTCAAGGCGAGGGTGGGCCAGCAGGGCCAGTGGCTCCACATCCGCACCTCTGGCGGTGTTGAGGGGTACGTCGCGGCCTGGTATCTAAAGCTGCACGAGGCGGCTGTGGAGGTGCCCGAAAAACCCGAAAAGCCCGAGGAACCCGAGGCTGCGGTCAAGGTCGAGGTGGTCAGCCCATCGGTGGGTTACCTGAACGTCCGCCCGAATCCCTCCACCGACCGGCCTCCCGTCACACGGGTGGACGATGGGGACGTGTTGGACGCCTTGGAGCCGGCGGCGGACGTTCAGGCCAAGTTGGGGCAGCAAGGCCAGTGGCTTCACATCCGCACGCCAGAGGACATCGAGGGGTACGTCGCTGCCTGGTATGTGCGCATCTACGAGGAGATCGGGGGCGGCGTGGGCGAGCCGGTCTCTTACCTGGTCGTGCACAGCTCGAAAGGGCTGAATATTAGACCGACGCCGGGAACGGATCAAGATGAAATCTGGCGGGTGGTCGATCGAGCTGTTTTGGAGGCGCTGGAAGATCCGCAGACAGTGGGGGAGAAGGTGGGAACGGATCAGTGGATCAAGGTGCGCACGCCCAGCCAGCACGAGGGGTTCGTCAATGGCGCATACGTGCGGGCCAAGCAGGTGGCCGACATGCGCAAGCCGGTGAGCGACAGCGCCCTGCCCGCCGGTGAAAGCGCTTGGATTTTCGGTATCCACGCCGCCGGAGCGACCACGCCCGCCGACTTTCGTTCCCTCTTCCAGGGCAAGGGCAAGACCGGCTGGGTGCTCTTCACCGAGGCCATCGGCGACAAGCCCGATCACGGCGGCGGGGGCGACTTTACCATGTGGTCGAACAGCGGGTACGGCGTGATCGTGCGTCTCAACAACGGCTACGGCGCTTCGGGCACGCTCCCGGTCAGCAACAGGTACGCCGGCTTTGCTGGAGCGTGCGCCCGTTACGTGCAGAACTCTAGCGGATGTCACATCTGGATCATCGGCAACGAGCAGAACAACCCCCGCGAGCACCCCGGCGGGGAGCATAATCCTCAAGAGCACATCCGGCCGGAGATGTACGCCCACGCGTTCAATCTGGCGCGGCAGCGCATCAAGGCGGTGGATCAAAGCGCCATCGTCGTGCCCGGCGCAGTGGATCCCTACTTTGGCCTGCAGTGGAAATCCGGCGAGACCTGGCGTCCGCTCGACTACTTCAAGACGATGCTGGCTCACATCGACGACCTGGACGGCATCTGCCTGCACACCTACACCCACTGGCTGGACGTCGGCCTGATCACGGCTAAGAAGGTCTTTACCGACGCGCCGCTCGACCCCGGCACGCCCAACGAGCACTATTACGACTTTCAGGCCTACCGTCCCTTCGCCGAGGCGATCCCGGCCAAGTGGCGCAACCGCCCGATCTATCTCACCGAGAGCAACCACTGGATTAAGCTGGATCGTGAGCCGCGGGAGGGAGAGAACGTAAAGAACGGCTGGCTGAACCGGGACGTGGGTTGGGTGCGGGCGGCCTATGCCGAGATCGACTGTTGGAACAATACCCCTCATGCCCAGCAGATTCACTGCTACCTGCTCTATCGCTGGACGGGCGACGATTGGGCCCTCGAGGGGCTGGGGGAGGTGCAGAACGACTTTAAGAAGGCGCTGGATCACGACTATCGCTGGCGGCGGTAGAAAACTTGTTCCCACGGAGACACGGAGCGTGCGAGCCCTCGTTCCCTCTGTGTCTCCGTGGTGAGATTCGGCGTGAGAGTATCACGCAGCATTTGACGCTGCGATTGGTTATGGTATAATGTTTTTCGTGCCGACGTAGCTCAATCGGTAGAGCAACTGACTTGTAATCAGTAGGTTCTGGGTTCGATCCCCAGCGTCGGCTCCAGCAGGTGGTTCATTGCCGGGAGTAGGCTGCAGTGTTGGCCTGCTCTCGGCAGCGAATGACTCGCTGTGACAGCATAATGGGTCGGTGTCCCGAGCGGCAAAGGGGGCGGACTGTAAATCCGCTGGCTCTGCCTTCGAAGGTTCGAGTCCTTCCCGGCCCACTATATGAGCGGTAAGGCCCCGTGTAAACGGGCCTGGCAACACTGAGGCTCCATCCGGCGGGGGAGGAGCCTTTTTGTTGATTAACGTGCTTTTTCTGAGGGCAAGAGGATTTGATCGGGTCGTATTTGGAGCCTATCCGAAAACGCCTCTAGCATAGGGCCTTGTGCCTGCCCACAAGGGGCTAGACCACTCGTCTTCTCACGAGCAATCTGAAGGATGGTAATGATGACAACTAAAACAAGACCTTTATCTTCCCGTTCGCGTACGCTGGCTTTTTCCCAATTGCTCTGCTTGTCTCTGCTGTTTTTTCTGTTGAGCGGTGCGTTTTTCCCACGTGTCCGCGCCCAGGAGGAGCCGGAGTCCTTGTGCGTCGTCTTGGCGCTGGATAGTTCGGGCTCGATGGAGAGAAACGACCCCGAAGGGCTGCGCTTCATGGCGGCCCAGCTTTTCGTCGCCCTGTTGGATATCGGCGACCAGGTCGGCCTGATCGATTTCTCGACCGGAAGCGAGGCGCTGACGGACGGGCTGGTGACCATCAACAGCCCGGCCGATAAGACGGACCTCATCGAGTTGCTGGCTCCCAGGCCGCCCGAGGGGTACACCGACATCAAGGCCGCGCTGGAAGAGGCGGCGGCGATGCTCTCGGAAGCGGAGGGTTGTGGCGCACGGACCTTGGTCTTGCTGACCGATGGCGAGCCGGAGATCGAATCCAAGTATCCGGAATATGAGGACGAAGCGCTGGACGTGGCCCGCGATCTGGGTGTGCCGGTGATGTCAATCGCGCTGACCCCGGAGGGCGAGTCCGTCTTCTTGCAGCGGTTGTCGGGGGTCACCGATCCGCCCGGCATCGTCATTCCTGCGGCCGACGCCGAGGCTTTGCTCGACGCGTATCTGGATGTGCTCAGTTTGCTCAAGGACCGCACCGTCTCGGGCGGCGATGGCGTCTGGGCGCCTACAGACGTCGTCCTGACCATCGATCCGGCGTTGGTGCCCTACATCGACCAGGTCAGTTTCGTCGTCAGTATGTCGCCCGGGGTGAAGGTTACGCTGATCGCTCCCGACGGCACGGTGGTGTCGCCGGACGATCCCAACGTCGTCTTTAGCCAGACGGACCCGAGGTTCGCGGTGTATACCATCACTGAGCCGGTCGGAGGGGATTGGACCTTCCGCCTGGAGGGGGAAGGAAAGGTCTTGGCGCGTGCTGTGTTGCGCTCTCGCCTGCGCGTGTCGCCGCTCGGGCCTGGGCCATTTCACCCGCAGGGACGCCCCATGCTCATCGTCGCCAATCTGATCGAGGAGGCTCCTGATGGCACGCCGATCATTCTCATCGGGGAGGCGACCTTTTCGGCTGAGATTCGACAGCCCGACGGCACGCGCGAGGCGTTGGATCTGCTTTACGACGACGGCACCCACGGTGACGCGAAAGCCGGTGACGGCGATTTCACCGGATTATACGTCAACACCGATCTGCCCGGCGTCTACGAGATCACGCTGCGCGGGCGCAAGGGTGTGGTTCCGGCGACGGGACGGCTGCGAGTCACCGTGGTGCCCTTCCCGGAGCTGGTCGTCGAATCACCGGCGGTGGGCCTACACGAGGCGCGCGGCGAGCCCTTGCCGGTCGGCGTGGCACTGACTGGCGCGGAACCTGCCAGTCTGGATCGGGGTGAGGTCGTAGCCGAGATCACGACACCCGACGGGCGCGTGGTGGACTTGCCGCTGGTGGCGTCTGATGGGGAGACGCGGTACACCGGCAGCTACCTGTCGCCCGCCGACGGGGAGTACACGATCCGTTTCGCTTTGGCCGATGCGTATTACAAGGGGGTGGCCTACGAAGC
>Ga0307430_1001336_pt1 | contig 18365 bp, 19 predicted proteins | sample SalMarWE160130MG_FD_202159 | JGI IMG/M metagenome (GOLD analysis project Ga0307430, IMG submission 202159) | Salt marsh sediment microbial communities from the Plum Island Ecosystem LTER, Massachusetts, United States - WE1603-130 | ecosystem: Environmental > Aquatic > Marine > Intertidal zone >... | reverse complement strand
ATATTCTTCTGCACTAATAAATACCAAACTAAAAAGTAAAACAATTCCCAAAAGGATTGCCTGCATTTTTTTCATATCTAACCAACTACCTAGAACTTTATAAAAGTTTTCAAAAGCTTTTGCTTATCCCCTTTTTTGTTCATTTTATCTCTTACTGACAAATTTATTTCCTTTAATGTAAAATCTTAGTTTCTTAGGCAGATCTTTTTTTAAACCAATTCTAGAGGCTTCAACTATTTCAAGATTTTCTTTTTTTAGTTCGTCAAGCCTGGTATTTTCCTCAACCAATAACTCGCTGTTTTCACAAACATTCTTTTTATGGAACTCTTTTCCAATTTTAAGAGCTTTTGTCAGCAGCCCAGGACCACTGGTTTTTGCCTCAAAGTTCAGGGGCTCAACAGAACGTATCAAAATTGCTTCTGCTTTTCCTTCATCGCTTGTCACAAAATTGATAAGCCAGTTATTATGAACGCCATAAACCAAAATCGTTCCCGGCTTCATCAGCATTGTTTTCCTTAAGTCTCCGTTTTGAACAGCTCTTGATGCAGGATCCTCACGCCCAAAATAAGCCTCTGTCTCAATGATTTTTGCCTTTAGGAGATTATTATCAGTTTTTCTCACAAGAATTTTCCCGAGCAAATCACGTGCAACTTCTTCAGCATTTCTTGAAAAAAATTCTTTGTTTATTTTTCTTACTCTCATAATTCTCTCAACATCTTGAAGTTTAAAAAGATATTTTATAGAGATACAAAATTTATAAAAAGAGATGACTTAACAGAAGAAACAAATAAAATGGCATCAACAAACCAATCACCCCAGTACCAGAAAGCAGAAGTAAAATTTCTTGCTGCACAAAAAGAGGAAGATAAGTTATTTTATCTTGAAGAAATGATTCGTGAATGCCCTAAACATAAAAGCGCTGAAAAAATGCTTGCTCAGTTAAAAACACGCAGAAAAAAACTCCTGGAAAAGATAGAAAAAAATTTGAAAAAAAAGAGAAGAAAGAGTCAGCGAGGAATAAAAAAAGAGAGCATGCAGGTAGTGATTATAGGATTTACCAACTCAGGAAAATCCTCTCTTCTCGCATCCTTAACAAATGCGTCGCCTGAGATTGCTTCTTATAACTTTACAACAAAAGAACCAATAGTAGGAATGATGGCTTACAAAGGATCGCCTATTCAGATTATAGAGATTCCTTCTATCGGGTCAGAGTATTATGATAAAGGGTTGGTAAACACAGCAGACACAGTTCTCATCTTGGTAACAAGCATTGAACAAATAATCCAAGTTAAGAAATATCTTGATCAATTTCATGGAAAAGTACTCATCGTTTTTAACATAAAGGATCCTGGAAAAGTTGACAAAAGAAAAACAGAGGCAACACTTAGATCAAAAAAATATAATTTTGTAATTATTTCAACAAAAATAAAAAAGGATCTTGAAGAACTAAGAGAAAAGATCTTCCAGAGCTTTAACAAAATAAGAGTTTACACCAAAGAGCCGGGAAAAGAAAGATCAAACAAGCCTCTAATTTTTAATCCGGGAACAATAGTGAAAGAAGTTGCTGAAAAAATCTTCAAGGCTTCCAGAGCTGAAAGCATTGTCAAGGAAGCAAAAATAACAGGACCAAGCTCAAAATTTCCAAACCAAAAAGTCGGCCTCGACCATGTATTGAAAGATTTAGATGTAATTGAGTTTAAGACAGGATAATTATTTCCAAATTTTCCTTATTGGCGCAATAATTTTTTCTAGATATTCTGAAACTGCTTTTTTTAAGTCAGCTGCATGCAACTCCTCAGATTCAAATGCTTTCTCTAATCCTAAATAATTTTTAAATTTTAAATTCCCACCGTATTTTTTATCTCTTTTAATTTCAATTTTCCCAAACTTTGGAAAAATAATTAATTTTGCTATTGATAAAACAGGATTATTTTCAACATCTCCTTTCTTACAATATGATTTATTTATCTTTTTTGCAATATCTTCATTCTTATCCCGAATAGAAATAAAACTTCCTTCATCAGAACTTGACATTTTTCCTTTTCCCTTTAAGCTAGGGAGGATTGAGGTATAAATATAAACTGCCTCAGGCAAGTTAATTTCTTTCCCAGCATCCAGTCCCAACATGTAAATTTTTCTTTGCTCTAATCCTGAAACAACAAAATTTGTTTTCAATGCCTTAACATCAGCTATCTGCATCAAAGGATAGATCATCTGACTTATTTTTGCATTCTCAAAATCTCTTGCAACCTGCTGCATAGATCGCATTCCTCTTTTAACACTAACTCTTGAAGCGAGTCTCAAAAGATCCTCAAAATAACTTTTCTCTTTCTGAAAACTCGTTCCTTTAACAATCTCTGCTTTCAACCCGACAGACTTAAACCCTTTCTCCCATTGCTTCAATTGCTTATTCACAAAATCCCAGTCCCCTTTTTGATTTAACCAAGTATGCCAGTCTGCCAAAAGAATCTTTATTTTAATCCCTACTTTTTGCAAATCCAAGAGTTTCAAAATTGTAACAAGATGTCCGAGATGAATTTCCCCGCTACACTCATAACCACAGTATGCCACTCCTTTTTTTGAAAATTTACTGATGTTCTCTTCACCAATAATCTCTGTTGTATTTCTTTTAACCAATTCAATTTTTTCATCAGCACTCATTACCATAACACAATAATAGTTATATATTTTATAAAAGTATTTGTCAAATGTTAATTCAGATTTTAATTTTTATGTTTGTAGGAATTGGTTTTGGAACCTTTACCGGCTTATTCCCAGGAATTCATATAAACATGGTCGGAGCAACTCTTATAGCATTATCTGCTTCTCTCCTCGCTTCTGTAAATCCAATTTATCTTATCGTTTTTATTGTTTCGATGGCAATTACACATACTTTTGTTGATTTTATTCCAAGTATTTTTCTCGGCTGTCCAGATACAGACACTGAACTTTCGGTCCTGCCTGGTCATGAATTGTTAAAAAAAGGACAAGGCTATGAAGCAATAATATTAACTGCTTACGGAAGCTTAGCAGCTGTTTTTCTTTTAATCCTGATTGTAGCACCCTCCTTTTTTATTGTCCCAAAACTCCAGAATTTTTTGTTAAAAACAGTTTCTATCCCACCAATCTCAATTTCTATGATGGCTATTGTTTTGATTTTAGTTTCTTTTTTACTCTTGGCTTTTGAAAAAAAGAGATTTACTGCATTTTTTGTCTTTGCTCTCACAGGTCTTCTCGGTTTAATTGTCTTAGGTATCGGATTAGATAATCCTTTAATTCCGTTCTTTCCTGGACTGAAAATTCAGGAACCATTGCTTCCCCTCCTTACAGGACTTTTTGGTGCCTCAATGCTGGTTCTAAGCATAAAAACAAATGCACAAATTCCTCCTCAGGAAACAACAAAACCAAAAATAAAAAATCTCAAAAAAGATTTTTTGAAACCTTTAGCAGGAGCATTGATTGCTTCTCCTCTGGCAAGTCTTCTCCCAGGTCTTGGAAGTAGCCAGGCAGCAATAATAGGGAACACTGTTTCAAAAACAGATAGACGCGGCTTCCTTGTTTTGCTCGGCGCTACAAATACTCTTGTCATGGGATTTTCTTTTGTCAGTCTTTATCTTATCTCACGAACAAGAACAGGTGCTGCAGTTGCAATTAATAATTTAATTGGCGCATTTCCTCTAAGAATCCTAATTTTAATTTTAACCATTGTTCTGCTGACAGGTTTGATCTCATTTTTCATAACCCTTTCTCTAGCAAAGTTCTTTTCAAGAAAAATTATGAATATAAATTACGCAAAGCTTTCTGCAACCACGCTCAGCATTTTGGGAATTGTCGTTTTTATAATCTCAGGATTTTCAGGCCTGATTGTCCTAACAGTTTCAGCTCTTACAGGAATTTATTGTATAAACCTCGGCGTAAGAAGAACATATATGATGGGTTGTTTACTAATTCCGACTATTTTCTTTTATCTGATTTTATGAGAAAGCGCAGAATACAAATCTTTTTAAATAGTAAAAATTAGGTTGAAAAATGCAACTTAAGAGAATTAAAAAAAGTATCAAAAATTTAGAGGGAAAACTCTTAATCCTCCCTACCCTAGTTAGTGCTTTCTATTTTGGGGGATGTGACCACACAATAACAGGAAATATTACTGTTCAAAAAGAAAATGTTGGAGAGATAGTTGGCAGAGTATTATATGATCCTTATGGAGATGGATATATGGGGGCAGAAGGAGCAACTGTTGTAAGGAAAGGTCCTGACAACTCCTCTTTACCAGAGGGTTATTTTGGGGAAAAAACAGTGTCTATAGCTGGGGGAGCATATTCTTATCAAAATGTCCCTATTGGGACTCATGAATTAAAAATAATTCCTTATGACTCACATGATGAATTATGGTTTGGGAAGGTAGGTGTATCTGTAACTAAAGGAAATGTAACAGAAGCAGATATTCTTTTATATAAATTTGAATATCCAGAAGATTAAAAAATTTTATATTAAAACCACTTCTCCAGAGCTTCCTGTTGTTCGACTTCTTTTCCAAACACAGAATCAATATACCTTTTGGTAAGTTCCAGACTTTGCCTTATATACGGAGAAAGATTGTATTTTTTTGCGAGGTCAAGCGCAGGTTCAAGATATTTCTTAATGCCTCCTTCATGTGTTGTGAAAATAATTTTACCGCCGCATTTTGAACAAACCCCTGTTAAAGGAGGGCGCCTCATAATCCCATTACATGCCACACACCTGAAATTCTGCATTGAAAACTTTCTAAGATTTCCTTTCATATCTTTGATGAAATGCCTTTCAATTACAAGTCTTGCAGTGTCAGAGGTATCTGCTGCGCGCAGTCTTTCAACAAGCTCCATTTGGTGCTGGACTTTTTCCTGCATTGTGGCGAGCATCTTATAGTTTGAACAAACGACTCCTTCATCTATACTCTCAGTATCATGAGTAAAACCTATTCCTTCAAAGGTATCCTTGCCTTCTCTTAAAGCTGTCCTTACATCATAAATCTTAACCTCAGAAGAATGTTTTCCCTGCTCAGCTGCCTTGTAAAGCTCTAAAGGATAAGACTCATAACCTCCCATAAGCTCAAAATCAAGAATCTGGTCATCTACCTCTCCTGCATTAATTCTGGCATTTAAAACAAGTGGAGAATCCTGGGTCCCGCCTCTGTGGCTTGGAAGAAATGATTTTGAAAAATTAAGCAAAACATCCCCTAGAAGAGATATTGCCATTTCATCACCATCACAGTCACGCCTGATTGCAGCATGCATATAAGGGCTTGCAAAACATCCTAATGTATTTGAAAAGCCAATGATCCTTGAAACAACACCCCCGCAATTATGGGGCGCAATAGAAACCGCAAGATGCCCTACAAGATCTTCTCTTTTTCTTACATTGTAAAATGGCTCCATCTTGTAAAACCTCACCAAAAGCTCATCGATAAAATTACACAATCTTATGAAAACATCATCAGCCCTATTAGCAGCCTCTGGAAAACTTGGCAATAAAATATCATGAGGTCTTAATTCCAAAATCTGATTATCATGTTCTAACTCTTTGCCATTGATGTCTTTAATATACCCTATTTCTCTTAGCTTTTCAACACTCACAAAAACTTCTTTAGGTTTAAAACAAACCAAGGGCAGTTCTGTCGCATCAAATCTTACTGTTCCGTCTTTATTTACCTGCAAGTCAAACCTTGCTCTCAAAATTCCTTTTTCAAGTCTTTCATTGCAATGACCCTCAGAACTCGTTCCCCTAACACCTTTAATTAAAGCAGGAATTTCATCGTTTGTAAAACCAAGATTTTCTTTTGCTTTTTCCATATAGTTCCTGATGTTTACAGACCTGTAATAGTAAGGTCTTGACTTCTGGTGTTTCTCACATTTTTTTAAAAATGTCTCTCTACATTCAGGGCAGTAAAACATTTTTTGGCATGGCTTTCCGCAATCTTCACAAACACTGAAGATTGTCTCTTTTTTACACCCCTCACTTTCACAAAAATAAACAGGAAATTCTGCCCTGACACTTCCTTCCTCACAAGCTGCCTGCACACTTCTAAGCCTTCCCCCTTCTTTTCCTACAGAAAACAAAACATTTGGGCTTCCTGTAAGTTTTCTTAACTTTGCTTTCTCAGGGCGGCCCATTCTTGCTCCAATAAATTCTCCTGCTTTATCCCGAATCTCAAAATCAGAAAGATTATTTATTAACAAAAGAATTAGACTCTGATCCTTAGGAATCTTTATATTGTTTATTTTTGATTCCAATTCAGGGATTATGTCCTTTAACATTATTTCTTCTTTATCCAGAAGATTCCAATCCAACCCAAGATTTGCAAACAGAGCCTTGCTATTTTTCATATTAATAACCACATTCTCTATTGTCACATCATGCTCAACGCCAAGAAGTTCAAGAGCTCTTTTTCCGTGTTTAAAGTTCTCCTGATCTGTTTTTGTGTAAGGCATAATTATTTTTTTATTAACCTTAGAATTTTTTAGCCAGGACAAAAGGCCTAAAAACTGCTCTTTTGAAATCTGGGTCCAATAAAAAATATATTCTGGATGCAGTGAAATGCCTTGCTCAGAACTTATTTTCACAGAATCTTCAAAATCAACTTTAAAACAATCAATAGTTTTTTCTAATTCAGGATTCTTCTCCCTCAACTCAAGACCCCAGATTTCCTCAACATATCCTGGCCGTATAAGATCTGAGTTTCTGTTTAAAACATCACTAAAAGGAAAAAGAATGTCCCCAATATAAATTATTTCTTCAACATCAGGATAAAGCCTTTTTGCATCTTCCATATTCTTCAGCTTCTTCACGCTTCCATTAAATAGTTTAATAATTGGTCCATCAATAAGGTCACATGAAGTAACAACACATCCTTTTGTAGGCTTTTCTATTTTTAACTGAGTCCCTATTGCAATGAAAGAATCTGTTATGGCCATTGTTGCAGGATGAACTGACGCTGCGCTAAAACCAGAGTTTCTACCTCGACCATACCTAAACCTAAAAGCACCTGATTCAGACGGGTGCCCAAACACAGGCCTTCCAGCCACCAAGTCCTTTATATAAGTAGGAGAATCATCTTTTTGCCCAGTATCTCTTTGCTCATGAAGTTTTATGTAATCATCAAGAAAATCCCATCCGTTAGACTTAAACCCCTTGGATTTTACTTCATTAAGAAGCCTTAATCCTTTTTTTGCTTTTTGGGCAAGTCCTTCTGAAAAAATCAAGCACATGCCGCCCCTTATATTATTCGTTTCCACCCTCTCTAAATTTTTATAATTCGAAACTTCCTTTTTCTCTGTTGGGTCCCCAGAGATCTGTATAGGAAGATTCTCTGCCAAGAAAGTCGCTTCTTCAATAGTGGGGAGATACTGGAGATTGGTTACATAATCATGATAGTCATAATTTTCAGTAACATACCTCTTTACTTCTTCCTTAGTTGGGTCATATTTTGCATAACCAAACATCTCTCTCAAAAAATCAATGAGCATAAGAACAACACAACTTGCAGTAGTTCCTGCGCTTCTTATCGGTCCTGAAAAATTAGCAATAAAATATTCTTTATTATCCTTTGTTTTTCCAATTCTGATTCCTGTGTACCCTTCAATAGGGCTTGAAACAACACCTAAAGTTGTGTATGCAAATCCAATCCTTATGCCTGCATCAATTGCTTCAAGGAGACTTGCAAACTTGCAAAATTTCTGTTTTGCAACTTCCTCTGCAATCTGGAAAGAAACTGCCATATTCATCTTTCCAAATTTTTTTTCTAATTCAAGAATTCTTTTTGCTACTCTTGTCCCTTCCATCTGAGGATAAACTACAGAAACCAAACCCACAACCCGTTCAGCCAAGCTTCTTGCAAGGGGAATTTCAACTTTATTTTTTGGATCAAACCCTTTGCTTCTAGCAGTCTCTGCAATAGCATAAACTTCTTTTGTTTTCTTTTCAATATTGTTAAAGTATTGTTGGATGTTCATTTTATTCAAAATCTAAAATTTTAATTTGCCTTGTTTTTAAATTAAACATAGGCACCTTGCAAAAATCAGGTTTGACCCCTTTTCTTTTTTGGTTCTCTGTTTCTCGTTCCCACCCCGCCACAGAAATGATTAAAACACCTTTGTAAGAAGAAACTGCCATTTTATGAGTATGACCTGAGACAAAAATATCAGGAACTTTTCTGATTATTAGATTGTCTTTTTCAGAAGGAAAATATTGAACAGAAGAATTTGCCGGAGCCAGATGTCTGTTTTTTAATAAATATTTCATTATTTTATCTGGCGCGTTTAGCCTTTTCTCTGCAAGACTTTGAACATTATTAGCATAATAAGGGTATGAAAACCCATGATATGTAAGAATATCAAAGCCAGAAAAGTCTCTCTCTTCCCCCATGTTAACATATGCAGGGTTTCCTGTAAGAATTACATTCTCCATGCCATACAACGGCCATGCATATTTTTCATCAAAAGGGGGCTGAGGCTCCATAAGTCTTACACCATCGTGGTTCCCTGGAGAAATGATTATAGTGATCTCTTTTCTTATCTTGCCAAGAATTTCTGCAAGACTCTTAAACTGCTCTTCAATATCCTCAATTTTAAGATCTCTCTGTTGCCCAGGATAGTTCCCAACACCAGCCACAATATCCCCGACCAAAAAAACATATTTTATTTTTTTAATTTCCTCCATATTTGTTCCAGGAACCTTTCCATTAACATAATCTATTAATTTTCTAAAATTCTCTTCCATAAAGAAGTTACTTCCATAATGAAGGTCTCCTAAGAAGAGAGCATACTCCTCAGAAGGAGATTTCTTTTTCTCTGAAACCATTATATCAGGAAAAACAATATTGTTTGCGAAAAAAATGTCTTTATCACCAAACCCGCTGAAACCGATTATAGAATCCAATACAAGATCTTCTGCTTTTTCATAAAGCTCTACATTATTCTGATTAACTAACACACGTATTTTTCCAGTAAAATCCTCTACATCTAAGAGAATGTTTTTGTTTTTTGTGATTCTTTTATCATAGACCATTCCAATTATAGAAAATCTTTGCCGTTTATTTGAGAGCTTGTTTATAGAAACAAGACTATCAAGTTCTTGATGTTCTTGTAATAAATTCTTCATTTCATAAAATCTGCTTCTTAGATTTTTAACAAAATCCCCAACACCTATCTTCTTAATAAACGCGGGAGATTCAAATGAAACAGAAACCTTTGTGTCTTTTTTTAGTAGATTATAATCTTGTCTTTGAGGCTCTTTTTTTATATTTGATATTTTCTCTTTTATAGCCTCTTTTATTTGTTGAGTGGTCTGAGTATTAATTTTCAGGATAGGTGGTTTTTGGGTAATATTTGAAACTTCTTTTGAAATCTCTATTTCAAGTCCTAACTTGATTTTTAATTTCTCCAGACTTTTCTTATTTTCTTCGGGAAGAGTTAAAAAAAACTCCCTAACCTGATCTTTATTCTGTTCAAGAAATGTTCTGGTGATAATTTTTCTTTCGTGTGTTTTTGCAATTTTTTCAATAATAAGTTTAACAGATTCTTTGTCTTTTGTTTCACTCAATAAATTAAGAACTTCGGGCTCTATTAAAAGACCTCTTTCAATACAAAACTGAATAATCTCTTTTTCCATTTTTATTTATAATCCAAACTCTCTTCAATGATCTTTTTCGCTTTTTCAATAAGGAGGTTTGAAATTGCAAGTTTTATTTCTCTCATACGCCCACCACGACCTTTTGAGACAACTCTCACATTAATTATGCCAAGCATATCAAATTCCTGGATAATATCCCCCACACGCCTTTGTGTCAAGACCTCTGATTTGTTTTTTAAACAAACCTCTTGATAATAATTATAGACATCTCCTGTGAAAATAGATTCATTTTTTTCTTTTCTGATTTTTTCAGATAACTTTATTATAGAATAGAGAACATATTGAAATTGTTTTGGCTCTGTCCTTATTACCTCAAGAATTTTCTCTCTTTCAATCTTAATATTTGCTTCATCAATATGCTTCAAAAGAATTTTCTTAGAACCACCTCTTTCAGCAATCTCCCCTGCAATCCTTAACAAATCTAAAGCTCTTCTTGCATCGCCATGTTCTCTTGCTGCAAAAGCTGCACATTTTGCAACAACTCCTTCTGCAACAACATTCTCTTTAAAACCGTATTTTGCTCTTTGATTAAGAATCTCCTGTAGTTGTATTGCATTGTAGGGAGGAAACACCACCTCTTCTTCAGACAAGCTGCTTCTTACCCTTGGGTCAATCCCTTCTAAAAAAGTTAAATTATTACTTATTCCCACAACCCCTATTTGGGTTTTTGAAAGTTCTGAATTAAGCCTTGTGAGATTATAAAGAAAATCTGTAGAGATTTTTTTAACAGCCTCATCTATCTCATCAAGAATAAGAACAAGAATTTGTTTTTCAGAATCAAGAAGATCTATGAATTTATTATAAACTGTTTCTGTTGGAAGTCCTGTATTCGGAACATTGCCCCCAAGTTTTTTTATCAATTCAGCAAGAATCCTATATTCTGTATCAGATACTTTTTTTAATTTACAATTAAGATATTCTATTCTTAATTTGAAATCTTTTTCTTTTTTGATTCTTTTTAAAAGTTCATCTTTAACATAAAGCATTGAAAGAGTTTTTCCCGTTCCTGTTTTTCCATAAATAAAAATATTACTTGATCTTTCTCCCCTTAATACAGGAGCAAGAATTGAAGCAACATGTTTTATTTGTTCTCCCCTATGAGGTATCTCACTAGGTCTATGGTTAGACTGAAGAATAGATTTATCTTTGAAAATATCATTTCTATCAAAAGATTCAAATATTTCATCTAATTCTTCTTTCATTTTTAATACCTTAAGGATTTCTATGATAAATTATTACAAGACCCACACATCCATTTCCTATGGAAAAATTGTAAAATTATTCCGAAACCATCGAGAAAAAATCTTATCTTTATATAAAAGATTATAACTACTAATAAAGAAAAACACCTCTATTTCGTATGGAAATCTAAATTTATTAAAAACCAATACTACTACTACTACTACTACTACTACTACTACTACTACTACTAATCTATATACTATATAATATAAATTTTTAAAAATAAAAAATTAAAATAAAAAAATTCAAAATTCTTTTTTAAACCTTTCCACCCGAAACAAAGGGGTGAGGGTAATTAAGGTATTGCCTTCAAAATCTATTTAATTTTACAGAAAAGTTTATATATTATTCTCATTTGACACAAGTATGTCTGAAACTAAAAATCCTTTTAAGAATCTTGTTGGAAAGATGATTGTTACAAAAGAGGGGAAAAGGCTTGGTTTTGTTAGAGATATAACTTTTGAGACTAGATCCGGGGAATTGATAAATCTTGTAGTAAAAGACGCAACACCATATACAAGAAACTTAAATCTTGAAAAAACAAGCAACAAAGAGCTTCTTATACCCTACAGCGCAATAATAGCTATTGGTGATTTTGTAATTGTTTCTGAAGAAGACCTTATTTAATTAGTGTACTAAACCAACCAAAAGTTTAAAAACATCTTTAAAATTTATTTAACTATGAGAATTGTTGGTTTTAATTTCACAAAGATAAGTGTTGAAGAATTAAAGAAAGACTATAAAACTGGAGAATTAAAGATAAAAACATCTATAGATATTTCTGAAATAAAAGAGATTAAGTCAGATTTTTTGAAAACAAAAGACCAGGTTTTAGATATAGATTTCTCATTTACTGTTGATTATAATCCTGAAGTCGCAAAAGTTGACCTTAAAGGAAGACTTTTTCTAGCTGTTGAATCTAAACAAGCCAAAGAGATTCTGAAGCAATGGAAGAAAAAGAAAATAGCTGATGAATTTAGACGCCTTTTATTTAACATTATTCTTAAAAAATCAACACTTAAAGCACTTTCTCTTGAGGAAGAATTAAATCTACCTCTTCATATGCCCTTACCTTCTTTTAAGAGAAAGAAATAGGAAAAAATTAAAACCTCTTTTAACCTCTTTTTTTAATGAAGATCTCTGAAGAAAAAAGAAAAAAGATATCTGAGCAAATTCTTGCCTTTCTTTATTCTAACATGCCAAAACCAATATTCACTTCATATATAGCTAGGGAGATTGCAAGGGATGAAGAATTTGTAAAGAAACTTCTTCTTAACTTAAAGAAAAAAAACCTAGTCAATGAAATCAAAAAAAATTCTTCTGGGAAAGAATACTTAAAAAGGTCTAGATGGAATCTAAGTGATAAAACATATGAAATTTACAAAAAAGCTACTTTTAGTACATAGGTTGTTATTTATATTTTCTATTAACTGAAAGTTTTTATACTTCATGACTTTAACTTTTCTTATGGATAAATTAAAAGAAGCCTTTTCTAAAATAAAACAAGACATAGGCTTTCTTCATAATGAGACAAATATTCTTAAAGAAGACCTAAAAAACACAAGACAAGAAATGATCGCCTTATGTGAGATTCTTAAAAAAATTAACGAAAATATTAAGAAGATCTCCTTAAAAAAATCCAAAAAACAACAAAAAACACCTCTTAAAACAATCCAAAACTATCCAACACATAACCACTTAAAACAGACATCTTCGACACATCCTTCGACACATAACATGCCTTTAGAGCCTTTAAAACCTAAAAATAGGGGGTTTTCCACTGGAAATCAAGGGGTTCCAACAGACAGACAGACAGACAGACAGACAGACAACAAACACCCTTCTTCCTCAGAAAAGCCCTTTCATCCAGAAAAAACATCCGCTGAAACAACCAATCTTGATTCAATAGACAATGCTGCAAAGATCCTTGATTCTCTAGATAGCATTAAAAAAGAAATAAGACTTAAATTTAAGAGACTTACAGAGCAGGAACTTCTAGTATTCTCTACACTTTATCAACTTAATGAAGAAACAGGCCCTGTTGAGTATAAAGCTCTTGCAAAGAAGCTGGGTCTTACAGAGAGTTCAATAAGAGATTATATTGGTAGGCTCATAAAAAAAGGGATTCCCGTCGAGAAAAGGAGGATAAATAATAAAATTATCCATCTCTCAGTATCTAAAAATCTAAAGAAGATAGCTTCACTTTCAACGATTTTACAATTAAGAGACCTTTAATTTACTTTTTCCGCTCACCGAATAACTTTCTCTCACTATCCTTTTATCTCCCTAACTTCTTTCACTTCTCTCTTTTTCTATCACTTTTCTATCTTTTTCTTACTAATCTCTTTACTTTTAACTCTCACTTTTGACTTTTTGAGTATCTTTTCTTTTATATTTTCAGGTATAAATAGTCTTTTTTTACCATTTTTTTCAATAGTTTCTTCAATCATACCCTCACTTTTCTGTTTTATCCTGTTTAAATGACCTCTTATAGTAGATCTCTCTTTTCCCAGAATAGCTGCAATATCATCATAACTCAGATTCATATCTGTATTTATCAAGACCCATATTATTGCTCGTTCAGTTACTGAAAATTGATCAAAATTTGGTGTTTGAACACCTGTTTGAACACCTGTTTGAACAGCATAAACAGCTGTTTGTTTTCTAAACACCTGTTTAGGTGTTTGGTTTTGCCTGTTTGGTTTTAATTCATTAGCAATAGAAATAACATTTTTTAATCCCTCAATCTCATCTTCTATCGACGACAAAATCCTTTTTACTTCATCTATATCTTTTTTTTGTGAATTTTTTTCAGATTCAAGATATTTAACCCAAGTACTTAATGAGGTTAAGTCCTTTTTCACATCATCAAAACCTCTTTTTGTATCTCTTTTCAATCCTTCAACCTCTCTTTTTCCAGAAAACCACCAAAACATAGAATTATTTACTTTCCTATATTTAAAAATCTTTTCTTTTTCGACGACAAAAATGATTTTTACCGAGGATATTCCTCTTCCCTTACATTTTAAAAAACCACAAAATTTACCTCTTTTTCAACACTAAACACTCAAAAAATACACCCAAACAGCCTGTTTAAACACCATCAAACAGCTGTTTGGTTCATAAACACCCATAAAACCTTATTTAATACTCTTCACAAAGCTCACCTTAGTGCACAACCCTCAGAGAATAAAAATTAATCCAAAAATCTTGCAGCCAAATATTTAAATATAACAAATAATACCACAATATGATGTCAGAGAAAGAAAAAATAAAAGAACTTAAAGAAGACCTTAAAGAACAAAAAAAAGAAACAAAAACAGCTAGACAAAGAGCAAGGCAAGCTGCTCTAGCATTAAAAAATGAAACTAAAAAACAATTTACCTTAGCTATCACTGCTGCTTTTGGTTTTCTTATTGCCTTTGCTTGGAGAGATGTAATAAAGGCATATACAGATAAGATTATAACAAATCTATCTTTTGATTTTCCTGAATCTTTAACACTACTTTACACAGCATTGATTACAACTTTTTTAGCAGTTGTTGGCATAATTCTCATAAACAAGTTTAACAAGAATAACTAAGTTTACCTTAGTGCACAGAATAAAAAATAGATTTCTTACCACAGAAATTAATAAAAAGCCAAATACCAATTTATTAGATGGAAAAAGTACTTTATAATGGAAAACATAAGTTATTTTATGATTTGAAAAAGGTTTCTGAACTTGTGGTTATAAAACAGGATAATGGGCAAGAAAAGGAAATCTATCATCATCCTTATGGAATCACTCTTGATTTTTACAATTATTGGAATAAAGATAAAGGAACCAAGACAATACTTACTTGCTTTGGGAATAAAAAAACCATATTAAAATTAGAAAAGGATATTAAACAAAGCTCACTATGTCTACAGAAACCTAAGAATCTAAAAAAGGACATTCCTGGACAAGGACTCCAAGAAGGAGATATTGCTCTCAAAAATAGTTTTTTCTAAAAAACCAGCCTTTACGAGTAAATACTTCGTACAACCTATATTGTGCGAACCAGTTAATTTTGGTCTATTTTGGAAGAAAACTAAGAAGCCATTTAGCCAAAAAGAAAACTATTATACAAGCAATAAGTAAAGTTCCCATCGCAGGAAATAAGGACATGTTCCATGTAGTATCCAGAGCCTTTGCCATTACTGCTCCAAGCAACCCAGAACCAACAATTAACATAGCTTCTCTATAATCTCTTTTATCCATCAATCATACACTCTCCTATTATTTTTAAATTTTTTCGCATTAATAGATTTCTTTTCGGAAAACTCTGCTGAAAGCGAGTTTGGAGATTTTTTAGAACCTTTTGCATTTATCCTAAAACTTCCTTTATCTTTAAAATAGAATCGATTAAAGGGATAATCCAAGGAATGTTTTCTTTTAGAAATTGAAATTTGTTGCTGTTCCGCCCTTTCTTTTCAATATCCTTAATTGCTTCAATAGTTTCTTTTTTCTTTTGTATATCTTTACTTTCAACAATATTGTAAATTATTTGAAAAGGGTTAATATTTGAAACAGAAACATTGGATAAAATATTGTTATTTCCTTGAACTATTATTCCTTTATTATATTTGGTAGTTTCATCGTGCTTCATTTCTTTTTCCATCCTTTCTCTTAAATTGGATAAATGAGCATCTATGATTGTATTCGAGAATGGCTCGTTCACAAAACCCTTTTTGTTAGAAATCATTATAAGGTCTGTTCTGCCAGCATCAGTTGTTATTGTACAAGAATTCATATAAATGTGACCTGCTTCTTCATCATCTGAAAACAAATGAGATATTGAAGTAACAAAAAGAAGAATTTCTAATGGAAAAATGCTCATCATTTTAGTGCCTTTAATTAACTCATACCAAGAAAAGACTATATCATTAAAATATTCAATTGGGCCCTTATCACCCATATCTGCAATCAAGGTTCTTCCAGAATTTTCTTGAAAAATCTTTCTAAATGTTGAAATAAGATTATCACGAATCTCATCATTACTATTTAATGTTGTATAAATCACACAAAAACCATGTTTCATTAAATAATTAAGATCGTATTTTTTATATCTGTTTTTTCCAAACATAACACATTGTCTAAAATCTTTTGGAAATGCAACTTCGGGGAAGGTTATTGCTTTTATTTTGTTCATGCATATCCAAGAATCCCCCACTAATTATAGTTTTCTATCTAATCCATATAACTTTAATTTTTTATCTAATAGCTCACAAAGTTTTATATTTCTCCTTACTGAAGTCCTTCGCTTGGGTTTGCCACAAAGAAGAAACTTAAAATCCAATTTCTCCAGAATTCCTGCTCCAGAGGATATTAATAAAGAATTATTTCTTCCCTTCCAATTTTTGACTTCTTTTATTTGGGATAACTCTTTATCTTTAGAATATTTGGAGAAGAATTCTTTAGATAATTCTTCAATTAAAGGTGTTTCTTTTTCATCGCTATAATAAATATTTAATAAAGATTTATGAAACTGAAGTTTATTTATATTAGAAATGTCTCGCTCGTCTTTTAAAACAAGTAAATTCTCTTTATTACATTCTACATTATAATATTCTGGGTCATACAAAAAAATACAATGTCTTGGAGATATTGGGCAAAAAACCAAAAGCCCTGGAGATTGAATCCCTTCAAAAGGATGAGACGGGTCACGATAAACTAGGTTATAAAAGATTATGGGATTATCACTAAATATGAAATCCTTATCTGTTTTATTTAAAATTAAAATTGGGGCTAAATCAGTTAATAAAATATTTGACTCCAAGGCGTAGATAACTCCTAAAAGAAACCCTGCCGGATAGATAAGTTTTGTATTATCAATATCTTTTTCAGAAACCTTGCTCATTAATTCTTTGTTAGATTTCATTAAAGGTTTAATAGCATTATCATAAAACTTATCCACAAAATCTTCTGCTTGTTTTTTAGAATATTCTGTTCTATTATGTTGAAAAGAAATAAATCTTAGCATTTCTAAATAATCTAAATTAGTCATTCCTAAAAAACTATTTGATTCAATAATTTTTTTTAGTACAGCATTAAATCTGCCCTCAATAGGAGAGAAAGTTTTATCTATGGTAGGATTTTCGCTATAAAAATAATTCTTTGAAGCTTGATTAGAAAAAGGACCCTTATAGTGTTTCTTTGATTTTAAATTATATATTCTTATACTCTTTCCATCTTTAGAGAAAAATCTGAAATAAAACTCTGGGACAAAATGTTGATTTTTATTTTCTTTCCCCATAAAGATATAACTAGTTATAAACTCTAAAAATCTTTCCTAATCCTAAGAAAACAATATAAACCAAAGGTTCGTACAACCTACATCATGCAAAAAGAGGAATTCCTAAAAAAACTTGAAACAGAACTCAAAATATCAAAAAACTCTGATTATACAATTAGAAATTACCTAAGGGCTAATTTAGAACTTTTAGATTTTGTTAAAAAAAACCCTGAAAACGTAGCAATTGATGATGTAAAACTCTTTATGGCTGAAAAATTAACAGAACAGGCAGCATCAACAATAATTGTCTTCCTTTCTGCTTTAAGATTTGCATACTCAAATATTCTTAATAAAGATATAACAGCAGGCATAAAACGCCCGAAAAGAGAGAGGAAAATTCCGGCAGTTCTGACAAAAGATGAAATAAAACAGCTGTTTAACAGCCTTCCAACTAAAAAAAGCAAACTCATGGTTTCCTTAACTTATGCATGCGGTTTTAGGGTTTCAGAACTAATCAACCTTAAGGTTAATGATCTAAATTTTGAAGAGATGATTGGTCATGTTAGACAAGCTAAAGGAAAAAAGGACAGGATTTTTAATATTCCAAAATTTTTATTAAAATCCTTAAAAAAACAAGTTCTAAACCAACAAGAATCTAATCAAGACTATCTCTTTACAGGCCCTAAAGGAAAACTTTCTGATAGAAATCTTCAGAAAATAGTTAGAAAAGCAGCAAAAAAAGCAGGAATTAATAAAGAGGTTCATCCCCACACCTTAAGACACAGTTTTGCAACACACTTGCTTGAAAACGGGATAGATATAAGAAAAATCCAAGAGCTTCTTGGTCATGCAGATTTAAGCACAACACAAATCTATACTCATATTTCAACAGAAGAATTAAAAAAGATACCTTCTCCTATTGATAATCTATAAAAATCATGGAAAACAAGAAATTCAGATTGTCGCCCTCTGCATTAAATTTAATGAAAGAATGCCCTCGATGTTTCTGGCTAACTCAGCATAAAATCTGGAAAAGACCAAGCGGAATTTTTCCTTCTTTGCCGTCGGGAATGGACAGAATTTTAAAGAATCATTTTGATAAATTCAGAGACAGAGGAGAGCTTCCTCCAGAACTTTGTGATAATCATGAATGTACAGAGATGAAGCTTTTTGGTGATAAGGAGAAATTGAAAATTT
>Ga0307430_1001324_pt1 | contig 18524 bp, 14 predicted proteins | sample SalMarWE160130MG_FD_202159 | JGI IMG/M metagenome (GOLD analysis project Ga0307430, IMG submission 202159) | Salt marsh sediment microbial communities from the Plum Island Ecosystem LTER, Massachusetts, United States - WE1603-130 | ecosystem: Environmental > Aquatic > Marine > Intertidal zone >... | reverse complement strand
CCTCAATCCCACGTGCCATGAAGCGTTTTTCGTCTTCGGGGCGGAAGAAAATGAACTTGCTGGTGCGGTTGCGTATCCTGACTATTCCGCAGGGGATGCCGTGGAAGAGATCCAGCATCTCTGCGTTGCTGAGCCGTACGACCTCGCAAGTCTCCTCTCCCGAGTACATCATGGGAGGTAGCGGTTGAGTATGCACCACCAAACCCATCAGGGCCTCATGGCTCGTTCGGACACGCTCATTGCCGCTCAACGGTGTAGTAGAAACTATGTAGGAAGGCCGTACGTTATATACATCGGATAGATCCGGATGATATACTTTAGATCCGAGATGGATCAGCAAGACCATCAGCAGGATTGCCGCGACTGCGCCAAGGGCATAAGAACGAAACCGTATACGGCGGCGTTGTTTGAGTTCCTGGAAGCACCTGTCTAACAGGGCATTCTCGAATGCCATGAGCTTCTCATCACGGAATATGGCATCAAGTAACCTATCGTATTCATTCACAGGTTTCATCGCTTAAGCCTCCTGAGCACCAAGGATTTAAGTTTCTTACGGATCCGTGCTAAGCGGGACTCTATGGCCTTGGGTGTAAGGCCATGTTCCCGGGCCAGCAACTTATAACTCTTTCCCTCCAGGTACTTACCCTGCACTAGGCGACGTTCTGCCTGTTCGAGTTGCGCCAGGCAGGCGTGGAGTTGGGTCTTGAGCTCGTTAGCGTAGTCCTGGTCTGCCTGCGTACTGACGAGGTCCGTTTCTGTTCGTAGTGACATTAGGGTACCTGCGCGCCGGGCCTTGCGCACCTGGTCGATAAGCGCTGTGTGGGCGATACGCCGTAGCCAGTTCCAAAGCCCTGCCTCATCCTTGAAAGGCTTCATATGGCGAACTACACGTATCATGGTTTCCTGCATGGCCTCCTGAACTCCTTCTTCCCATCCTCCGGAACAGACCAGTAGGTAACGATAGAGTCGGCCGAAGTAGGCATGGTACAAACACTCGAATGCAGCGTGATCGCCCCGGGTAATAGCCGTGCTCAGAGCGGGGACATCGAATGCTTCAGGTTGGCGCGCGTTGATCATATCAAAGCCGATTACCAGCGGCAGGTCGTCACTAATCCCTATACCGTTGATTCTTGCAGTTAAGGCCCTTTGCGTGGCGCTTGACATCACGACACGTATCTTTCCATTCGCCGAACAAGCCACCGCTCTACTTTTTAATCTCTTTATTTGTCTTGTCGAGCTTGGCCTGGAGCATCTTGTTTATTCCCTGGAGATCCTTCACTTGCTTCCTCAGCATTTCCAGTTGTATTTTCAGTTGGTTGTTCTTATCTGCCTCTTCCTTTTGAAGTTCCCGCCTCTGGGACTCATTGAGCTTGTCAAGTACATCTTCCGCGATACGTTGTTCATCTTGGGTGCCTTGTACGATGAGGAGCTTCGTTTCCTCATGGAACTTCAGGGAAGGTGCGCCTTTGTCCGGCATCATATCCCACCCAGCACGCACAGCAGTAACGATATCACTAACACTAAAGCGGAGGGTGTTTTTCTTATCCGCAATCAGGCTGCGTATATCGTGGATCGTGACGATTGGCTTACCTCGAGTATCCCTTCGGCTCGGGGGGGGGCTAGGACGGCGTGACTGAGGCGATGTGATCACCGTATAGATGTTCGGACTACCGCTCATAACTCTGAACTCCCCCAGATTCTCAAGGGCCATCATTAGGGCTCCAATTTGCACATTCCGCAGCTTTAATGATGGAATCTCCTGCTCTCTCGCCTCCTCCGAAGCGATCACATTGACAGTAAGACCGTTTTGTTCCTCAATGGTCTCCAAGAGCTCCATCAGAAAGCCTCCTCGGAAATCAATATTGAGGATTTTTTCGACACTCGCTTCAGCACGACCTTTACCGGCGGATTTATGGAGCGCCGGGACTGGAACCGGATCCTTCCGGACTGGAGCCTTCTTGAGTGCTTCCTGGGCCGTTGTAGTAAGGGTCAATATCAGGAAAATGAGGCCGATAGTAAGAGTTCTGGGCTGCATAGTAGTTCTCCTTTCGTATTGTGGGTTCTTATATTGCTCTCTACATTAAGATAAACGTTCAGTAGAACCTTATCCCTCGCGGGAAATAATTTTTTTCATGCTTTCTCAGTAATTGACGTCCATAATACCCGGCGAGACTAATCTAACAATATATATTTATTCTGTTTGCCATTTCAAAGCCAGGTTGGATTTGTTATTTAGTTGGACGCATAGTTTTCATTAGTCTTACTATCTAACCAGACACCAAAATCACAGATTAGTTACAGTAATTCTCCGTAAAATGTGAAAAAATCTCATAATTTCCATAAAAACTGACCGAGTGTCTGTAATACACATTCTCACTTTTATAACAGCCTGGCCAAAAAAAGTGTTTTTTGGCCGTTTTCTTTTGACTATTGTTTAAAAATATGTTATAATACGTATATGTTAGCCAGCAGGCTAACATAAACCGCCAGCAGGCGAAGATAACCGCTAGAAAGCCCAGCCACGAGTCAGCAGGCCCAATTAAAAATAATCCTTAGTCTTTAGTCTTGCGTCTATTATGAATCATTCATCATCCATAGTCTTTGGTCTTGTGTCTTTAGTCTGCTGTCTTCAGTCTGTTATCTTTTGTCTTGAGTCTTGTGTCTGTTGTCTGTGGTCTGCCAACGGCACCTCTACATCTGTCGAGAAACCTCTACAAATCAACCCTTTTTATGCAAAACAAACCCAATTTCCAAAAAAGTCAAATGAACTTAAAGTTCTGTAAAACAAGGATTTATGAAAATAAATCCAATCGGACACTTGGTCAAAACAAACCCAATTCAAACCCAATCAAACCCAATTTCAAAAAAGCCAAAATGAATGTAAACTTAACTTTAACAAAGGATTACAGAAAAAAAGATGATTTTATAGTCCGAATAAACAAACCCAATTTCGTTAAAGGCCCAAAATGAACGCAAACGTATATGTTATAGAGGATTATGAAAATGAAACCGCCTTCCGGCTCCAAAAAAACAAACCCAATCAAAGCCAATTTCCGAAAGGCCAAAATGAACGTAAAATCGCTTGCCGGAAAATCCGGCCACACCCGAACCAGACTACTCAGGTTCTTTCTTTGACATTGTCCCTAAGTCCCTGTAGAATATTCTCTCTAAAAAACCAACGTTTATACAATGAGGCATAGTATGCAACTGAAGTTAAAGTTTCTCGGTGCAGCTCAGAACGTTACAGGTTCGCGACACTTGTTACAGGCCAACGGCACCAGGATTCTTGTGGATTGCGGACTATATCAGGAACGGCACTTCAAGAAAAGAAACTGGGAGCCTTTTGAAGTACCACCTGATAGTATTGATGCGGTTCTTTTAACTCACGCACATCTGGACCATTGTGGCTTGCTGCCGAAGCTGGTTCGAGAGGGATTCAAAGGTAAGATATACTGTACCGCTGCCACTGCGGAGATTGCGCAGATAATATTATTAGATTCGGCTAAGATACAGGAAGAAGACGCCGAGTATAAGCGTAAAAGACATAAGCGGGAAGGTCGAAAAGGCCCGTATCCGGAGGTCCCACTCTATACTACCGAAGACGCAGAGGCCTGCTTACCACTTTTTTCGCAGGTTGAATACCGCAAGTCCATAGATATTGGCGATGGAGTGGAAGCGACTTTCTATGACGCCGGTCATGTCCTTGGCTCTTCCATCATAAGGGTAAAAGTACGCCAGGAGGGGCAAGAAAGGATCATTTTGTTCTCTGGTGACATCGGTCGGCCTGACAGGCCTATCGTATGCGACCCAACTGTTTTTGACAAGGCTGACTACGTTTTCATTGAGTCCACCTATGGCGATAGAGTACATGAGAATACTGGAGATATAAAGAAGCTGATTGGTGAGGTGATAAACTCAACCAGAAAAGCAGGGGGTAATATTATCATCCCAAGCTTCGCTCTCGAACGCTCACAGGAGGTTCTATATTATATAAATGAATTACTCCTCGAAGGTACAATACCACAATTGAAGATTTTCCTGGATAGTCCGATGGCTACGAGGGTTACCAGGGTTTTCAAACGTCACGCTGAGTTGTTTGATGAAGAGATGACCGAGTTTGTCAAACGACATAAATCACCTTTTGACTTGCCCGGACTGGAGTTGGCAGGCAAGGCCGAGGAATCAAAGGCAATTAATCACATAAAAGGCACGATTATTGTCATTGCAGGCTCCGGGATGTGCACAGGCGGTAGGATAAAGCATCATTTGGTCAACAATATCACCAGCCCAAAGAACACAATAATGTTCGTAGGGTATCAGGCGTTTGGCACCCTTGGCAGACGAATCGTTGACGGCGAAAAACAGGTCAGAATCCTCGGCCGGGAGTATCCAGTCAGGGCAGGAATTGTCCGGATAAGAGGTTTTTCAGCACATGCGGACAGGGACGAGCTTTTCAAATGGTTGAGCACATTGGAAGTGCCTCCCAGAAAACTTTTTGTCGTACACGGCGAATCCGAGAGCGCACGACATTTTGGTGATTACGTCAGTCGTAAAACCGGCTGGCAGGTAGCTGTTCCAGCCTATCAGGATGAGATTGTCCTCGATTAATCAAAAAGCGAGCGCATTGACAATCTCAATCGGTGTGTTAGGGAGTTGCCGGACTTAGCCGGACTCATTATCCCGCGTTTTTTTCCTGCGTTCTGATAACCAGCTCAGCAGTATGCCCAGCTCAAACAGCAAATACAACGGTATTCCGAGAGTTATCTGAGAGACTACGTCCGGCGGAGTGGCCATAGCAGCTACTACGAATATACCAAGCAGAACAAATTTTCTTGACTTGCGCAACGCCTTGACTGAGACCAAACCTGTTTTGTTTAAGAAGAAAATAGCTATCGGGGTCTGAAAAGCAATGCCAAAAACCAGCATCAGCATGGTTACAAAAGATATATAGTTTGCGAAAGTGAAATTGGAGCTGACGCCGAGAACTCTCTGGTTGAACTTCACAAGGAAACCAAGCGTGAGCGGCGCCACTACCATTATGAAGAACAAAGCCCCTGTCACAAATAGAGCCGCCGAAAAAGGTGCAGCCAGGTGAACATAACGTTTTTCATTCGGATAAAGTCCGGCGGCGACAAACATCCATATCTGATAAAAGACCCACGGTGATGATAGTATCAGGCCTGAGATTAAAGCTATTTTAATGTAGCTGATAATACCATCGGCAGGGGCAAGTGTTTGGAGGACGAACTCTTCACCCATAACGCGTACAATGGGCTTTGCAATGAAGGCTATAATTTTTGAACAGAAAAAAAGGCAAATGACCGCACCGACTATCAGCCCGACCAGGGCACGAATCAAGCGCATCCGCAGCTCCTCGAGGTGGTCGCCCAGACTCATAGTGCTATCGAGGGGGTCTTGTTTCTTCTTCTTTTTGGTCTTGCCCATTTCAATTCGTAAGGCGAGTCTGGAGAAACTTTCAGCTCAGGTATGTTAGCTCATGGTCTCGGATTCGTCCAACCCGGCGGCGTCCTTGACCTCGTTTACAACCTCGTCCTTGAGCTCCTTTACATCACTAACCAAATCATCCTTGGTTTCTTCTACTTCGTGAACTCCCTTCTTGAACTCGGTCAGACTCTTACCCAGACCGCGGGCAATCTCGGGCAGTCGTCTGCCGAATAGAAGCACCGCGATAATAAGAATAATGACAAGCTCAAAGGGCCCAGGCGTCCAAAACGCCAGATATTGCATATATTCAGTCATTTTTTATAGTCTCCTTATTCAGAGAATATCTTTTATGCAAAATTGAGGTTAGGCATATATTATTTAAGAAAATCTGTTTTTTAATTTTCTTAAATAATCGGCTAACTACTTATTACTCAATAACATACTGTTTGAAAAGAAAAAACAAAAAACAATTTTTTCTTTTCAAAGTATGCCTAACCTCAATTTTGCATAACACAGAGTAAATTCAATTGACACAAATACCAACACAAAGTATAATCCATCCCGGTTTCAGGGTCAAGTAAATTGTTTTTATTGGAGTTGGCCATGAGTTCGATTTCCGACCGAAATAAGCGTCCTCGTCTCGGCGAAGGCCGAGGCCGTAGCAGGATCGAAGCTGCCATAAGTATCCTTCTATTAACGCTCCTTCTTCTTATCGGCCTGGGGGTATTCATAAGGCAATTCGATGTGGATATGGGTCGATTCGGCATTGATACAACTACCGAAGGCCCATTATTGGAACAAACAGAACCAAACACGCAGGAACCGGCCTTAGACGCTCTGATGCCTGATGGATTCAAAAAGTTCTCAGAAACCGAAACGTACAATCCTGAAAATCTTTACGAAAAGATTAACGGCAAAGCCCCTCTTTATATCGAATCCGGCTTTGTGAAATTATCAACCCGGCGATTGATAAGTAAAGACGACGAAAATCTGTGGATGGAGCTTTTTGTTTTTGATATGGCTGCCATCAGAAATGCGTTTTCTATCTATAGTGTACAAAAAAGGGCCGATGCACGGATGCTCGCTTTTGCCAAGCCTCAGCCCTGTTACAGGACAAGTAATGGATTGTATTTCGTGCACGGCAAGTTCTACGTTGAGTTAATCGGCTCGACAGAATCTTTTGCTCTGGATAAAGCAATGGCGGAAATCGCCGTAAAATTTGCAAGCCGGACAATTGTCGATGACGATAAGATTACCGAGTTCGCTTTGTTTCCAGAAAAGGACGTTGTTCAGGGCAGTTACAAATTATACCTGGCGAACGCCTTTGGATTTGACGGATTCACTGATATTTTCACTTGCCGGTATAAGCTCGGCGACGAAACGATCACCACATTTATTAGTAAGCGCCCTGACCCACAGGATGCCCGGACTACTGCTGAAAGCTATTATAATTTCCTGATTGAAAACGATGCTGAAGACAAGCCGACAGCCAACAAAACACTTAAAGACATTGGAGCCAAAGTTCTTGATTTTTACGACACAACCGAAATAATTTTCGCAACAGGGCCATTTGTTGGCGGCATTCACGAAGCTGAAAATCAAAAGGCAGCAGAAGAGTTAGCAGTAATGCTAATCGACAAACTTACCAAGGCAGCAAATAATGACTGAGCAGAACGATAAAAATCTCGACCGAAGGCAATTTTTGGCCCGTGCCGGAAAAGCTGGAGCTTCTATCGCCGCCGCCGGTTTGATTTCTTATCTACTTTATGATAGATATGGCCCTACAACCGGTGTCGATGCCGAATCGCTCGTTACTTTGCCGGACTTCAGCGTGCCGGACAAAGCCGGCCCGACAATGAGCATTGTCGAAGGTTCCGATAGAGTCAAGACCGTCAATGCGGCAATAGAGTCGCTCGGCGGTATAGAAACATTTGTCGGACAAGGCGAGACCGTTGCGATAAAGCCGAATGTCGCATTTGCCTCATCGCCGATGCTTGGAGCTACAGCCCATCCCGAACTCGTAGCCGAAGTAGTTCGCCTGTGCTACAAAGCAGGAGCAAAGCAAGTTATTGTTACCGACAACCCAATCAATGACCCTGCAAGCTGTTTTACATTAAGCGGCATTGGCAAAGCCGCCGGCGCAGCCGGCGCAAAAGTCATACTGCCAAAGGCCCATCTGTTTAGACATACAACACTCGATGGTGGTAAGCTTATCAGAAATTGGCCCGTATTTTTTGGACCATTTGAAAATGTGGACAAATTGATTGGCATCTCACCGGTAAAAGACCACGCCAGGGCCGGCGCCTCGATGTCTATGAAGAACTGGTATGGCCTGCTGGGCGGCAGACGGAACGTCTTCCATCAGGACATTAACACCATCATCACCGAACTATCTATGATGGTAAAACCAACGTTGGTGATATTGGACGGCACCGAAGTTATGATGACGAACGGCCCGACCGGAGGTTCCGTCTCGGACTTGAGACGTGCAAATACTCTGGTCGCAAGCACTGATATGGTGGCTGCCGATTCCTACGGATGCACACTTTTAGAATTGACGATCTCTGATTTGCCTTATCTTACAAAAGCCGAAGAAGCCGGTGCAGGGACCACTGATTATGAATCGCTCGAGCCGGTATTTGGTACAGTATAAGACCTGTCTTTGGTACAACAGAGGACAGAAGACAGAGAACAGAGGACAGATAATCTGACTTCTGTCAATCTGATTTCTGTCATCTGACTTTTGACTTCTGTCATCTGACTTCTGTCATCTGACTGATGAAGATGAATATACGATTCAAATAAAGTCTAAGGAAAAGTTATGAGTATCTCACGTTTAATCGCAGGCATTTCAGTTACAACCATATTAACCATAGCATTCTGTGTCCCGGCCTTTGCACAGGAAACAGTTGTCGTTCGGCCAAAGGAAATTGACGATATCCTGACAAATCCCGGAATCGGCTTTATGACCTTTCAGAGATTCAACGGCGATGAGTTAAATGTAGCTAAAGGTTGGACAGAGGGCAAGCCTATCGTTTATCAGGAATTTGATGGGAATTTGGAAAACAAAGACCATCCGATGACGACGATAGCGTATTTCCGAGTTTATTGGAAGTTCATCGAACCGCAAATGGGCAAATATCGATGGGACTTAATAGATAAAGCCCTCAAAACAGCCCGCGAGCGAGGCCAGACCCTGATGTTGCGCATAGCACCATACGGAACAGGTAATCAGAATGATGTCCCGGACTGGTATCGTGCAATGGTCGGAAAGAGGAAAGATTTGCCGGTGAAGAAGTGGCAGGTTGACCCTGAAGACCTACGGTACGTCAAGCATTTCGGAAATATGATAAGAATTCTCGGCAAACGTTATGATGGACACCCGGACCTTGAAAGCGTGGACGCTGCGATTGTCGGAGCGTGGGGTGAAGGTGCAGGCTCTGCTCTGTTGACACAGAGAACAAGGCAGGCACTGGTCGATGCCTATATCGACTCCTTCAGGAAAACACATCTTGTTATGCTCCTCACTGATAAGGAAACAAACAGCTACGCGCTTTCCCAGGCAGATGTCGGCTGGAGGGTAGATTGTCTCGGAGATATGGGAGGATTTAGTCCCACCTGGTCGCACATGAACGATTATTATCCGCAGGCAATCATTAACTTCAGAGTGCGGGAGGCCTGGAAAAAAGCTCCGGTAACGCTTGAGGTATGCTGGGTGATGCGGCACTGGAAGGATATGGGCTGGGACGTTGACCACATAATCGATGAGTCGCTCAAGTGGCACATTTCTTCTTTCAACGCTAAATCCTCTCCGGTGCCGAACGAATGGCGGCCTTCGGTCAACAGGTGGCTGAGGAAAATGGGCTACAGATTTGTGCTCCGCAAGTTTACCTACCCGGCAACCCTAAATCCAGACAGCAAACTGTCTTTCACTTCATGGTGGGAAAACAAGGGTGTCGCACCGTGTTACAAAAAATTTCCTCTTGCTCTTCGTCTCAAAAACGATGAAAAAACTGAAATCTTACTTACCGATGCCGATATCAGAACCTGGCTGCCGGGCGACGATCTTTATGATGATACAGTTTTGGTTCGCTCTAATATGCCTCAGGGAGAATATGACCTGCAAATCGGCATTCTCGACCCGCTGTCAAATAAGCCCAAAGTAAAACTTGCCATAACCGGAAAGCAGCCGGATGGCTGGTACTATCTTGGAAAAATAAAGATTAGAAATTAGGAGTGCAGACCTTTCTTAAATAGTTCCTGTTGCGGAAACAGTATTTGTCATTCCCGCGAAAGCGGGAATCCAGTTTTTCGCTCTGGACCCCTGCTTTCGCAGGGGTGACATCGTCGATTTTCGTTTTCCGCAACAGATACTAAATAATAAATCGGAGACTTTAACGGCCTTGAAAGTGTGATTATGAAAATTGTAACAGTTAGACGTATAAGTCAGGCCTTCTTTTTCTCGATGTTTGTCTGGTTCTGCGTAGTCAGCACCGTAGGCGAGAAATTCTGGCAGTTGCGAGGTTGGCCGGTTAACTGGTTCTTGCAGCTCGACCCATTAGTAGCAATCGCCACAGCGTTGACTACCCACACGCTCTACTGGCCGCTCTTGTGGGCGCTGGCTACGATTGTATTGACTATAATATTCGGGCGGTTCTTCTGCGGCTGGGTTTGTCCTTTCGGTGCTCTGCACCAGTTCGTCGGCTATCTCGGCAACCGAAAAAAAACAACAGCACAAAAAATCCAGCTAAACAAGTACCGAAAGGCCCAGTGCATAAAATATTTCATTCTCATATTCTTCCTGTTCATCGCTGCCTTCCCATCACTCGCCGTTACTTTGCAGACGGGTTTGCTCGACCCTATACCGCTGATAACTCGTTCTTTCAACCTGTTATTGCTGCCCATTATTGATAGAGTTGCCAACGTTGTTTCTGTATCAGCCCGCTTTTATGAAGGGGCCTGGCTGATACTTGTAATATTCCTGACAGCAATTTTACTAAATCTGGTTATCCCCCGATTTTACTGCAGATTCATCTGTCCGCTCGGTGCATTGTTCGCCATCATCAGCAGGTTCGCTATCTGGCGTATCGGCAAGAAACAAAAGGACTGCACCGATTGCAAGCTGTGCGAGAAATCCTGCGAAGGTGCCTGCGAGCCGAGCGGCAGTATAAGAATAAGCGAATGTGTCCTTTGCTTTAACTGCCGAGAGGACTGCAAAGATGAAGTGATAACATACCAGACCAGACCGTCACTGGCAGGCGAAATCACAGACCCAGATGTCTCTCGCAGGGGCTTCGTGCTTTCATTAGCAAGTGGTATCTTTGCAGTACCTGCGGTGCGGCTGAGCAATAAATTAGGCAGCAACTGGTATCACAAAGTTATCCGGCCACCCGGCGCATTGCCGGAAGAGGAATTCTTGAAAAGATGCATCAAGTGCGGCCAATGTATGCGGGCCTGTCCTACGAATGTCATCCAGCCAGGCGGTATCCAGGCAGGACTGGAAAATCTCTGGACGCCCGTACTTAACAATCGTATCGGCTCAAGCGGCTGCCAGTTGAACTGCGTAGCTTGTGGCCAGGTGTGTCCAACCTCAGCTATCAGGCCGATTACGCTCGCCGAGAAACACGGGCTCGGTGAATTTGCTGAAGCCGGACCAATAAAGCTGGGAACCGCCTTTTTTGACCGCAACAGATGTCTGCCCTGGGCGATGGATAAGCCCTGTATAGTGTGCGAAGAAAACTGTCCGGTCAGTCCCAAGGCGATTTATACCCAGGAATGTTTCAACACAGTACGAGACGGCATCTTGACAGTCAAAAAAGTTGCTGGTAATATCATAGAGGTTGAGCAAACCCTTGTGCCCGACAAATTCGCCAGCGGCGATTATTATTGTGCCGTTGAAGATAACAAACGCAGGAAAATCACAGCAAATAACGAAAATTCTCTGGAAATCTCGTTTGATGGACAATTCGGAAAAATGCCTGTCCCAGGCGGTAAAATTGAGGTTCAGGTCCGCCTGCAACAGCCTTTCGTTGATATTGAAAAATGTATTGGCTGCGGAGTCTGCGAACACGAATGCCCTGTAAGCGGTAGAAAAGCTATAAGGGTCTCCGCAGAAGGTGAAACAAGAAGTGCAGATAGAAAGTTATTGCTAAAACGCTGAGTTTTCGGAGGTTCATACAATTAAAGAAAAACAGAATAAAGTCAATAGAAGGAATTTTCTTAAAACTATGGGGGCGGCGGGGCTGGCACCTGCTTTTACAGGAGTAACAAAGGGTTTAGAAGCATCAGCAGAATCAAATGCTGAAAAAAAAGACAAACCCAAATACCCACAGGTACCAAGACGGAAGTTAGGCAAAACAGGCGTTGAGGTCCCCTGCCTGGCTCTTGGCGCGCTATTCAATCTTGTTGAGAACCAGATCATATTAGAAAAGTGCTTTCAATTGGGAGTTCACTATTGGGACACAGCACCTGACTATGCGGGCCAGAACAGTGAACGCGGTATAGGTAAATTCATCTCCAAGCACCCCCAGACCCGAAAGAAATTGTTCCTTGTCACCAAGGCATCGGATGCTGTAACTGTAGCGGATGCGGAAAAGGCTCTTCAAGCATCTCTGAAAAGGATGAATACCAAATATATTGACCTGTACTATATTATGGACCGTATTGCGGGCACCGGCTATGTCGGGCACGGGTTATCTGACCCTGCGAAGTTGACGGATGACTTAAGGGAATGGGTCAAAAGTGCAAAGAGGCGAAAGCTAATACGCTTTTTTGGCTTCAGCACCCACAAGAATATGGCTAAATGCCTCGCCGCTGCCGCCAACCTCGGCTGGATCGATGTGGTAATGACAACTTACAGTTTTAGAATAATGCAGGACCCTGAACTACAGGCTTCCATCGAGGCAGCTCACAAAGCAGGCATAGGTCTTATTGCCATGAAGACTCAGGGACGTCCCCACGAGAAGATTGAAACCGAGGAAGATAAAAAACTGGCCGAACACTTCCTCCAGCGAGGTTTTACCGAAGGTCAGGCAAAGATAAAGGCTGTATTGCAAGATAAAAGGTTCAGTTCGGCTTGCGTTGGGATGGAAAATGTCAGTATTTTAACCGAGAACGTCGCGGCAGCGCTGGACAAAACCAAACTTACCGCGGAGGATATGGCGGTCTTCAAGGAATACGCGGAGGCGACTTGCAGCGGTTATTGCGCCGGCTGCGCATACATCTGCGAATCAGCCCTGCCCGATATACCCTACATCAGTGATATTATGCGGTACTTGATGTATTACAACAGCTACGGCCAGCAGGAAAGAGCAAGAGAGCTTTTCGCCCGAATTCCCCGCAGGCTAAGGAATAGACTGCTTAGTCTGGATTACGGACTTGCGGAAGCACGCTGCCCACAGCATCTGCCGATAGGCAAACTTATCGCCGAAGCGGTCAGCAAGTTGGCTTGATTTATGTTGATTAAATGTTAATCGTCTTTGGAGGTTAATGCGATGAAAGAAAAACAAAACACAATCGGCAGAAGAAATTTCTTAAAGACAATAGGTGCAGCCGGCTTAGGCTCTGTGCTGGCTTCCAAAGGAGCAATCGCTGGCTCGAACCAGTCAAATGCCGAAGATAAAACTCAAAAGCCCAAATACCCACAGGTATCGAGACGGAAATTAGGCAAAACAGGTGTTAAGATTCCGTGCTTGTCTCTCGGGACAAACCGTCTTGATAACCAAGTCGTTTTAAAAAATACTCTTCAATGGGGTGTCAGCTATTGGGATACAGGTAACCTTTATGTAGGGGGAAACAGTGAGATTAGTATAGGCAAATTTCTCTCGAAGAACCCGGATCTCCGAAAGAAATTGTTCATTTCCACCAAGGCAATGAGGGCAAGAACACTGGCAGATGTGGAAAAAAGTCTTGCGACCTCTCTGAAAAGAATGAATATCAAATACATTGATTTGTACTATGGTGGCCACATGTTATCCGACCCCGCACAGTTAACGGACGAACTAAGGCAGTGGGCCAGAAGTGCAAAGGAGAGGAAGCTGATTAAGTTTTTTGGTTTCAGCACCCACTCGAATATGGCCCAGGTCCTCGCTGCTGCGGCCAAACTCGACTGGATTGATGCGATATTGACACTTTACAATTTTCGATTGAGGCACGATGCTAAAATGCAGGCTGCTATTGAGGCCTGCCATAAAGCAGGCATTGGTCTTATTGCTATGAAGACCCAGGGCCTCCAGATGAAAACCAAAGAGGATGAAAAACTGGCCGAGCACTTTCTGCAGCGGGGTTTTACCGAGGGGCAGGCGAAGATAAAAGCCGTATTGCAAGACAAAAGGTTCAGTTCAGCTTGCGTGGGGATGAATAAAACCGGTATTTTAAAGCAAAACATCGCAGCAGTGCTCGACAAAACCAAACTTACCGCGGCGGATATGGCGGTCTTCAAGGAATACGCGAAGGCGACCTGCGCCGGTTATTGTGCCGGCTGCGCGGATATTTGTAACGCAGCCCTGCCCGATACGCCATACGTCAGCGATATTATGCGGTACCTGATGTACTACAACAGCTACGGCGAGCAGGCCGAAGCAAGAAGACTTTTCGCTCAGGTTCCCACCAATGTAAGAAACAAACTGCTCAGTATGGATTATAGTCTTGCAGAAGCTCGGTGTCCGCAGCGTTTGCCTATACGCGAACTCGTGGCCGAGGCAGTCAGCAAGTTAGCCTGATTGATATTGTTTAGATTTTGGAGTTTAATGTGATGAATGAAGAACAAAACACAATTGATAGAAGGAACTTCTTAAAGACAGTAGGCGCAGCCGGCTTAGGCTCTGTTTTGGTTTCTACTGGAGCAATGGCTGGCCCAAATGAGTCAGGTGCCGCGGAAAAAACGCAAAAATTAGACCTTGAAAAAATGCCGAAACGAAAATTAGGCAAAACGGGTGTAAAAGTTTCCTGCCTGGGTCTGGGCACAATGTTCAACCTTGTTGATAACCAGATAGTCTTAAGAAACACTTTTAAACACGGTGTAACCTATTGGGATACAGCACACAGCTATGCCGGAGGAAACAGTGAGCTTGGTATAGGCAAGTTCCTTGCCAAAAATCCCGAAGCCCGGAAAGATTTATTTATTGTCAGTAAGGCATCAAGGGCAAGAACCGTCAAAGACGTGGAGGATCGCCTCCAAACTTCTCTAAAAAGAATGAATACCGATTATATTAATTTGTACTATGCTCCGCACGGGGCATCTAACCCCGTCCAGTTTACGGATGAGCTAAAACGCTGGTCCGAAAGTGCAAAGAAGAGAAAGCTGATAAGGTTCTTTGGCTTCAGCACCCACTCGAATATGGCCCAATGCCTCGTTGCTGCGTCCAAACTCGGCTGGATTGATGTGATAATGCCGCGTTTTAACTTCCGCGTAATGCAGGACCCTGATATGCAGGCCGCCATAGACGCATGCCATAAGGCAAAGATCGGCATTGTCGCCATGAAAACCACAGGCAAGACGACCATCAGCAGATTTCGCAAGAAGATTGAAACCAAAGCCGAGAAAAAAATGGCTGCTCACTTTTTCGAGAGAGGTTTCACCCCCGAACAGGCCGCTATAAAACTTGCCCTGGCCAACGAAAGGATAAGCTCAGCCCCTGTCCAGATGGAGAATACTAAAATTATAGCTCAAAATGTCGCGGCTGTACTGGACAAGACCGAACTTACCCAGGCTGATAGAAATATCTTCAAGGAGTACGCTAAGGCAACCTGTAGCGGCTATTGTGCCGGCTGCGCGGAAATCTGTGATGCAGTTTTAAACGATGTTCATTATGTCAGTGACATTATGCGGTATCTGATGTACTACAACAGCTACGGCGACCAGGACAGAGCCAGGGAACTTTTTGCTCAGATCCCCGTCGAGGTAAGAAGCAAACTGCTCGGCACAGATTACAGCACCGCCGAAGCTCGCTGTCCCCAGCGTATGCCGATAGGCAAACTTGTTGCCGAGGCGGTCAGCAAGTTGGCTTGATACGTGCTACTTAAGCCCGAATTTCACGGAAAATACGTGACAAACAACCAAAATCGTAAGGTGGGGCTCGCCCCACCATTATTTTTGTTGACAAACAGTCTCTCGTGAGATAAGCTAAACCCTGCGGATGCCGTCCTAAGCAGTTTTGACGCATCTTTTTTCAGAGCCCTATGCGAGATACGAAACGACCTCAATGAAAGGGAACAATAAATCTTAGGATAGGCAAGATATTCGGCCGAGCACAGTCGAAGCTCTTGTTTGTCCATGCGGTATAATGCAACGTAAACCGAACCGCATGGGCAGTCCGCAGGACGCCTTGCGGTGGAGAACCTGCAGATTCTATGTAGTTTCCTGTTTATTTTGGAGAATATCCGTAACGAATTTGTGGTTTTATTGTCTATTGTGGAGACGAAGCATTTTATTATGCTTTAAATGTGAATGTTGTCTCACCATCGCTTGACAAGCTCAAAAGCTGCTATAATCGTGTTTTTTAGTACTTTTCAGGACAATAGCGCTTCGAGAGAAAACCGGAAAACATTATTAAGACAGATTCGATATTCTATTAGAAAAGAAGCTCAAAGGTGTAGCTGAACAAAGGATATACAATATTATATGAGAATCCCGAATGAAGAGAAAACGTTTCTTCATCGTATCCTTCTGTGCAGCCCTGCTTGCTGTGGGCATTCTGGTCACAATGCTCCGACATAAGCCGCAAGTACTTTACAGGGCTACGGTTCTGCCGTCCCTTGGCGGGGACTTCTCCTTGCCGTGCGCCATCAATGATCGAGGGCAAATTGCCGGGTTCTCGGAGGTTGCCAAGGGTACTTACCATCTCTTTCTCTGGGACCGCGAAAAGGGAATACAGGATCTGGGCCCCGTAGTCAACCAACACGTGTATATCAATAACGCTGCGCAGATCGCGGCAACTGTGTTGGACCCGAACGGTCACGAGCGTGCGCTTATCTGGGACCCAAATCGCGGCAGGTGCGTTCTTCCCACGCTGGGTGGCGAGAGCGCAACCGCTCATGGAATCAACAACCACGGTCAGGTCATCGGTGCCGCCGAAACGGCTTCCGGTATCTTACACGCCTGCGTTTGGGATGGCGCCTCAGAGATTCGCGACCTGACTCCGTCCAGCAAACAGCGCACGCGAGCCTGGTCCATTAACGACACCGGCCAAGTCGTCGTTTTCGCTCGGGGTGCTAATCTATTAGTCGATGCAAACAAGGGCGTAACCTCTACCTCTCCGCGAATACCGGTTCTCGGACTGATCCAAACCAACAACGCCGGTTATATCGCGGGCCTAATAAAGGTAGGACAGCTAAATTTCAATGTTGTTATCTGGAATCCGGATTCGGGACTAAGGAGGCTTTTTCAACTCAATACAGATTCGGCTGGCTCACCGAAAATGAATGACGTCAACCAGGTGGTCTTCTCGGAGCGCCGACAAGCGAAAGTCAAACTATTTGGACGAACGTTTTTCTCTACTCACGCCAAGAACTATCTGCGCGACCCGAAGCGTGGTCGGCTTTCTCTTGATGGATATGTTTCTGTCGACAGGTATGAAGACCTCTGGCTGACCGACCTGAGTAACAAAGGCTGTATAGTGGGCGCCGTGCAGTCAACGAGGGATTCACGCAGTCGCGGCGTGCTCCTAGAGCCGATCCCAGAGCAGTGGGACAAGTGACGGTGGGAATAGAGGCGCACAGTACCTTTTTGAGTTGTCATGGGCAGGCAGGAACGCCAGCAATAAGAGCGGAGGTAAAAGAGAATCATAAAAGAGATACCGTTTGGGAACGGCCTGAATGCAAATGCTACTCTGCGAAGTAGCGCTTCGCTACGAAGCACGAGGGTTGATGACATTTATACACGATGTCATTATGGGCCTTGATACGTTGGAAGACGAGTCGTTGAATTGAGCATCCAGCATCGAGAATCCAACTTTAGCTCACTTTAGGCACTTTAGTTCACTTTAGCTCACTCCTCACTAACGAGCATCCAGCATTCAGTGCCGTGTCTCGGAGATTTTTTAAGAATTTGCTTGATGCCGAACTAATTGTATTGTATAATACTCCCCCTAAATTGAATATAAACTTACAATAATCAATAGACAATCGCCAGTTGTCAATAGTCAATCATGAATCCGGAGGGGTTACTAATGGCCATCATCTCACAGAACGCCATCATACCCGGCTTTTTTGTCATATCAGGCCGAAATAGCGGAGAAATAGAGAGTGAGTTTAACTATATTTTATGCAAAACAAACCCAATTATTGAAAAGCCAAATGAATGTAAATCCATATAATACAACTGATTATGAAAATAAATCCAATTGGACACTTGGTGAAAGCAAACCCAAACAAAGCCAATTTCAAAATCCCACAAACCTATCAAAGGAGCGGAAAGAAAAAAAGTCAGGAATTTTTTCTGGCTCTCAGTTGCCGGAAAGGATATAATATAGTGCTCTCGAAAAGAAAATTCCAAATTGTCCCCGAATGTCGTAGTCGGGGATCAAGATTAGCGTTTGTTTATTTACTACCCCCCAAGGGTATATTTTGGAGGTTAATGCGATGAATGAAGAACAAAACACAATCGACAGAAGAAATTTCTTAAAGACGGTGGGGGCAGCCGGATTAAGCTCTGTTTTGGTTTCTACTGGTGTAACGGCTGGCCAAAACCAGTCAAATGCAGAAGATAAACCACAAAAGCCCAAATATCCACAGGTGCCGAAAAGAAAACTGGGCAAAACAGGCGTTGAGGTGCCATCCCTGTCTTTGGGGACACTCAGGGTTGACACTGAGAACCAGATCCTGTTGCGAAGGACTCTTCAGTCGGGTGTTAATTATTGGGACACAGCATATAACTATTCAGGTGGGAATTCGGAGCTTGGCATAGGTAAGTTTATCGCCAAAAACAAGAAGGTCCGAAAAAAATTATTTATTGTAACGAAAGCATCGGGTGCAAGGACCGTAGCAGACATGGAAAACCGTCTTCAGACTTCTTTGAAAAGAATGAACACCGATTACATTGATTTATACTATGGTGTTCACGGACTAAGTGACCCTGTTCA
>Ga0307430_1001323_pt1 | contig 18544 bp, 11 predicted proteins | sample SalMarWE160130MG_FD_202159 | JGI IMG/M metagenome (GOLD analysis project Ga0307430, IMG submission 202159) | Salt marsh sediment microbial communities from the Plum Island Ecosystem LTER, Massachusetts, United States - WE1603-130 | ecosystem: Environmental > Aquatic > Marine > Intertidal zone >... | reverse complement strand
TAAGCAAACTGTTCAATCCGTGGTTCGGAGGGATACTGTTAGCGGCGATCTTCTCGGCTATTATGTCAACAATAGATTCCCAACTGCTGGTTTTGTCCTCGGCGTTATCAGAAGATTTCTATAGTAAATCGATAAGGAAAGAAGCATCCGAGAAAGAAATTGTCTGGGTAGGCAGAGGTTGCGTAGTTCTAACCTCATTGATAGCCTTAATTATAGCGTTCATTTCCGATGAGACGATTCTGGAGATAGTGGCTTTTGCGTGGGCAGGTTTCGGAGCGGCGTTCGGACCATTGGTTCTTTTTGCATTGTTCAGCCGAAAGACAAGCTGGCAATCGGCATTAGCAGGAATGGTAACCGGAACAGTGGTTCTTGTGTTATGGAAAAATGTCGGATTAAGCGGAACGATGTATGAAATCGTCCCCGGTTTTATTGCAAATTGTTTAACGATTTTCCTGGTCAATATTTTCATCGGGCAAAAAGACCAAACCATCTTAAAAGAATTTGATGATGTTGTAAACGAAATAAGGATCGTACAGCTCGATTAGGGCCTGTTGACTGGTTTAATTATTTCTTATGACTCTGTGTTCTCTGTGCCCTCTGTGGCAAAAAACACAAATTCCTATACTTTTTGATTTATTTCTTGTAACTCTTTAGCCGGAAATTCAGCCTTGCAGTTTTTGCCAAAAAAAGTATAATTACAAACCACTATAAACTAACGTTTATCCGCCGTAGTCCGATTTACAAGACCTAAGCGGGATTATTAGTATGTAGTGTGGACCATTATGTTATAACAAAAAAATGAAATTCACATTTGAAACAATAGAAACAGTCTGTGATTCCCGTTTTATACAGAATGAATAGTCATTGTTGTGACTACAAAGAAAGGAAACAAGTCATGAAACTCATAGGTATCCTTCTAGTTATCAACAGTGTAGCCGTTTCTTCTTGGTGGATTACGGCATATGGTACCCATAAAGGTGCTGTTCTGACACTGTGTTCTCTTGCAGTTTTCGCTGGCCTTGCTTTGGTCGTTAGCGACAGAATTACAGAGCTTAGCGTGAAAGGAGTTGGCACAATCAAAGCAGCAGCAAAGCAAGCAAGTGCGGATGCTAACGAAATTTCTGCGTTAAAGAATCGAGTTGAGGCTCAGAGCGCGACAGTTGATCTCATTGCCAAAGACTCAGCATCAACACTTGATCAGCTCCGAAGTATTGCCTGTACTAATGCCGAAGCAGCCCTCACTGACTCAATGGCCGCCAACTTTTTTGGTGGCGTTGATTTAAAGACTCGTCTGGATTTGAATGACAGAATCATAAATAGCCTCATTGAAATTGGTGTCTCAGAAGAGAATATCAGAAATGTAAAAAAGATGTGGTCTAAAGGAATCTGTGTGATCTACCACAGAGGAATACGCAATGCTCTTGAAGGTGGCGCTAATACCAATGAAGTTAATATGAAAGCAAATCCAGAATTGAGGAAGGCCTCAAAGGAATTCCAAGAAATGTTGAATTTTTCGCAATGGGAAGTCCCTTCTCCTGATGAGATGGAATCGTTTATCAATGAAAAAGGGTTTATGAATGATACTGTAAGGGAACTCATTAGTGACTATCGTCATTTCCTTGAAACAGGGAATATTCGAAGGCGAAGCATGTTTGAACAATTGTAAGGTTAACGATGGATAGCCACCTTTAAATAGCTAGGGACAGTGCAAGAAAAACGCTGACTTTCCCTAATAGAAGATACGTTGCTGTATAATTAAGTGCTAGGGGGAACAACCGGGCTCGCATCTTAAATATTGACTATTCGATTAAAAGACAATAACAGAATACATGAAACGTACAATGGATAATCAAGATGCAACCAGTTAATCTCCTAGCTTTCTTAGAGGAGATACTAACGTGATGGCAACCCCTTGCTGCCGTATCCAATCACAGAAGAAGATGCGCGATACACGAAAGTCGATCGCGTTCTGCTATTTGTGCGGGGGGGATCTGCCGCCACGCGGCAAGCCCGGCCGCAGGCAACAGGTCGTCGGGGAACATGTCATTCCGCGAATACTACTTGGCGATGCCCCAAAGAGTCAGGCTGAGACATGGGCAGTGAAACTCGATGTGCATCGCCAGTGCGAGCAACGGCTGAAACAACATACAGATCACTGGTTGAAGCTGTTGCAAGAAATGCACGTCAAGCTAGGTGATGAATGGGCCAAGACGGGACACCTTCGCAATATGCCGATCTATCCCTCGCAGGTGATCCATCCACAAACAGGATATCCTGTCCCTGCGTTTGCTGGATGCAGTGAATTGTTCGAGGGTGTCTGGCGATGGATCAGAGGAATTCACGCAGCTTTGTACCTCCAGTTCTTGCCTTCGGATGTCCTGCATTGGTCGTATCCGCCCGTGCCAGCGTGCAGTAGCCAGCATGGTGGTCCGAGCATTGCAGAGACCGAAATGCAAAGTCATCTGATCCTGTCCACAATCGACCTCACAACAACTCTCGACAAATGGGACGGTGTAACGGCGTGGAGCGGCACGGTAGTTTACAGATGTGTATGGTGGAAGTGCTCTGCTCTGGAAGGCAAACCCAACTGGATATGCTTTTGGGCTCTGACGTTTCCTCGTTTGAATGAATGGTCCCGTCAACTTCTACCACGCGGCTCAGAGCGCCCGTGGCACGGGAATTATGCCTGCGCAGCGCGACCGATCGAGGCTGCTTGTCTCGAAACCGATGATTTTCCTAAGTGAGGAATCTGGAGAAACTTAGGGTCCGCCACCCACAAAAAAAGAGTTGGCCGTCTGAGCGGATATAGGAGTTAGTATAGAATAATTAAAGAGATACCGTTAGCCCTGTAAATGGTGAAAGGGTATCAGGAGCATATTCTGACAAAATCCTAATCTTCTCCCAAAGGGGCGCCTTACAGTGAAAACCGGTAGGCCTTTGTTTAAACACGAGCATCGAGCATCCAACTTTAGTTCACTTTAGGCACTTTAGTTCACTTTAGCTCACTCCTCACTAACGAGCGTCCAGAATACAGTGCCGTGTCTCGGACATTTTTAACGAATTGTCTTGAAATTTAACCTTTTTTATGGTATAATACATGGCTAAATATGATATACTATATCATATAGTGGAGAACCGCACGTTTTCGTATCAGCAGATACACGTCAAAAAGCATTATTTGTCAAGCCATACAAGGTTTTGAACATTTACATTTGTGTAATTTGGATTTGTTTCGGATTTAGATATTAGGATTTAGGATTTCAGTCTTTCAGATAACTCCTTACCCAATATGATGATACAGTCAACAACAGATAATCATTTATCAATAATCAATAATCATTGTGCCTCCGGCACCTCCTCTACAACTGTAAAGAGTTCTTTACAAATCAGCCCTTTTATGCAAAACAAACCCAATTTCCGAAAAAGTCAAATGAATGTAAATCCCTATAATACAACGGACTATGAAAATAAATCCAATTGGACACTTGGTGAAAACAAACCCAATTCAAAGCCAATCAAACCCAATCTTGTCCGCCGTAGGTGGATTGCAAATGAATGTAAGCTTCTTTTACACAAAGGATTATGAAAATATAAGCGATTGGACACTTAGTGAAAGCAAACCCAATCAAACCCAATTAAAGCCAATTTCAATGCCTATCAAAACCAATCAAACCCAATTTTTCAGTGAGGCTAATATATGGTCCTGAGTGAAAAGTCAATATTCCCAATGATAATCGGCCTGCTGTTTCACATCCGGCCTTTGCCTGCAAACAGATCTATATCAGAATGGACGAGGAGCTTATCTGTGCGGACCTTTCCGTCAAAAAATAAATTGCACCGATTAAAGTTGGCCGGCAAAAAAATATTGCAGTTTCTCAGGAGTCTAATATATATTATATGGAACTCAGGGCCCGTAGCTCAGCGGTTAGAGCAGTGGACTCATAATCCATTGGTCGTAGGTTCGAATCCTACCGGGCCCAATTGTAAGCACTTCTTAAGCGAGCATTTATTTTATGCGGAGGAGAATAAGTTTTGTTTGAAGGACATTCTACCAATTATTACAGGCCAATTCTGCAATCTGCTGTTGGTACATATTACCTTTTACTACCGCCGCTGAAACTCCTCGTCGCATACCTCAGCGGTTCGAAAGACGGCAGCTCGTTTATGGCGACCGCCCCCCACGTCGTATTTAGATGCCCGAGCATGCGGTCGTTGTCATATCGTTTGGAATAGTCCACAAGGGCCTTGGTTGCGTCAGGTTTGCGCCAACTGGCAGGCCAAACGCGAAAACCTTTCTCAAGAAACATTGGTACCGATTCATACTCCTGCCGCAGCCCGTAGTGCCAGTCACAGATTATGATGTCCTTGCTAATCATATCGACAGCTCTCGCTGTGTTGTTGGCACTGGCCTCCCACTTGCCATAGCTGTATTTTGACGCATCGATCAATCGGTCACCCCACATTAGCATTTCAATTTTGTGTCTGCGGACCAGATGATTGTAGTAATCATTGACAGCTTTCGCAAAAAGCTCAGATTTATCCTTGCCTTTACATCGTGGGCAATCATCTTCTCCTACGAGGAACACTTCATCCATACCCACATGCAAAGCATCTGCCTCAAACACCTCTATCAATTCGTCCATAAGTGCAAATACAACCTTGTTGACTTCCGGATGCAGTGGACACCAGCTTCGACAGTAAATTCCTTCATTGTTCGGATACTTGCCCGGTGTCTCATCAAACTGAGGATATTTTGCCAGCAGCGGCGCCGTGCTCTTTTTCCATGATTGGTGCCCAAGACATTGGAATTGCGGAATCAACCGGACTCCGTGCCTGCGGCACTCACCGAGCAGCTTCTTTATCTGCCTGGCACTACTGGCATTTCCTCTTCGGAGCTCCGGATGCGATCTGTATTGGTATCCATAATTTATTTCAGCTACTATCACGTTTACACCGAGCTTAGATAGCTCACCAACAACACCGGTCAACTGCTCCACTGCCTTTTGGCTGCCAATGCCAATGTGAACCCCACGCCAAGACTTTTTTCTGTCTCGCGTGGATATAGCCAACTTTTCCTCACTGAGGCCACCTGGTTTTGCAACCGTGTCACCCAGATTAGCTGTAGTTGCCCTATCTCCGTTTTCATCCGCCCGGCCAGCCATTGACAAAAGACAAACCACTAAGAGAACAAATCTGATTTTCATAATGCTTTCCTATCTGCTTGAACAAAAACAACGTACCTTGAACTACTGTGGTTGGTTGCAACGTGGGACCACTCAACCAACGTATCATACCAATCACAAAAATCCAGTGCGCCCGGCAGTAAGCCGCTGTATAACCGCAAGGGTAGTTACAACTCCCTTACGGTCACGGCTCTGTTTTGAGTAAAAGCGCATATATTTTTTATAATCCGTATCAAACATAGGCACGCGGACAACACTCGTGGGGACTGTCGGCATAAACCGGGCTGTGCGAGATATCACCGCGTGCGACTTGTTCCTCTTCCCTGCGGAATAAAGACTCACAGTTTTTAGCTATCTCCTGCAGTTTCAGCATTTCGGCTTCAGTGATGGGACGATAGGACCGCCCTGCCTCGATTGCTTTGTCGAGAAGGTCAAGAAATGAAGGCGGTATTCCCGCTGCGACGCATGTTTGTGACAGGGTAAATCGCACTGCAAGGTCAACTTCCTCCTGAGTCTCAGTCGCGCGATACCACCATTTCCGCGTTCTGACTGCACCTTCCGGCCAGGGACCTTTTGACAATGTCTTGATAGCCAAAACTGCTGCCCCTTGCCTGTTTGCAAGTTCAAGAACCGGTTTGCCAAATCCCATTTTGAAGAACTCGACGAAATTGATAGGGAACATGACCGTATCGAAACGAAAGCCCTTCATGGCCTCGAGTGCTCCTTTAGTAGTGTGCGCCGAGAAGCCAAGATACCGAACCTTTCCCTCTTCTTTAGCTTCCAAAAAAGTTTCGATAGCGCCGCCCGGCCCCAGGGCCCGTTTAACCTCTTCGGGTGTGCGAATATGGTGCATCTGATACAAATCGAAATAGTCGGTTTTGAGCCGTCTCAGTGACCGTTCCAACTCCATACGAGCGCCTTCCTTGTCTCTCATTTTTGTCTTACAGGCCAAGAAAATACGACTGCGGTCAATAGCCTGCAGTCCAACACCCATCTTTTTCTCACAGTCTCCGTCTCTACCATACGCAGGTGCGACATCGTAGTAATTTATGCCTCGCTCAAAAGCATCAAGCAGTCCGGTATTGCAGCGGTCCTGGTCATAATGACTTAGTGCCAGTCCCGGAAACCCGACAACTGAGACCTTCTCACCGGTCCGTCCAAGGGTCCTTCGCGGTAATCCGGCGACCTTCTCATCCTGTCCTTTCGACAGCGATTGTTCACAACCTACGATAGACTGCACGGTTAGAGTAGTGGCAATACCGCCCACACCTTTCAGGAATGTCCTTCTTTTCATAATGATTTCCTCACGTTTGATTTTATGCTTTAAGATTTATTCCAGTCTATGACAACTTAATCTTGTCACGAAGACTATTGTAAAAGACTTGTGCATTTTGTCAATACCAGGGATAACTTACCTATTCCATTCACAATGCACGGAATTCTACTATTGCAGCATCATCTTCACTGCTATATAATTCTTTAATGTACTTTCTAAGGGTATGGTTTGCAATACAATTATGATTCTGTCTGTAAACCATTGGAAAATTCGAATGTACAACATTCAGAAGTAAGAGGAGCGAAGAAAAAGCAGGAAAATATTCGAAAATCAATCTGTTAATGATTAATGAAAGGGAATCTAAAATGGTGAACAAAATACAGCCTGTATCTCGTAGAGAGCTTTTGAAGGCCGGCGCTGCGATTTCGGCTGGTGCGATGCTCTCTTCGACCAGTAGGATTTTTGCAGCCGGTTCGGATACAATGCGCATAGCACTGATTGGCTGCGGCAGCCGAGGGACTAAAGATGCTATCGACTGTCTGAAATCCGCCAATGGGGTGGAACTGGTCGCTATGGCGGATATATTCAAGGACAAGCTTGATGGCTCTTTGGCTACCATCAGGAAAAAATCCCCCGGCAAGGTCAAAGTTACCCCTGAGACGAGCTTTCTCGGCTTCGACGCCTACAAGAAAGTCATCGCTATGAGGGAAGTGGACATAGTAATGTTGACCACCCCGCCGGGTTTTCGTCCGCAGATGGTCAAGGCGGCATTGGAAGGGAACAAGCATATCTTTATGGAGAAACCCGGTGCGGTGGACCCTGTTGGTGTGCGTTCGTTGATTGCTTCGGCGGAACTGGCCGATAAGAAGAGGCTGTCTATCGTGGTTGGAACACAGCAGCGATGGCAACCACAATATCTCGAACTTATGAAGCGCATCCACGATGAACGGCTTGGGGAAATTGTCGGTGGACAGGCATATTGGAACTGGGGCTCTTCCAAGTGGCACTTCGAGTATCGCAAACCTGGGTGGTCTGACATGGAATGGCAGATTCGCTGCTGGCCGTATTTTGTCTGGTTGTCGGGTGACCATATCGTTGAGCAGCACCTTCACAATATGGACGTTATAAATTGGGCCGTTGGCTCGCATCCGGTTTTGTGCCTTGGGATGGGTGGACGCCAGGTGCGAACAGGTCCTGAGTTCGGGAACATCTACGACCACTTTACCGTTGAGTACGAATATTCAGACGGCATTCGTGTAATGAGTATGAGCTCGCAGATTGAAGGGTCAACACCGCGGGTGGGTGAACGTGTAGTCTGTACAAAAGGCTCGACATTCACTACACGAGCAGAAGGTTATATTGATAACACAAAAGGTCAGAGAATCTACAAGTACGATGACCCTATCCACAGTGGTGAGGTGGCCCAGTATGCTAATCTCATCAAGAGCATTCGCCAAGACAAGCCTATCAACGAGTGTGAGAGACTCGCTGAAAGCACGATGACCGTTATCATGGGCAGGATGAGTGCTTACACAGGCCGGGCCATGAAATGGGACTGGGCAATCAAGTCCAAGCTCGACCTTTCGCCCGGGAAATATGAGCTGGGTGAGCTGCCCGTCCGACCCGTTGCAATACCTGGAAAGACTCGACTTGTATAGCAACTATCACATACAGTTTACGAGGAGCATTATTATGAAACTCGACAAAAACAGCAACAAAAACCAAAAGAACCGAATCGCCCAGAAAGGCGATGTGTTAACAAACAGTGCAGCAATCTCACGTCGTGATTTTATGTACGGAGCTGGTGCCGCCTTTTCGGCTATGACTATTGTCCCCAGTTATGTTTTAGGAGGGCCAAGGCATATCCCGCCGAGTGAGACAATACAGATTGCGGGAATCGGTGTGGGCGGCGTCGGGCATAACCAGTTGCGCAGCATAAGTCAGCAGGCAAATACTAAGATTGTTGTCCTGTGCGATGTTGATGATGTGTATGCCGGGAGGACGTATGACTATTTCCCGAAAGCAAGGAGATACCGTGATTTTCGCCAGATGCTGGATGCCGAGGCGGATAAGATCGACGCGGTGTACTGCGGCACGCCTGATCACACTCACACCGTCATCTGTATTGCGGCGCTAAGAAAAGGCAAACACTTATGCTGTGCTAAGCCTTTGACAAGGACCATTGATGAGGTCAGGGTCCTTGCCAAGGCAGCCCGCCAAGCTGGAGTGGCCACGCAAGTAACGGCATCATCGAACACGTCTGATAGTGCCTGCCGGTTATGCGAAATGATATGGGATGGTGCTATTGGCGATGTCCGTGAAGTGCACTGCTGGTCGAACCGCCCTTTATGGCCGCAGGGTATGTTGCATCCACAAGGCCGAGACGAGGTACCGGGGACGTTGGATTGGGACTTGTGGATAGGCCCAGCGTCGATGCGGCCGTTCAAGGACAAGTGGCCGCCCGAACATCTTGCGCTGAGCCAGGTCAATTCCAGACGTCCGCGGCCTGCCGTGTATCATCCCTGGAATTTCCGCGGCTGGTGGGACTTTGGTACAGGGGCCTTAGGTGATATGGGCTGCCACCACTTCAATATTGTATTCAGGGCCCTGAAGCTGCGATATCCGACCAGTATCAACGCCAGCTCATCAATAGTCTTTGATGAGACAGCCCCTCTTGCATCGGTTGTTACTTTTGATTTTCCTGCTCGTGAGGGTATGCCGCCTTTGAGACTTTTCTGGTATGACGGCGGTCTGAAGCCGCCACGCCCGGCGGAATTGGAAGCGGGCCGAGACCTGCCGAGTGAAGGAAATATGTATGTGGGCGATAAAGGCAAGATATTAGGAAACAGGATAATCCCTGAATCGAAAATGAAGGCCTACGAACTTCCACCCAAGACACTTCAGCGCAGATCGGGAACCTGGGGAGAATGGGTTGAAGCCATCAGGGGCGGCCAAGCGGCAGGCTGTAACTTCGATTGGGCAAGCATCATTACGGAGGCTGTCTTGTTAGGAAATATCGCCATTCGCAGGGGCAAGACACTAAACTGGGACGCCGAGAGTATGAAGTTTACGAATGATAGTGACGCAAATAGATACGTTAAGGAACCATATCGTTCCGGCTGGTCTTTGTAGCTCTTTTTTGTTAAAAAGCAAATGTTATCGTTTAGAGGGAATCGTCTGTGTGTTATCTTTTTCAGCGAAAGGATTTGTACCGTGAAGAGAACTATAAGGTTTATTGTGTTCAGCAGTTTGTCATTTGCAATCCTGGCGACATCCAGATTTACATCTGAATCTGCCCCCACCGTTTGCTTCGCAAACGAAGCAGTGGGGGGCGGCAGGTTTAAGCCGACGTGGAAGTCGTTGGCCAAGCATGAGACCCCAGATTGGTTCCGGGACGCTAAGTTCGGCATCTATACCCACTGGGGGCCGGTTACCGTGGGTGCAGAAGATGGTCCGGGCGGTGTCCAGTGGTATGGGTGCAACATGTACAAGCCCAACAGCCCAACCTTTAAGTACCACCGCAAGCGTTTCGGAGACCAGCACCAGGTCGGCTACAAAGACATCGTCTCCCTGTTCAAAGCGGAGAAGTTCGATGCGGAAGGTTGGGCGAAACTGTTTGCCGCGTCCGGTGCGAAGTTTGCCGGGCCGGTAGCCATACATCACGACAACTTCGCTATGTGGGACTCGGCCCTGACCGAGTGGGACAGCATGGACAAGGGCCCGAAACGCGACATCACCGGTGAGCTGGAAAAGGCCATTCGTAAACACGGCATGAAGTTCATCGCGACGTTTCATCACGGCTTCTCGTGGCGGTATTTCGAGCCATCGTACAAATATGACGGTGCCGACCCGAAGTACGCCGGACTTTACTGCCAGGCCCACGAGCCTGACGCGCCGCCCACCAAAGAGTTTATGAACCAATGGCTTGGCAAGGTCAACGAAGTGGTCAAAAAATACCAGCCCGACCTGATATGGTTCGATTTTGGGCTTGGCAACGAAAAACGCAATTGCATCACGCCTGAATACCAACAGCGGATGTTCGCCGACTATTACAACTGGGCGGCGCGGAACAACCGCCAGGTCGGCGTCGCTCACAAGCACCGGCATATCCATGCGCACACCGGCATCCTGGACTTCGAACGTGGACGCGAAGACAAGCTCGTGCCGTATCCCTGGCTGACCGACACTTCGGTAGGACCGTGGTTTTGCCAGAAGTCATCACCATACAAATCGGCTGACCAGCTTGTCGATGTGCTGGTCGATATCGTCAGCAAGAACGGCTGTATGCTCCTGAACGTTGGGCCCGCGGCTGACGGCACGATTCCTTTGGAAGCGCAGCAACTGATGCTTGGAATCGGAAGATGGCTCAAAGTCAATGACAAAGCGATCTACAATACGCGCCCGTGGCAAACCTTTGGTGAAGGTCCCACACGCAACATTGGCGGCGGTTTCAGCGAGAGGAAGGACAAACCGTTCACGTCCGAGGATATCCGTTTCACGTGTTCGAAGGACGGCAAAACGATTTACGCGGTTGTGCTGGACTGGCCGGGCGCTGGAACAACAGTAACAATCCAATCGTTGGCAGATAAGCCGGGGGCCGTCGATATTACCGATGTCAAACTGCTGGGCCATAACGGCAAATTGAGTTGGAAACGGAATCAAGTAGGGCTGAAAATCCAAATGCCCTCTAAAAAACCATGTGAATATGCTTTTGTGTTTAAGATTACGTGCTCCGAGTAGTAACGTAACTGGGTAGTGGGCTGCAATACGATAGATGTGTGGTGGTTACTGGCAGTTGCTCCGAGCCATCCCCAAGTTCGTCCCGACTTTTCGGGACTCGCTTGAGGCTGCCACCCATCAAATTAGATGTTACAGAATAGTAGGAATAAACAGCAAATTATAGTTGTGCAATTTGAGGTATTGAAATGGATAGACGAAAGTTCTTGAAGGAGTGTGGAGTGGTGGTGACACTTGGCTGGGGGAGGAGAATGTGGGCGGCTCAAAGGGCGAAGAGAAGCAATGTCCCGAATATTCTTTATATCATGTCCGATGACCATGCGGCACATGCCATCAGTGCATATCGGAGCAGGCTGGCAAAGGTGGCTCCTACGCCGAATATAGACCGGCTTGCCAATGAAGGAATTCTTTTCGAGAACTGCTTTTGTACTAATTCGATTTGTGTGCCCAGCAGGGCGACGATACTGACCGGTCAGTACAGCCAGACCAATGGTACCCTGGATTTGGGCGGCAGGCTCGAACCGGAAAGACAATACCTGCCCAAACTGATGAAACAGGCCGGTTACGAAACGGCTATGATAGGCAAGTGGCACCTAAAGCAGGAACCTGCATTCGATTATTACTGCGTGCTTCCAGGGCAAGGTTCTTACTTCAATCCAATTCTTCGGGAATCAGGCGGACAGTGGCCCAAGAACGAAAAACGCTTTGCAGGATACGACTCGCGTCACTCGTCGGATGTTATTACCGATACATCGCTCAAGTGGCTCAAAGGCAGAGACAGGTCAAAACCTTTCTTTTTGATGCACCATTACAAGGCGCCGCACGACAATTTCGAAAACGCCGAGCGATATGACTGGCTATTCGATGATGTGGATATCCCTGAGCCGGTAAGCCTGTGGCGACAGCCAAACCATGGTTCGCAAGCGACCAGAGGTATGGGTACATCCATCGGCAAACGTAACAAGCGAAGGAATATGGGTATGCACATGTTTGTTGACCAGTCGCTGACGGATGAGCAATACAAACGCACGGCGTATCAACGTTATTTGAAGAAGTATCTACGGTGCATTCGGGGGATTGATGATAATTTGGGTCGGCTGTTTGCGTATCTGGAAAAGACAGGTCAGATGGACAACACTGTAATCATCTATACATCGGACCAGGGCATGATGCTCGGCGAGCATGATTATATCGACAAGCGCTGGATGTACGAAGAGTCGATGCGGATGCCGTTTCTTGTAAGGTATCCCAGGATGATTAAGCCAGGCACCCGCACAGATGAAATCATCAACAATACCGACTTTGCACCGACGATACTGGAACTGGCGGGCCTGAAGGCCCCCGGCTATATGCAGGGGCGAAGTTTCGTTCCACTGCTGCGAGGCAAAACGCCTGCGGACTGGCCTAAGTCCACTTATTACCGCTACTGGATGCACATGGCGCATCATAACAACCCGGCGCATTTCGGTGTTCGGACTAAGGAGTACAAACTGATATTTTTCTACGGGCTAAATTACAAAAAAGGCGGTCCGAAACCGACTCAACCTGGCTGGGAACTGTATGATATGAAAAACGACCCACACGAAATGAATAACTTGTACGGCCAACCTAAATATTCTACCGTAGTCAAAGAGCTGAAGGCCGAATTGCTGCGATTAAGAAATCAGTACAACGAAACAGATGATAGATACCCTCATATACAACGAGTAATCGACGAATATTGTGACAGATAAGTACGGTTCCGACTCTCCGGCTTTGCATCGATATAGTCTGATTTACCAGAATTGTATTGAAACTTATTGAATCTTCAGGAGGATTGCAATGACATGTCCAACACCTCAAATGCGAGGGAACACTGCTGCTGTATTGTGTGCGATATTCCTTATCGGTTTGGATACTGGAGCGTTTGCGCAAAGTAATCACCAAGAGTTCAGCACAGCTATTTTGTCCAAACCGCAGCGGAAAACGTCACGTCCGATGCTCGTTTTCACCGCTGAGAAGCTGGAGCGCTTACGTGAACGCATTGCCGAAGACGGGACGTTCAGCGAAGCCTGGGACAAGCTTCTCGGGCGCGCGGAACGACTACTTAAGGAAAAGCTTGTTTCAATGGAATATGCCGAAGGCGGCAGCGGACAGCACGGCAATTACGGCCGGCCGAGTCAACAGATAGTTAATATGGGGGGGACGCTTGGGCTGGCTTATCAGATGACCGGTGAAAAACGCTATGCAAAGAAACTCAGAGATGCACTTATCCATTATGGGCATCTGGCCAGATGGGCCGGTGATGCGCATCGGGACCCACCGTGGCATTCGGAGCTTAACACAGCCAGATTTTGCTATGGTTATGCAGTGGGATACGACAGCATTTATGATTTTCTCTCGGAGGACGAAAGGAAGACCATCGCAGGGTCTATGATTCGGCTGGGTATTTTGCCTACGCTGGATGACTGGATTCTGGGCGAGAAGCGTATTCATGCGCTGGATTCGATGGGGCATAACTGGTGGAGTGTGTGCGTATCAATGGCTGGTCTGGCGGCGCTGTCGCTGTTAGATGATGCGCCACAGGCGGAGCAGTGGGTCCAGTGTGTTTCACAAGCTTTTCCAGAATGGTTTTACTATAAGGGAAATGTCCTGCAAAATAAGACCGCCAACTTTGACGAGAATGGGGCCTTTTACGAGAGCGTCAGTTATGCCAATTACGCGCTGTCGGAGTATTTGCTGTTTCGGCTGGCCTATTCGAATGTGTTCGGCAAATCATCAGCCCCCGATATCCCTTTGCTGGAGAAGGCGGGGGATTTTTTTGTTCATACGTGCTATCCGACTTTGGATTCGATAATGTCGGTGAATTTCGGAGACAGCAGTCTGCGCTCGACGGGAGCACGAACTTTGCGAATGCTACTTGCCAATGGCTATGATGCACCAGAATATCACTGGTATTTGAGCCGGACCGATCAGGGGCTGGATGATCCGGTGGGGCTGGTCTATTATGAGCTGCGTCCACGAGATTCTCTGCCGAATGATTTTACGCGGTCGATGCTGTATCCGGATATCGGCTGGGCAATCCTTCGATCGTCGTGGCAGGATGATGCGACGATGTTGGCGGTAAAGTCGGGCTTTGCGTGGAACCATGCGCATCCTGACGCGGGATCTTTTATTCTGTTTCATAACGGTGAACTCCTGATTATCGATTCCGGCAATTGCTCCTACAGCAGGCGGGAATATACGAGCTACTACCGTCACAGCAAGGCCCACAATGTTATCCTGAGCGACGGTCACGGGCAGAATCCCGAAGACTGCGGCAACGGCGACCGAGGGACGGTAACACCCGGTCGGATACACAGGTTGATAGATGCGGCGGGGCTGAGGTATGTGTTCGCCGATGCAACAGGGCCGACATCGTGGAAGTTTTCGCGTAATTACCGTCATTTTTTGTGGCTCGGTAGTGTGATACTTATCTTCGATGATATACGAACCCACGAGGCGGGCAGTCTCGAATGGCTGCTGCATTATCAGGACAAGGCGGAGAGGCAGGGTCGGCAGATACTGGTGTCCAACGGTGATGCCAGGGCGGTCGTGTGGCCGTTGTTTCCGGAAGAAATGAAGGTAATCGAAAAGAAAGGCCTGAAAGACCATAGGCCTGATACGGAGGTAACATACCTTGCTTTTTCGCCTGAAAAAACGGAACGGGAGAATAAGTTCATCACGGCTGTGTTGCCGCTTGACCCTGATGAACAAAAACCCACAGTGCAAATCGAACGATTGAAAGAAAACGACGCGATAGGTGTCCGGCTCAGCGAAGGAGAAATGATTACGGATGTGTATCTGAATCTGAGGGCGGACGGCCGAAAGATGCATCGCAATAGCTGCAATGTAATTGACAACTGGGATACCGATGCGTATATATTTGCTATCACCCGGCCGAAGGGAGCCGAGAAGAATGACCCGGATTCAGTGGTGCGGTACTTTGTTGCCTGCGGCAGTTATCTGCGCAAGAACGGCAAACTCGTGCTCGATTCGCTCTCAAAGGTTTACACTGTTTTTGTACCTTACAAGGAAATGCAGGTGCATCTGGAAGGACAACCTGTGACGAATGTATTATTTAGGGCGGCAGCTAAACCACACAAGGTCGTCTTTAATGGTAAGAACGTCGAGGTGCTTTATGATGAAACGGCACATGCAATTCGGGTCGGTACAAATGTGTCAAAGTGAGAGCGCGCTTAGCGCTGCCTGCGTACCGAATGATTATTTCTGTACAGGAAGGTACATGTATAATATGATTTGGAAAAACAAATAGTGTTCGTTCGGGAGGTCATACTATGAGTGAATACGTTAGCACAAGACGTGGTTTTTTAAAGAGTGCCGGCCTTGGCTTTGCCACCTTATTGCTGCCGAGTGTCCCGGCCTTTGCAAAGAAACGAAACAAGCCCAACATTTTGTTCATCTTTGCTGATGACCAGTGCTTTGAAACGCTGCGCTCAATGGGCTGTGACGAAATACAAACGCCAAACCTTGACAGGCTTGTTAGAAACGGCGTTACCTTTACGCACGCGTACAACATGGGTGCCTGGCACGGTGCAGTGTGTGTGGCCAGTCGAACGATGCTCAATACGGGTCGATTCCTTTGGATAGCAAGAGACCTTGAACCGAAGCTGAAGCAAGAAACCAAAGCAGGCAGGTTCTGGTCACAGTATATGAGTAAAGCGGGCTACGAAACTTATATGAGCGGCAAATGGCACGTCAAAGGTATCAAGCCGAAAGACATATTTGATTATGCCAAAGATGTTCGGCCAGGAATGCCCAATCAAACCCCACAGGGATACAGCCGCCCTATAGAGGGAATACCGGACCCTTGGAAACCGTGGGATAAGAAATACGGCGGTTACTGGAAGGGCGGCAAACACTGGAGCGAAGTCCTCACAGACAACGCGGTGGAGTTTCTCGAAAACGCTTCAAAGAGCGAAAAACCTTTCTTTATGTATCTGGCTTTCAACGCCCCGCATGACCCCAGGCAATCTCCTAAGGAATACGTGGAAAAGTACCCGTTGGACAAAGTGAAAGTGCCTGCCAATTTCCTGCCTGAATACCCGTACAAAGACTCAATCGGCCTCGGCAAGAAGCAGAGAGATGAAAGGCTCGCTCCCTTCCCTCGAAGCAAATACGCCGTCAAAGTGAACCGTCAGGAATACTACGCGATAATCACCCATATGGACACTCAGGTCGGACTCATTCTGGATGCCCTAAAAAAAACCGGCAAAGCCGACAACACTTATATCTTTTTTACCGCCGACCATGGACTGGCGGTCGGCCATCACGGTCTGATGGGAAAACAAAACATGTACGACCACAGCGTCAGAGTTCCGTTGATGGTCAACGGCCCCGGTATCCCGAAGAACAAAAAGCTCACCACACCGATTTATCTTCAGGACATTATGCCGTCAACACTGGAACTTGCCGGTGTTAAAAAACCACAACATGTTCAGTTTAAGAGCCTGATGCCGCTAATCAAAGGCAAAACCAACAGCAGTTACGATGCCATCTACGGCGGTTATATCGACCTGCAGAGAATGGTCAGCGCAGACGGTTACAAAATGATTTACTATCCGAAAATCGGTAAAACCCTCCTCTACAATCTCAAAGCCGACCCTCTGGAAATGAACAACCTTGCAGACGACCCCGCCTATACCGGCTTGATAAGGAAACTAAGGAGACGGCTGAAAGAACTGCAAAAAGAAGTGAGAGATACGCTCAATCTTGATAATCTCCCCTATTAAAGACCCGGTTCGAGAAAGGCAATACGATGAAAAAGTTGCTGTTTATTATTTTTATGGTGATGTTTAGTTGTCTAACTACCGTTACCGCCCAGAAAGATATTCTGATAACAGATAAGAGCCGGGAATTTTTGCTGCGGAAAAGATATTTAAATTTTCCGGTCAAGAATGGAGCCAAAAAACGCCTGATAAGTCTCATTATCGATGACAAGGTGGTCCGGGAATTTGATATAGAGCTGGCTCCCGAGAAGCCCGATTTCTGGGTGTTTCTGGATGTCCGCGAGTTTGGAAAGAAAAAAGCCATTCTGCGTATAGATAAATACGAGCCGACCAAAAACAAAGGATTCGATTCTATCTACCAGGCAGATACTTTTATTGGTGAGGAGAATTTGTATCGGGAAAAGCTTCGCCCGCAGTTTCATTTTACTTCCCGCCGCGGCTGGAACAACGATTCCAACGGGATGGTCTATTATGATGGGGAATATCACTTGTTTTATCAGCATAACCCATACGGCTGGAAGTGGGGTAACATGACCTGGGGCCATGCGGTCAGTAAAGATATGGTCCATTGGACCGAATTAGGTGACGCGATACACCCCGACCGTTTGGGGACCATTTTTTCCGGTTCGGCGGTTGTCGATGCAGAAAATACAGCAGGGTTCCAGTCAGGCGATGAGAAAGTAATTGTATGTATTTATACTTCTGCAGGCGGAAGAAATCCTATGTCAAAGGGCCAACCTTTCACCCAATCAATCGCCTACAGCAATGACCGTGGCAGAACCTGGAAAGTTTATGAGGGCAATCCCATTCTGGGCCATATCAATGGGAACAATCGGGACCCCAAAGTCATCTGGCATAAACCGACCAATCAGTGGGTGATGGCACTATATTTAGATAAACGAACGATGGGATTTCTCACATCCGAAGATTTAAAATCGTGGGAATTCCACAGCAAGCTGGAATGCTTTCATGAATGCCCTGAACTGTTTGAGCTGCCGGTTAATGGTGATGAAAATAACAAGAAATGGATATTGTACGGCGGCAGTGGGGAATATTTGATTGGCAGTTTCGACGGCAGGCAATTCAAGAGCCAGACAGGTCCTGTCCGTTTCCATTACGGCAATTGCTTCTACGCCTCTCAGACATTCAGTAACATTCCCGAAAAGGACGGCCGACGTATCCAGATAGCCTGGGGCCAGGTGGCTATGCCCGAGATGCCGTTCAACCAGATGATGCTGTTCCCGGTAACACTGACTCTGCGGACAACTGAAGAAGGACCTCGGATGTTTGCCGAACCAATACGCGAAATTGAAAAACTTCATAAGCGCAAACGGCAATGGAAGAACAAAATCTTAAAGCCGGGAGACAATTTGCTCTCGGGCCTTTCAGGTGAGCTGCTTCATATTCGGGCTGAGTTTCAGGTTGATGATGATGTTCGGGAAGCTGGTTTTATCATACGTGGTATTCCGGTCGTTTATAATGTTCAAAAGCAGGAGCTGTCCTGCCAGAAAAAAACAGCTCCATTAAAACCGGCCGATGGTAAGATTCGCCTGGAACTTTTAGTGGACCGCACTTCAATT
>Ga0307430_1001322_pt1 | contig 18548 bp, 18 predicted proteins | sample SalMarWE160130MG_FD_202159 | JGI IMG/M metagenome (GOLD analysis project Ga0307430, IMG submission 202159) | Salt marsh sediment microbial communities from the Plum Island Ecosystem LTER, Massachusetts, United States - WE1603-130 | ecosystem: Environmental > Aquatic > Marine > Intertidal zone >... | reverse complement strand
TTCTTTTTAATGGTTTTGGTTTTCAAGATAGCGGAAACATTGTCTTTAGAGAAGGAATTATTAGAGTTTCAGAAGTTCAAAATGAATATAATATTGTATTTGCTTCAGGCACAGTCGATCTATCAAAAGTAAAGATAGAAGATGAGGTAAAGAAAATAAAGGTTAATACCATATTCGCAGAGGGAAAAGTTATCCTTAATTCTGATGTGCCAACATTGATAAAGGCAAGTTCTGCTTTTGGTGAATTGGAATTACCGGATAGATCATCAGTGGTATTTAGTTCCCAAAAATATAGAATAGGCGACATTAGTACTAATCAAGGATATTTAGAAATTGAAGCAAGTGCAGTATTTGGAAAACTGAAAATTATTACTATTAATTAATTTCTTAGTTCTACTTTCTGGTTTTTAATTTTTATCGTATCCATTTACTATTTATTACATATTACAAACTACTGCAATGGTAGGAGCAAAAAATGTTTAGCATCAAACTTGGCCTAAAAAATTTAACCCGTAATAAAAGAAGGAATGCCATCACTATTTTGGTGATTGCTTTTGCATTTTTTATCTACTTATTTTTAGATTCGGTAATGGTCGGCATGGAAGAAATGGCCTTTGATAATATTAAAGATTTTGAAACCGGGGATATTCAAATTGCCTATCCTGAATATTGGGAAGACAGAGAAAAGCTGCCTTTGGAAAATTTAATTTATTTGAATCAGGAGATAGAAGACAGTATAAAAAATGGGAATGGTCAATTGGACATCTCTCCCGAGCTTAGATTTAAAGCCAACCTGAATAACGGGATTGATGAAACAGAGGTCATAGGTCTGGGTATCTTACCGGAGAAATATAATGCAGTCTATAGCACGCAAGAGTATCTGATTGACGGTTCAGGCTTTTCTTTAGGAGAATCCAAAGCAGTCATAGGTAAAAAATTAGCTGAGCTGATGGATTTGAAAGTCAATGATTATATTACCCTTTTGGTCAGAACCAAAGAAGAGACTTTTAATACCATTGATTTAGAAATTGGGGGATTGATAAATACGCCTGATCCGTTGATTAATAATGGGATTGTTTTTGTTCCTTTGGATATTGCCCGGAAGGCCTTGAATGTGGAAAATGGTGTGAGCATGATTACCATTAAAACAAATAAGGGAAAAGAAATTGAACCCATTATAGATGATATTAATCAAATTTTTCAGAAAAAAAACATGAATATCAAAGCCTACTCCTGGCGGGAGTCTGCGAAGACGGTTATTGCTGTCGGTGCTGCTCAAGAAGCGGAAACCGCTATTGTTTTAACCGTTATTTTAATGATAGGCATGATAGGAATTGTTAATAATGTTATTCTGTCTGCCCTGGAGAGGACCAGGGAGATTGGCATGATGAAAGCATTGGGAATGAGAGAGTGGGAAATTGTCTCGGTATTTATGGTAGAGGCAACCGGTTTAGGCATCATCGGAGGATTGGCCGGCTGCTTATTGGGAGCAATAGGAGTAGGGTGTATGGTTAAATTTGGATATGATTTAAGTTATATAGGTGGAGATATGTCTTTGTATGGTATTCCGGTTATCGATAAAATCTATGGGGTCTGGAATTTACCTTCTTTTGTTTTTATCTTCTTTTTGGGATTAATATTTGCTTTATTTTCCAGCATGATTCCTGCATACTGGGCAGCCCATAAAGACCCGGTCAAAGCCATTTATCATCGATAGATGAAAAAAAATGAAATATAGTATAAAATAATCAAAGAGAATTAACTTAAATGTATTCATTGGATAAGTCATTAAAACATAAAAAGGAATCATTAATATAATCGAATTTAGTCAAGGAGGAAAATTAAATGTCTTTACTCGAACTAAAAGGAGTTAAAAAAATTTATCAACAGGGGAAAATAGAAGTACCTGCTTTGCGAGGAGTAGATTTAAAAGTAGAACAAGGTGAATTTTCAACCATTTTTGGACCTTCCGGTTCAGGAAAAACTACGCTTCTCAACATGATAGGTTGTTTGGATACACCTACAGAGGGGGAAATTCGTCTAAACGGAAATAAGGTAAGCGATCTTTCCAGGAAAGCCCTTGCCATGACCAGAAGGTTCAATATCGGATTTGTCTTCCAAAGTTATAACTTGATTCCGGTATTGACCGCCTATGAAAATGTAGAATTCGCCATCCGATTAATTGACCATACCTCAGATTTACAAATCAAAGAAAAAGTATTAAAAATATTGGACGAAGTAGGACTTAAGGGATTGGAAAATCGAAGACCCAATGAACTTTCCGGCGGAGAGAAGCAGAGGGTAGCTATTGCCCGGGCTTTAGTCAAAGAACCTAAACTCGTTTTAGCCGATGAACCTACTGCCAATTTGGATTCTAAAAATGCTACCGATGTAGTAAAGATTATGGTAAAGATGAATAAAGAATTAGGCACTACTTTTATCTTTTCTACTCATGACCCGATGGTCATGGAATATGCTCATAGATATATTAATCTTAAAGATGGTATGATTTCCGCCGATAAAAGAAAGGAGGCAAAAGGTGTTTAGTCTTAAACTCGGCTTAAAAAATTTAACCCGTCAAAAAAGAAGAAATATCATTACAATATTTGTAATTGCCTTTTCATTTTTCGGTTATTTATTTATGGATTCTATTATGGGCGGCATGGAAGAAATGTCTTTTAGTAATATCAAGAATTACGATACAGGAAATATTCAGGTGATGCATCCTGAATACTGGGAGGACAGAGAAAAGCTGCCTTTAGAAAATTTAATTTATTTAAACCAGGATACGATAGACAGTATAAAAAACATGGATGGAGTAATAGGAATATCTCCTGAACTAAGATTTCAGGCCAGCCTGAATAATGGGATTGATGAAACAGTCGTCCTGGGTTTGGGTATCTCTCCAGAGCAATATAGTGAAGTTTTTGCTACCAAAAACTATATCTTTGAAGGTTCGATGTTTGCTCCGGGTGAATCAAAAGCGGTCATTGGAGTAAGATTAGCTGAATTGATGGATTTAAAAGTTAATGATTATATAACACTTCTTATTAGGACGAAAGAAGATACCTTTAATACCATTGATGTGGAAATTTCAGGTCTGTTAAATTCACCCAATCCGATGATTAATAATGGGATTGTTTTTGTTCCTTTAGATATTGCTCAACAAGCATTAAACATAGGTAATGGGGTGAGTTTATTTGCCTTGAAAACAGCTTCCGGAGATGAGGATAAAATCACTAAAGCATTGATGAATAGTTTTAAAGAAAAAAACCTGGATTTAAAAGCATATTCCTGGAGAGAATCTGCTGCATCAGTCATCGCTTTAAGCGCTGCCAAGAAGGGCGGAGCTGCGACTATCCTGTCAGTCGTTCTGCTTATTGGTATGATAGGGATTATTAATAATGTTATTCTGTCTGCCCTGGAAAGAACGGGTGAAATCGGTATGATGAAAGCTTTAGGAATGAGGGAGTGGGAGATTGTTTTTGTCTTTATGGTAGAGGCAACCGGCATAGGCATCCTGGGTGGATTAGCCGGATGTTTGATTGGATTTGCCGGCATAAGCTATATGGTAAAATATGGTTTTGATTTGAGCTATATGGGTGGAGATATGTCTGAATTCGGCATTCCCATTCTCGATAAAATCTATGGAACCTGGAATATTCCCGCTTTCGGTTTCTTATTTATTTTAAGCGTTATGGTTGCACTGTTATCCAGTATAATGCCGGCATATTGGGCAGCACATAAAGATCCGGTAAAAGCAATCTACCATCGATAAGGAGGTAAAATATGAAATTTTTATGGAATTTAGCGAAAAAAAACTTAGCGAGATCCAGGATTAGAACATCGATATCTGCCATTGCTATCGCGGTTGCTATTATTGCCGTGGTCTTTGCCCGGGGGTTAATCAACGGAATGATAGAATCTACTTTTGAAAATCATATCAATTATACTGCCGGTCACATACGGATTATCGATGAGGAATATAAATTAAAACAACGTCTGTTATCTTTAAATTATACCCTGGATGGGTTTAACGGTAAAGGCTACGAAAATATGAGTGAAAAATTAAAGTCAGTGGAAGGAGTGGAACAGGTTGTTCCGCGCCTTAAGTTCGGAGCTGTGGTCAGTATGGAGGATGAATTAGTAGGCATGATGGGCTGGGGAGTTGACCCTGCTGAAGAAATAGCTTTTACCGAAATAGATAAAAAAATAGTCGAGGGAAGAATGGTTGAGCTGGGGAGTAGAGAAATCGTGATGGGGGCCGGATTGCTGGAAAAAATAGACCGTGGAGTCGGCGATAAAGTGACTATTTTATATTCAACCCCTTTTGGCTCCTTTAAAGGTTCTACTTTCCTGATTGTCGGGAAGATTAGCAGCTCCATAAAGGTGCTGGATGATACTATTTTTTATCTTCCCCTGGACCAGGCTCAGAGGATTTTAGAGATGCCAGGCGAGGTGACAGAATTACTTTTAATTACTCCGGACCCATATAAAGCATCTTTGGTTTTGCCCGGTCTTAATGAACTGTTTTCCCGGGAAGGTGAATCCGGAAAATATATCATGCAGGTTTGGAATAGGGATTATGACCTTATTTCTCTATTTAATATAGTGACTAAAATATATAACTTTGTCTATATTTTTATCATCATGTTAGCTTGTTTCGTATTGGTGAACACCTTGATAATGATTGTCAATGAACGTACCCGTGAAATCGGGATGATGAGTGCCCTGGGTTTAAGCAGCAGAGAAATATTGGTTCTCTTTACCATGGAAGGAGCAATTATTGGCGTCATCGGTAGTACCATCGGTACTGTATTGGGAGGCATTCTCACCAAATATTTTTCTATTGTCGGTATTGACTATACTGCTTCCATGGAAGGAATGTCCGGTGGAGACTTTTTGCTGGAGCCAATTTTCTATACCGTCTTTAGTGCGGAGAATCTTATTTATAGCTTTGTATTAGGGATACTCGTGGTGACGATTGCCTGTGTCATTCCGGCGAGAAAAGCCGCCAGGCTTGAGCCTACTGAAGCCTTAAGGCAAATTTAAAAATAGCGTTTAGCGTACAGCGTATAGCGTATAGAAAAATAGTCGTTAGTAGTAGGGGTAGACCTTGTGTCTGCCCACAGAAAAGAATAAAGCATAAAAAATATTTTATCGTTTCGATGTAGGGGCTCGATTCATCGAGCCCGCTAAAGACGGGTCGGATAAATCCGACCCCTACAATAAGTCAATAAAATACAGAACAAGCATATTGTCCTCCATCCTACTTTCCTCCCCCCTTGAGGGGGGAGGATTAAGGTGGGGGTGAAAAAACGAAAGGGGAATCTATTATGAAAAAAATTAAAGGGCTTTTACTGATGGGAATAATAATATCGTTACTATTTTCATGTTTAGTTGTAGCAACTGCTGCAGAAATGACTGCCGAGGAAATTATCAACAAGAGAGACGATAATGAATATTTTGATACAGCTGAAATGGAAGCTGATATGATTATTGCCAGTGGAAGCAGAATTATTACCAAAACTATGGTTGCCTTGACTGATAAGAAAAACTCTTTAGTGGAATTTACCAATCCGCAAGATAGAGGAACAAAATTTCTGAAGAGAGAAGGCAACTTATGGATGTTTTTCCCTGATGCTGAAGAAACAATTCCTTTATCCAGTCATATGCTCAACCAGGGGATGATGGGGAGTGATTTTTCCTTTCAAGATATCATGGAATCAGATAAATTAACTGATCTATACGATTTTAAAATTATCGGTGAAGAGGAAATTGATGGCCGTCTCTGTTATGTATTGGAAGGTATTGCCAAAGAAGGAGTAAAAGTGTCTTATTACCGCCGTGTATCCTGGATAGACAAAGAAAGATTTATCGGTTTAAAAGAAGAATTATATGCACAAAGCGGTCGTATATTAAAAGAAACTAAAGTCAACAAAATAGAAGAGATCGAAGGACGTCTGGTTGCTGTGGATTCTGTCATGGAAAACAAGCTGAGAAAAGATACTTATACCCAATTTATAATAACTCAGATTAGTTTTAATCCGGAAATTCCCGAAGAAACATTTTCTTTGCAGAATTTAAGATAGAGGTCATGAGCAGAAAAGTATAAAGCGTTAAAAAAGATTATCATCCACCTGGAAGCAACGAAAGAGATGAGCAAGGAGCAACATTAAGAGTGAAAAAATATTTCTCTATCATTACATTAACCATGATGTTTATTTTATTATTTGCCACAACCACAATTTTTGCCAAGGTAGAAATCGGTGGAGAATTAAATATGACTTTATCCGGCGTATTGTTTCGGGAAAGTGAAGCCCTTGCATACCCTCAGGTAAGTTTGGATTTAGAATTATTCATTCCTTCATTCGATAACAATCAAATCAAATCTGCTGCTTACATGACTACCAATCTGGCAACAGGCCAATTTGATTTTATGTTTAAAAAGCTCTACCTTAAACACAAGTTTGATAAATTGCAGCTTACGGTGGGTCGACAACCGATATCCTGGTCTTTTGGTTCGATGCTTAATCCGGTTGATTTTACGCCGGGGGCGATGGTTATGGATGAGGAGACCGGCTCAAAATATTTGAATGCAATCACTGCTTATTACCCGATTAACTGGAATTCAAGCATTACCGGGATTGCCGCATTTCCTGACAGCTTAGAATTTGAAAATGTGAAGTGGGGAATAAGAGGACGGACGAACTTGGAAGGGTATGACCTCACTCTTAATTATGTCCGGGAAGCAGATACTGACAATAATGGATTAAGTGCTTCAGCTGACCAAAGAATCGGTTTCAGCGCCAAGGGGGACCTGGGTCCTTTCGGAATATATGGAGCCATGGGGTATAATTTTGCAGAGCTCAATAATGGGGACCTATCCTTTTTAATGGGAGGGGATTATAGTTATTATTTCGAATCTGGAAGTAAAATTTATTTCCAAGTGGAATATCTTTCCCTGAAAGAAGAAAGGCTATCTTCGTTACTGGGCTCATTGGCTTTACTGGATAGCAGCTTGGATTCAGAATCAAATGCCCACCTTTTTTTAACCAGGACATCATATGATATCAATGAATTTTCTGCCATTAGCTTATTTACCATTTCCAGTTTAGATGATTACAGTACCATTATCATGCCAAATTATTCTAATCAAATAAGTAACAGCCTGACTTTTAATTGTAATTTTGCCTACTTTAACGGGAAACAAAATACTCTTTTTGGTCCCGGCTTAATAGGCGGAATTCAGGAGAAACCAAAAATGACCATTGAAGCCGGTTTTACCTATTCCTTCTAAAATGAAAGATCCTTAATTTTTTTTCACTTTTCATTTACCCATCATCATGAAAGCAGGAAATCATTTATACTAAAATTCCTGGCAAAAAATATTGCCCGGGAGGGATAATTAGAAAGTAACATTTTTGGAGTATGATATATCTGAGTAAGGAATAATGAATAAAATTAAGGGGTTGCATTTATGAAAAACGTCCTGTTTATAGGTTTGGGAGCAATTGGCACATCCCTTGCTTCACAATTTTCAAATGCTAAATATAATTTCAGTGTCCTTTGTGACACCCCAAGGAAAGAAAAGTATCAACAAAATGGATTTATTGTAAATAATAAGCGATATGATTTTCATTATATAACCAATAAAGAGTATGAAAATAAAGCAGACCTGATAATAATATCTGTTAAATATCATCATCTGAAAGCTGTTGTCAAACAATTAGCCGGATTAGTTGGTGAAAACACCATGATAATATCTCTATTGAATGGTATAGATAGTGAAGAAATAATTGCAAAACAATTTGGACATGAATGCGTTATTTATGCTTTTATATATAATATCGATGCCACAAAGGTTCAAAATGTAATTACCTATTCAAAAAAAGGCATCATTGTTTTTGGTGAGAAGGATGGCAGCGTTATAGATAGGATTGACAGATTAAAGAGCATTCTCACTGAAGCTGAAATCAGCCATGAAGTATCAAATGACATCATTAGAAATATGTGGTGGAAGTTTATGGTGAATATAGGAATGAATCAGACTACTGCAATATTAAGGGCACCCTATAGAGCAATTCAAAAGATTTCATATGCTCAAAAATTAGTGAAGGCAGCAATGAGGGAGGCTATTGAAATATCAAAGTCACTCAATATCAATTTGTCCGAAGAAGATATTGATAAAGCATTTAATATGTTAATGGATTTCTCTCCGGACGGAAAGACCTCAATGCTGCAAGACATAGAAGCTAAAAGAAAAACAGAGGTGGAGATGCTTTCAGGTAAATTATGTTTATTGGGGGAACAGTTTAATATTCTAACGCCGGTGAATAATCTGTTTTTTAACCTGATAAAATCAATTGAAAGAATGTACTAAGTAAGGTACTGTCAAAAAGAATATGAAAGAATATGAAATAATATGAAAAAAAAGGAGGTTAGAAATGAAAGGAAAGGCGACAGTTCTATGTGAAAATTGTGTATTTAGTAATGCCGGTGCAATAGCTGAGCATGGTTGGGCAGTCTATATCGAGAGTGATCAAGGAAATTTTCTTTTTGATACGGGTCAAGGGCTGGGGATTATTAATAATGCCCGCTATCTTAATAAAGATTTATCAACCATTCAAGGGATTATTATTAGCCACCATCATTATGATCATACCGGAGGTCTTTTCACTGTTTTAGAACAAACAGGGAAAGTCAATGTATATTCACATCCGGATCTTTTTAAAAACAGTTATGTAGTGGATGAAGGAAAAGAAAGAAATATCGGAATTCCTTTCCGCCGGGAAATATTAGAAAGCAGAGGAGCTCAATTTAAATTTAATACCAGTTTTAGGGAGATTGCACCGGGTTTGATGTTAAGCGGAGAAATTCCCCGTTTGACTGAATATGAAAAAGGCAGTAAAAAGTTATTGCTCAAAACCAGTGAAGGTTATACCCAGGACCTTATTTTTGATGACCAAACATTGGTTGCAACTACTGAAAAAGGTCTCGTTATTATTTTGGGATGCTCACATTCAGGCATGATAAATATCATTAATCACATTATTGATAAAACCGGGCAAAGTCATATCCGTGCAATCATCGGTGGCACTCATTTAGGTCCCGCGAGCAAGGAAACAATAGAAAAAACCATCCAAGCTTTAAAACAATTTGATATAGAAAAGATTGGTGTTTCTCATTGTACCGGATTGGAAACCTCAATGCGATTATTTCAAGAATTTGGGAATCGTTTCTTTTTCTGTAATGTAGGAACCGAGATAAAAATATAATTACAAATCCTGCTGAAGAATAGTCAAAGACATCACTCTAAAATATGTAAGTAGAAACAAACGCTAAATAAAGCAGAAATAATAGATTTAAATAAATTAAAAGGAGATAATCATGAAAATAGTGAGATATCAGAAAAATGGTAAAGTGTTTTTCGGAAAACTTGAAGATGAGCAGATTTTCCCGATTGAAGGAGATGTTTTTGGAGATTTCAAATTAATAACAGAACCGATAAAAAGGGAAGAGGTAAAATTGCTTGCCCCGGTAAATCCCCCGAATATTATTGCTATTGGGCTTAATTACAAAAAACATGCCGAGGAAAGTGGTCATGGTTATCCGAAAAAACCGGTCATTTTCTTAAAAGCTACATCTAGCCTTATCGGACCGGAAGATAAGATTATCATTCCGCAAATGGCGCCTGATGAAGTTGATTACGAAGCTGAACTTACTATTGTAATCGGTAAAAGGGCTAAAAATGTAGAGATAGAAGAAGCAGAAGATTATATTTTTGGTTATACCTGTGCTAATGATGTTTCGGCAAGGGACTGCCAGATTCGCCTGGATCAACAGTGGGCCAGAGGCAAATCTTTTGATACATTTTGCCCCTTGGGTCCCTGGATTGAAACCGAGCTTGCAGAACCCGATCATTGCCGTATAATGTCTCGATTAAATGGTAAGAACATGCAGGATTCGAATACTTCTGATCTCATATTTAGTACAAAAGAATTATTGAGTTATTGTTCTAAAAACTTTACACTTTACCCCGGTACGGTGATTTTAACCGGCACACCAAGCGGTGTTGGTTTTGCCCGTAAACCTCCTGTATTCTTGAAGCCCGGAGATATGATTGAAATTGAAATTGAAGGAATCGATAAATTAATTAATTTAGTAAGCAGAGAGGTGTAATGGTCCATCATATTTTTCGAGCCTACGCTAATGCCCGAAAAACCCGGGAGAAAGAATTGGAAAACGGATTGCAAGTACCCTCTCTAATTTAGGGGGGAGGACTGGCCATCCCCCTAAAATCTTTCTAAAAAATTGACAAAAAATATATTGTTCTGTATACTTGCTTTTAATAATAGGTCATAATAGTAGTTAACAAATAAATTAGCTATTCGTAGAGTAGGAGAAACTTTATAAGGAGATGCATTAGTGTTTAAGTCTATTATATGTGAATTTTTAGGAATAAAATACCCGCTTATTCAGGGAGGGATGGCCTGGATTGCTGATGCTGAACTTGCCGCTGCAGTATCCAATGCCGGTGCTCTTGGAGTTGTTGCAGCGGGTTATGCTCCGGGTGAATGGGTTAAAGAAGAGATTCGTAAAACAAAGAGGCTAACTGAAAAACCTTTCGGACTTAATATTATGCTCTTAAATCCCAATGCTGATGAAATTGCCCGCATAGCTATTCAAGAAGGCGTAAAGGTAATAATTACCGGAGCCGGCAATCCTGGTAAATATATAGAAATGTGGAAAGAAAATAATATTTTAGTATTACCGGTAATTCCTTCGGTTGCTCTGGCCGTACGAATGGAGAGAACCGGGGCAGATGCAGTAATTGCAGAAGGTGGTGAAGCCGGAGGGCATGTGGGAGAATTAACTACCATGTCTCTTATCCCTCAAGTAGTAGATGCGATAAATATTCCTGTTTTAGCTGCCGGCGGAATTGCCGATGGCCGCGGACTGGCAGCTGCCTGGATGTTAGGGGCTTCAGGGTTTCAAATGGGTACAAGATTTCTGGTAGCCCGAGAATGTAATGTTCATAAGAACTATAAACAAAAGATACTTACAGCCAGAGATACCAGCACAATAGTTACCGGAAGGCCGACCGGTCACCCGGTTAGGATAATAAAAAATAGGTTGGCAAGGGATTTCCAGCAGCTGGAAAAAAGAAATGCATCTTTAGAAGAATATGAAGAACTGGGAGCAGGTTCGCTTTGTCGAGCAGCTCGAGAAGGAGATATGGATTATGGTTCGATAATGGCCGGGCAGTCGGCCGGTCTGGTAAAAAAAGAACAAACCTGCAAGGAAATAGTTGAGGAAATATTTTTGGAAGCGGAAAAAATAATTATAGGAAAAGCTAAATTAATTTAGTATATATTTATCGATTTTAAGGAGAATATCATTGGTAAGGAATGCGGTATTGATTTTATTAAATCATTACCTGCAAAGGAGCAATACAGATGAATTTCAAAAAAATTCCCAAGTTAAAAATAGGTAACTTTGAAGCGAAAATTCCCATTATTCAGGGGGGGATGGCTGTGGGAATCTCTTTATCAGGTTTAGCGTCTGCCGTGGCAAATGCAGGGGGTATAGGAGTTATCGGAACTGCCGGGATAGGTATGCTTGAGCCTGAAGCCGCTAAAAATTTTACCGAGGCGAATAAGATTGGTTTACGTAAAGAAATTAGAAAAGCAAAAAAAATGACCAAGGGCATTATCGGGGTAAATATAATGGTTGCTCTTTCAGATTTCCATGATATGGTTAAAATTGTAGTAGAGGAAGAGGCAGATTTAGTATTTATTGGGGCAGGTTTGGCCTTAAGAGGTCTTGAAGTGCTGGTACCTGGTAAATTAAAAAAAGTTAAAACTAAAGCTGTTCCTATTGTATCATCTTCCCGGGCTGCAAAAATCATATTTCAATACTGGCAAAAAAATTATAATCACGTACCTGATGCTGTCGTTGTTGAAGGACCTTTAGCCGGCGGACACCTGGGTTTTAAAAAAGAACAGATCAATAATCCGGATTTTACTTTGGAAAAAATATTGCCTGAAGTGATTTCCGTGATAAAACCTTACGAAGATGAATTTGATAAGAGCATTCCAATAATTGCCGCAGGTGGTGTATATACCGGTGCAGATATTTATAAATATATTCAGTTAGGAGCTCAAGGAGTACAGATGGCTACCAGGTTTGTAGCCACTTATGAGTGTGATGCTTCTATCAAATTTAAAGAGACTTATCTAAAATGCCAAAAAGATGACTTGACTATAATTGATAGTCCGGTTGGAATGCCAGGGAGGGCAATTAAAAATAAATTCCTGGAAGAGGTTTCATCCGGGATTAGAAAACCTTTTAAATGTTCCTGGAAATGTTTAAAGAGTTGTAATTTTAAGAAAGCGCCTTACTGTATCGCTCTTGCTCTCACTAAAGCCCAACAAGGAAAACTTGAAGATGGATTTGCTTTTGCAGGAAGCAATGCTTATCGCGCGGATAAGATTATTTCAGTTAAAGAACTTATAGCAGATCTATCAGAAGAGTATGAAAAAGCTTCATCTAATAATTATTGATTAATTCCTGCTTGGGGAAATATCTTTTTTTCAATCATCTTCATTATATCCAAATTATTATATGTTTACCCCAAAAATCTTTCTAAAAACATTGACAAGGAATGGATTACTATATATACTTACTTTTAATAATAGGTCATAACAGCAGTTAATAAAAAAATTGGCTATTTATGAAGTATTAGAACTTTATTTTATATAGATGAAGAATTATTTAAGGAAGGTAACATGGTTTATTCAAAAATAATTAGCACAGGTGCTTATGTCCCCGCAAGAATTGTAAAAAATGATGAGCTTTCAAAAATGGTAGAGACTAATGACGAGTGGATTACCTCTCGAACAGGTATAAAAGAACGAAGAATCTCCTCCGGAGAAAAGACCTATCAGATAGCCGCAAAAGCAGCAAAAAAAGCAATCAAAAATGCTGGTATAGATAAAGAAGAGATCGACATGATTATTTTAGCGACAATAACTCCCGATTTTTTTATGCCTTCAACTGCTAATCTTGTTCAAGCAGAATTAGGATTAGATGATATCCCCAGCTTTGATGTAACAGCGGGCTGTACCGGTTTTATTTATGGATTACAAATAGCCGATCAATTTATCAAATCAAAACAGAGCAAGACAATTCTGGTAATAGGAGTAGAAGTTTTATCAAAAGTTATTGATTGGTCTGATCGAAATACTTGCGTACTTTTTGGAGATGGCGCCGGGGCAGTAATTTTAAAGAATTCCAGCCAAGAGGGTATTATTTGTACTTATACTGGTTCTCAAGGAGATTTACAGGAGCGTCTCACTCTTCCGGCAGTTCCCTTAAAAAATCCTTTTTTGCATATTCCAAATAATAATGGAAGACCCAGCAATATATCTATGAATGGAAAAGAAATATTTCAATTTGCTACCAGAATAATGATAAAAAGTATTTCCCAGGTCCTAAATAAGTCTAATCTTTCTATGGACGATATTGATTATATTGTTCCCCATCAAGCTAATATTCGCATTATTGATTATGTAGCCCGGACATTAAAGATTGAACGAGAAAAATTCATTATTAATTTAGACCGTTTTGGAAATACTTCTTCTGCCAGTATCCCGCTTGCTTTAGATGAAGCCCATAAGAAAAAAATATTTTACCCGGGGAATCGAATTATAATGGTTGCTTTTGGCGGTGGATTAACCTGGGGAGCTGCATTATTAAATTGGATAATGTAGCTCAAATATTGATAGAAGACTTAGCAATACAAGGAGGGTAAAGAATTTGAAAAATAGAGTTGTTATAACCGGTATGGGGGCGATTACTCCGTTAGGAAATAATGTAGAAACTTTTTGGGAAAATATAAAAAAGGGAAAATGCGGTATTGATTTTATTAAATCATTTGATGTCTCCGAATTTAAAGTAAAAATAGCTGCAGAAGTTAAAGATTTTAATCCTGCTGATGTTATGGATTTTAAGGAATTAAAAAGGATGGATAGATTTTCCCAGATGGGCATAGTAGCTGCAAATGAGGCAGTGGATGATGCAGGATTAAGCAATGAAGGAGATTCCCGAGAAAATTGGGGAGTTATTTTAGGCACTGGCATAGGGGGCTTTATTACTATTGAAAAAGAAAATCGAAAAATTATCGAAAAAGGGCCGGGACGCGTATCTCCTTTTTTTATCCCTATGGCTCTTTGTAATATTGCTGCAGCAAATATTGCTATTAAATTTGGAATAAAAGGGATATGTGATACTGTAATAACTGCCTGTGCTTCCGGTACATCGTCCATTGGGAATGCTTATCGTATTTTACAGCAGAACCAAGCGGATTTAATTATTGCCGGCGGTTCTGAGGCAGCAATGACTCCACTGGCATTAGCCGGGTTTACCTCGATGGGAGCTTTGTGTACTCACAACAAAGCGGAACAAGCTTCTATTCCCTTTGATATCCGAAGAACAGGGTTTGTAATGGGAGAAGGAGCCGGTATAATGATTTTAGAAACATTGGATCATGCTCAAAAAAGAGGGGCAAATATTTATGCTGAGGTAGTAGGATATGGGGCTACCTGTGATGCTTACCATATAACTGCTCCTGCACCCGGAGGTAATGGCGGAGCAAGAGCAATAAAAATGGCTATTAATGATTCAGGTATCAATAAAGAACAGATATCTTACATCAATGCTCATGGGACTGGCACTCTTTATAATGATAAAAGCGAAACTGAAGCAATAAAAAAGGTATTTGGCGAAAAGGCATATGATATTCCGATAAGTTCTACCAAGTCAATGACCGGGCATATGCTTGGCGCTTCGGGAGCAGCAGAAGCCATTATCTGTATTAAAGCCATGCAGGAAAGTTTTATTCCTCCTACCATAGGGCTGCAAGAGCAAGATCCGGAATGTGATCTGGATTATGTCCCACTTCAAGGAAGGAATCAGAATTTACAATATACTATTTCCAATTCATTTGGATTTGGTGGGCAAAATGCCAGCATACTATTGAAAAAATGGGAAGAATAAGGGAATAAAGAAATATAGATGAATTTCAAAAAAATTACCTGAAGTGATTTCCGTGACAAAACCTTACGAAAATAAATTTGATAAAAATATTCCTCAAGTCATATTGTTCACTTGTACTTAAAGAAATCCGCTTGACTATCCTAATGTCTTAGATTATCCTTAAACTATAAATTATTTTTTAATTGTAAACCACATACACTACAAATAAAGAATAAAAATTAGAAAAGGTAGGTAAGTTATTATGAAACCTGCTACCAGAGTTAATGAATTCACTCTCGATATTATAGAATTTTGCGAAAATGATCCTCACTTATATAAAGAATTAATTAATGAAAGAGAAAGGTTTTTTACTCTTACTCCTGAGAAGTATTATAGAACTTCTGACGATAAAAATTGGGCAGACCTAAGGTTTGCAGATCATTTTATGTTCTCCCATATTTCTCAATATTACGAAATGACCCCCTTAGAAGTATTTTTATCGAAAAATTTATCTGATTACAATAGACACGATCAACAGGTTTTTTTAGGATTTAAAGATAATATCTTCAGTGCTTTTACCATTACCAAAGTTGTAGTTGGTTTTTACTTTATGGCTAAAGACCTAACTTCTGGAAAAGAATACAAAGTAAGAGAAAATAAAGCGACCTATACACTAAAAGAAGGAGATTATATTATAGGCCGTATTTTACCTTATGAGAAAGATTACGCCTTATCCAATGTAAATCTAACCTATCCTAAAGAATCATCCTATATATTAAAAAGATTGTGGAAGAATAGCCCTCCTGATATTACCCGCATAGTTACCCCTTTGATGATAGAGAAAGAATTTTTTCAGAAATTCAAGAGTACCCCTAAAGAGAAAAACAATCTGGAATCTGCGGAGAAAAAACTAAAACATTTTTTAAAAAAATATTTGGGCAAAAAAGCACCTTCTATCAAGAATCTTAGAAAAAAGATTAATAGAATTACTGACCCTTTCCCTCTAATTAGAGAGTTGTCGGGTAAATTTAATTTTTCCTCTAATGATGAATTGATAGAATTTCAACAGCTTTTTATGGATTTTTGGAATCTTTCTTCTCGGGATGAGTTTAGCGGAAAATCTCCCGAGGAAATTCATGAACAAAACATAGGTCCAAAGGAAAAGGAACTTACCCAGGATTTGATGTTTTATGTCCAGGCTGAGATTAACCCGGGTAATTTTTCCAATCAGGATGAATTAAATAAAGCAGTTAAAGAATGCCAGGAAAGATGGCTCCACCAGCCTCAGGAAGAACTCGAATACAAAACTCCCTGGGAAGCAATTTTGGAAGAAAGAAAAAGTTTAGGTAATCCCAGAAAAGATTACTCTATTTCCATAACCGTAACCCCCGTATCTCGTGGAATGAAGGAAAAATATATTGATTTAACCGGTTTAAACATGAAGGATACTCCTTTAGTAAAAGATTTAGAAACTTTTGTTAATTATTTTACAAAAAATCGCGTAAAAGTTACTTTAAAGAACAGATGGATTCCTTTTAAACATCTGAAATTAATAGAGGAAAACTTTATAAATAAAGATATTTTTAATTTATTTGGCAAAGAAGAAAAAAGAGGAGAAGAGCCTTTTAAAAGCTATATCTGCTTTATAGATTTTTTATCCCGAGCGGCAAAATTTATCTATATAGATAAAAAAGGCTGGGTGCAGATAAATGCCCGTCATTTTAAAGAATTTAGCGAGAAATCTTATGGAGAAAAACTATTTGAATTATTCTTTACCTGGGTAGAAAAAGTGAATTGGACAAAACTTCAGATAAGAGATTTTATAGCAATATACGCAAAAGAATATCAAAAAATATTTATTGATATTCTTTATTATTTTCATAAGTATGAAGTAAATAAAAATATTGAAACAGAAGAACTTATAAACCAGCTTTATGCTTCAACGATAGAAAATATGGAATCTCCTGAGAAAGCGGTGGGTCACTTAACTATAATGATAGATAGAGTTATATTGTCATATTTAAAATGGTTGGGAGCAATCGATACCCAGAAGGAAAAAATAATCCCGGGGATAGGAATTGGCTGGATTAAAAAATTTCGGGTTACTCCAAAGGGTAAAAACTTAATTAATAAACTAGTAGATTATTATATTAAAATCGGGAAGATAAAATAAATATAAAACAAACTTAAAAATAAAAATAAATGTGTCAAGAGACAGTTTCTTGCTCTGCCTCTTGACACATTTATTATAGATTATAGAGGGTAGAATTATAAAAATTGAAAAGATAATACGTTCGAAGAGAAAGAGCATTGCTATGTATATAAATAGTGATGCCGCATTAATAGTAAGAGCGCCTTTTAATACCAGCGAAGAAAATATAAATAAAGTTATTTTAAAATATAAAGACCGATTACAGAAAACGCAAAAAGAAGTCCAATTAAGGAATTTAAAATTTAATAAAAAAGAATTTGTTGATGGAGAAAGATTTCTTTATCTGGGGAATTATTACCATTTAAAATTAATGGATAATCCAGAAATTTTGCTGGATTTTAAAGGCGAATTTTTGCTTTCAAAAAAATATTTATCATACGCGAAGAATATTTTTATCATTTGGTATAAGAGAAGAGCATATGAAAAAATATCTCAAAGAGTCAGATGGTATGCACAAAAAAGAGGATTCAAATATAATAAAATAAATATTACCAATGCACAAAAGAGATGGGGTTCTTGCTCTCACCAGGGAAATCTAAGTTTTGCCTGGAGATTAATTATGGCTCCTTTAACTATCATAGATTCTGTTGTTATTCATGAGCTTGTACATCTTGAAGTGAAAAATCATTCAAAAGCATTTTGGAATAAAGTGGGAAGCTTGGACAAGGAATATAAAGAACATAAAGATTGGTTAAAAAATAATGGTTATTTATTGAGATTGAAATGATATTTTGTGAATATGATGATGCCTTATCGTGGATAATAATGGGCGTCCTGTGTTATAAAAAAATACTGGATTCCCGTTACCTGCCTCTAAAATCTCGAAAAAATATTATAGGAGGGTTATCATGTTTTTCTCTTTAATAAAAAATAGAAGGAGCACAAGGAAATATAAGAGACAGGAAATAGAAAAAGAAAGGGGAATGAAAAATTGTATTTATCAATAATTGAGGGAAATTCCGAAAGTACTATGAAATCGTATCCAAAACTAATCTCCACAATTTCCGGTATCGAATACCCATTTGAGAGGATTGAAGAATTTGCTGATAATGGCGAATCCTTAGAAGTATTTATTCCCAACCTGGAAAAAGCAAAGATTAAACCGGGGGAATATATATGGCAAAGATTTGCTGACTTTCTTCCTTTTACTCAGATGAGTGAAGATTTTCATTTAGGTGAAGGAAATACTTCCTTGATTCAAGCTGATCAAAGATTACGAGAATTCACCGGAATTACTAATCTATTACTCAAAAACGAAACCCAAAATCCCACATGGAGTTTTAAAGACAGGGGATCT
>Ga0307430_1001320_pt1 | contig 18554 bp, 11 predicted proteins | sample SalMarWE160130MG_FD_202159 | JGI IMG/M metagenome (GOLD analysis project Ga0307430, IMG submission 202159) | Salt marsh sediment microbial communities from the Plum Island Ecosystem LTER, Massachusetts, United States - WE1603-130 | ecosystem: Environmental > Aquatic > Marine > Intertidal zone >... | reverse complement strand
TGAACGTGCATCGAGAGAAAGACGTCGGGCATGATGCTTTATTTCACCACGGAGCACGCGGAGGTACACGGAGATGACAATACACGTAGGTCAGGCTGTGCCTGACAGGTGATTGAAACGAGGTGTCAGGCACAGCCTGACCTACACTTGATGTCTTTCAGTAACCTCCGTGTACCTCCGCGTCCTCCGTGGTGAGTAAAATCGTCCCTATCCCTCGACTTTTTCGGGCACTTTTTCCAGCAGTTCCAAGAGCACCTTGTCGGGTTCGATGCCTTCGGCCTGGGCCTCGAAATTGACGATTACCCGGTGGCGCATCGCCGGCAAGAACACGCGGCGGACGTCCTCGAAGCTCACGTTGTAGCGGCCGTCCAACAGCGCGCGGACCTTGCTGCCCAGCGCCAGCGTCTGCGCGCCGCGGGGGCTCGCGCCCCATCGCAGGTATTGATTGGTGATCGGCAGGGCAAACTCGCCACCGGGATGGGTCGACAGGACCAGGCGGACCATGTAGTCCTCGACGTGCCGCGCCAGAATCACCTCGCGCACGAGCGACTGCCACTGGAGAATCTCAGGACCGTCGAGCACCTTGGCCGGCTCGATCGTCGTATCGCGGGTCGTCCGGTCGATGATGGCGATAAGCTGCTCACGGTTGGAATAGCCCACGAGCAATTTGAAGAAAAAGCGGTCAAGTTGTGCCTCGGGCAGCGGATAGGTTCCCTCCTGCTCGATGGGGTTTTGCGTGGCCATGACGAAAAACGGCTTCTTGAGTTCGTATCGCGTGCCGGCCGCCGTAATCGTCCCCTCCTGCATCGTCTCGAGCATGGCCGATTGGGTCTTGGGCGTGGCGCGGTTGATTTCGTCGGCCAGGCAAATTTGGGTAAAAATCGGCCCGCGTTGAAACTCGAAGACCCGCCGGCCGTCGGGCGTTTCCAGGACCATGTTCGTCCCCAGGATGTCTGCCGGCATCAGGTCGGGCGTGAACTGGATCCGCGAGAAGTCCAATTCGAGCACCTTGGCCAGCGTGCGGACCAGCAGCGTTTTGCCCAAGCCCGGCACGCCCTCGAGCAAACAATGCCCGCCGACGAACAGGCAGGTCAACACGCCGTGGATGATGTCCTCGTGTCCGACGATGACTCTGGCGATTTGCTCGTGGACCGCCTTGTAGCGCTCGACGAACCGCGCGGCACGTTCTTCCATTGTTTCGGCAATGCTCATGGATTGGGTCTCGCTTGGTTGGGGGTTTTTCGTTTGGTATTCGTGACTCAAATCCGTAGGTCAGGCCGTGCCTGACGTGAGTGCTGATAGCCGCCGGCGGAAGCCCGCGGGCAGAACCAACGATTGTACTTCCTTCCCGTCAGGCACAGCCTGACCTACGTTCAACATTCTCCGTGTTCTCCGTGCCTCCATGGTAGATCTTGTGTTATCGTTATGATTTCTTCCCTCGCTCGTCCCAGACTTTCTTTTTCGCCCGGAGGAGTCGCTCGGTATAGGTTTCCTGTTCGGCCGGTCGCTGGGTCGCGATCGACGGAGTTGGTGTTTCCTTGGGTCCCCTGGCTGGTCGCGTTTGGGCGAGTTCGTCGAGCGTGGCCGGCTCGCCGGTCGAGGCGGCCGGGGCCTCGAATCGGGCCGTGGCGTGCGCCGCGTCCTCGCCAGCAGCGTCACGGAGCTGCTGCAGCCGATCGCCAACCTCGGCCTTGCGGCTCTTGAGCCGGTCGAGCGTCTCGACGACGACGGCCTCCGTGCGGTGCCGGCGGAGCACCAGACTGCCCACGCGCGCCAACGCCGGCCGCACCCAGGCAAAGTGGATTTGCACGCGCCGCACCAGCACGTCAAAGAAAAACAGACAGCCGGCCACCAGGGCCAGAACGTGCCACGCCTCCTGGTTGCTCGTGGCCTTTTTCAGGTCGTGACGGAACGTGTTGACCGCAAGCCACCCCTCGACTTCGTCCTTGCCCGGCTCCGCTTCGACGACCACGCCGGCCGCGCCGCCCTCGGGCACCATGGCGGCCATTTCCTCCAACAGCGGCTTGTTCGTCGTCCGGTCGCGGAACTCGCGCGAGTAGGGCACGTTCAAATGGGTTCGCAACGGCGCGTAGCCGACGCCGGGGCTAACCACGACAAAATAGCTGCCGACGTTGGCCGCCGGCAACCGGGCGACGTAGCGGCCCGGCGCGGTCTGCGTGAATCGCAGGTCGATCGGCTCCAGCTCCGGTCCCAGGGCATTGCCGGCCGGGCTCAGGAAGTTCAAAAACTCGTCGTTCTTGTCCAAGGCGTTCAGGATCACTTCGCCCTGTTCGCCCTCGACGTGGGTGCTCACCGTGAACTTGCCGCTGCCGCCGGTGGGACGCATCGACCAGCGGATGACCTGATCGAAGAGCTTGCCGTAGTTTTCCCAGCCGGGCCAGTCGGTGGCCCAGCGGGCGCCCGTGTCGGTCGTCATCGCCACCGCGTGGCCCAGCCCATAGATCCAACCGGCCAGAATCGTGCTGTTGCGCGCATCGGGCGGCATGGGCGAGAGGATCGGCACTTCGACCAACGGGTTTTCCTTGACCGTGGTCATCACGAACCCGTGGATCGGCGGCAAGGTCCCTTCGAGTCCCCGAGTCATGTCGTGCGAGCCGCGGACCGCCGGGCGGACGCCGCTGCGGCTTCGATAGATGAGTGGTCGGGCGATGCGCCGGGCTTCCTGCATGAAGACGCGCGGCAGGGCCTTGGGGTTCTTGACAAAGTGGAATTTCCCCCTGCCGATGGTGGCGATTTGGTGCAAGAGCACGTCGTTGGCCCCGTCGCCCACGGCAACCGTGCTGATGGTCATTCCCTCGCGGCGAAGACGCCGCGCGAGCTGTGGGTAGCCCTCGCCCATCGTCTGGCCGTCCGACAGCACGACCATGTGCTTGATCGAGGTGTCGGCGCGTCGGAGTTGGTCGTAGCCGACCTTCATGCCGGGATACATGTTCGTGCCGCCGCCGACGCCGATGTTGCGAATCCGCCGGATGATGGCCGCGGCGTTCTTGGCCCGGGTCATGGGAACGACCAGGTCGGCCGCCGAATCGAAGACGACCACGCCCACGTAGTCCTCGGCCCCAAGCGTCTTGACGCTGGCGATGGCCGCCGCTTTGCAAAGTTCGAGCTTCTCGCCCGACATCGAGCCCGAGCGGTCGATCACCAGCACGAGCCCGCCGCTGGGAACGACCTTAAGATTCTTGATCTGGAAGTCGACCGGCATGGCTTCTTCCAACGCGGTGTTGGTCCAGCCGCCGGCGCCGAAGCTGTTGGGTCCGCCAAGCATGACCAGCCCGGCGCCGAGCTGCCGCGTGTTGTGCACGAGGAGGTCGATCTGCCGGTCGGAGAATTGCTCGCGGGGCACGTTGGCCAGCACGACCGTGTCGTAGGGCTGCAGATCGTCAAGCTCGGCGAAGAGCTGATTGGTGGGCTGGACGACCACTTCGAGGTCATGCCGGCCGAGCTGCTCGACGAGGAAGTCGAACTCGCCGCGGTGCTCGTAGTCCTCGATCAACAAGACGCGACCCTTGCCGCGGATGTGCGTCATGGCCGTCGCGCGGTTGTTCTCGGCGACGGCGTCGTCCCCGGGCCGGTCGGGAAGAAATCGGACCTCGAAGCCGTAGGAGCCCGGCGCGCTGCCCTGCTGGCGGACATAAAAGACCTTTTTGCCCGGCGGCAGGGTGACTCGCTCGTTGCTCACCTCGACCGACTGATTGCCCATCCGGCGCGACACGACCAACCGGCCGGCGATTTCGCCCGAGCGATCGACCGTGGGGACTGACGTGTTTTCGACGACCACCTTCAGATCGAAGGGCTGGCCGGGGCGAATGTTGGCCGGCGCGGTCAGGCGTTGGACGATCACCTCGGCCGGGTGGCGATAGTCGATCGGCACGACGTCGATCCCCACGCCGGCGGTCGAGACGTATTGGGCCTGTTTCAGCGCGTCGCCCAGGTTTTCGTTGCCGTCGCTCACCACCACGATCCGCTTGGCGGCGTCTTCGGGAAAGGTGGCTTGGGCTAACCGCAGCGCGCCGGCCAGGTTGGTGTTTTCGGGGTTCAGTGGGCTTTCGATGCGGCCGGGAATAGGGATCTTTTGATCCAGCGGCGGAATCTCGATGGCCGCGTCGCGCCCGAAGACGATGACCCCCGCCCGATCGCCGTGCTTGAGATGGCGCTCGACCACCTCGTTGACGTAGTCGATCATCGCCTCGCGGCGGTCTTGGGGAATGCTCAGCGACTGGTCGAGCAGGTAAAGGACCGTCAGCCGGTTGCTAGAGCGGACCCATTGGACCTCGGCCAGGGCAAACACCAACAGCAACAGGATGAGGGTCCGCAGGACGATGGCCACGAGCCGTCGCCACCGCCCCAGCGACGCCAGCCGCCGATAGCTCCACCACCAAAGCGCCGGAATCACGAACAGTAACAGCAGATAGGAGGGCGACTGAAAGGTGAGGTGGTAGTCGAGCATGGTCTGTCGCGCGACGCGTCGTCGATCGTGGTTGCCACCGGCGCCGAAGTCCCCCGGCAAGCACCTCATCCCCCTCGATATACCTACGAGCCTACCGTTTTTCGTCGTCAAATGCTAGTGGCCAGTCCGTAGCCGTAGGCCGGGTCGAGACCCGGCACCGGAGGAAAATACGAGTCGGGTGCCATGTCCACGCAAGCGTGGACATGGCACCCCCTAGCCGATCCTTGTCCATTTCGCCATGGAATCGGGCGGGTTGCGTAGAATATCCGCGGGCCGATCAAGGGCACCGGGACCGGCGTGGGGACAACCTTGACGAGGTAGCCTAAGGCTTACTATAGTAAGGTATTGTGTTGATCGTCGGGAATTGGTCGGGAAACACGAGTCTGGAGCCATGCCCCCAGCGGTGATCGATGTCCGCAAGGCGGACGATGTTCGCGACGTGGTGCATCGCGCGGTGCAGGCATTGGCCGAGGGCAAGCTGGTCGTCGTGCCAACCGAAACCGTCTACGGTGTCGCCGCGCTGGCGCTGGACGAGCAGGCCGTCGCGCGGCTTTCGGCGGTCAAGGACCGGCGAGGCGGCCACCCGCTGCCGATCGCCGTTCGCAGCGGCGAGGAAGCCCTCGACTACGCCCCCGACATGAGTCCGCTGTTCCGCCGTCTGGCCCGGCGATGCTGGCCAGGCCCCGTGACGCTCGTGGTCGACAATTCGCATCCCGAGAGCTTGATCACGCGGCTGCCCCGCGGGGTGCGCCAGGCCGTTTCGCCGCATCAGACGATCGGACTTCGCGTGCCGGGCCACGACATCGTGTTGGACATTCTCCAGATGGTTGCTGGCCCGTTGGTACTCACCAGTGCCAACCGCCGCGGTCAGCCCGAGGCCAAGGATGCCCAGGAGGCCATCGCCGCCATCGGCGACGACGTGGCGCTCGTGTTGGACGACGGTCCCAGCCGGTTCGGCCAGCCGTCGTCGGTGGTCCGTGTCCGCCAGATGGATTTCGAGGTGCTCCGCTCGGGCGTCGTGTCGGAGCAGACCTTGAAGCGGCTGGCGAGCGTGATGATCCTTTTTGTGTGCACGGGCAATACGTGCCGAAGCCCCATGGCCGAGCATCTGGCCCGCGACCTGTTGGCCAAGCGGTTGGGTTGCTCGCCCGACGAGTTGGAGGACCGGGGGTTCGTGGTGCGATCGGCGGGAGTCTCGGCCGGCATGGGCGGAAGAGCCAGCACGGAGGCCACCGAGGTCATGGCCCAATGGGGACTCGACCTGGCCCGGCACGAGACCCATCCGCTGACCGAGCCGCTGGTTCGCCATGCCGACATGATCTTCACGATGACCCAACTGCACCGGCAGACCATCGTCGGCCAATGGCCGGCCGCCGCCGACCGCACGCACCTGCTGTGTCGTGACGGATCCGACGTGTCGGACCCGATCGGCGGTTCCCGCGACCGTTATGAGCACTGCGCCGCGCAGATTCGCGGCGAATTGGAGGCGCGGGTCGGAAAGTTGATCGTTTGAGGAAAATAAGACGGAGGCCAAGTGCTATCATGCGCATTGCTGTCGGAAGCGACCACCGGGGTTACCTGGTTCATGCCAAGGTTGTTGATCTGCTCCGCCGGTTGGGCCACGAGGTCGTCGACGCCGGCACGCACACGGCCGAGCCGGTCGACTACCCCGACATCGCCGCCGTCGTGGCCGGCAAGGTCAGCGCCGGCGAGGTCGAGCGGGGCATTCTTGTTTGTGGTTCGGGCCTGGGGATGTGCATCGCGGCCAACAAGTTCCCCGGCGTCCGCGCCGCGCCGTGTCACGACGACCTCACGGCCGAAATGAGCCGACGGCACAACGATCTGAACGTGCTGTGCCTGTCGGCCGATCTGTTGGGCGAGCGGCTGATCGACCGCATGGTCGAGCGATGGCTCACCACGCCCTTCGAGGGCGGCCGCCACGCTCGCCGGCTCAAGGAAATCGAAGAACTCGAATCCCGCCATCTCCCGAAGCCGAAGAGCTAGCCCGCATTTCTCACCAGAAAATTCACCACGGAGACACGGAGAACACAGAGAAGAGCATGAATTGGAGATTTGGAGATGATGACGATTCTTGGCAAGCAGCGTGGTGTTTTGGGTAGTCTGGTCGTAAGTACTTGCTTTTCCGTCGTCTCCGTGCTCTCCGTGTCTCTGTGGTGAGAAATCCGGGCTAAGACCGTCTACCGATATTCCCGAACCGCGTCGTAGAGGGCCACGAGGTTTTCGGCGGGGGTCCGCGCCTGGACGTTGTGGACCGTGTTGAAGACGAAGCCGCCGCCGGCGCCAAAGATCGCGATCCGCTCCTTGACCTGCTGGCGGATGGCCTCGGGCGTGCCAAAGGGAAGCGTCTTCTGCGTGTCGACCCCGCCACCCCAGAACGTGGCCCGAGGACCAAACCGCTCCTTGAGCACGCGCGGGTCCATGTCGGCGGCCGAGCATTGCACCGGGTTGAAAATGTCGAAGCCGGCGTCCAATAAATCGGGCAGCAGGGCCATGATCGAGCCGCACGAGTGGATGAACGTCTTCCACGACGTGTGCTCGTGGATCCAGTCGTTCACGCGCCGGTGGAACGGCTGATAGAGCTTGCGATAGCTCGCCGGACTGAGGAACGGTCCGTTTTGGGTGCCGAAGTCGGTGCCGGTGACGAAAACCGCCGCCAGCCGGTCGCCCACCGCCTCGTGGATTTTCGCCAAATTGGCCAGACCAATCTCGCATTGACGGTCGAAGACTTCGTAAACGTAGTCGAACCGCAATGCGGTGCTCATGTACCACTCGGCGACGTCGCGGATGCCCTTGGGATGCTTCATCCACGGGGCGGGTACCAGCGCGATGTCGCCGAACGCCGTGCCGCCGAAGTTGCCGACGATCGCTTTGTCCGTCTCGCGCCAGAGTCGCTCGGCCGTCGTGGCATAATCTTGCAATATATCGTCCGACACCGGGCCGAACTCCTCGACGTTGTCCTCGACGTTGAGCTGCTCGTCGTCGATCGGCTCCTGGCGGGCGATCGAGTCGAAATAGTAGCCTTCTTTGGGCATCCGCGCGCTGGGCGGCACCGACCGGTCGCCCTCGGGATACATGAGGATGTCGCCACCCGGTTCGGGCTCGGTGTTAAATTCGCCTGGCACCAGCACGGGGGTGCCGTCGAAGAGTTGCCACGGCTTCCAGTCGTTGGTCGGAAACCCGAACATCGTTACCCCCGAATCCATGCCAACCACGTCAACGCCCAGCGCGTCGATCAGGTCGGGCGCGATCTCGCCGAGCATCTGGTACGGCTCGACCACTTTGACCGGTGTCCCCGGCGAGTCAAGCCCGAGGGCCTGGCGCAGGAGATACACCGACGAAACGTGCATGCCCGTCGTCGGCGTGCCGCCGAGATCCAAAGGAACGCGGTCGGGCTGCTGGTGGTCGAGGGCTGCTTGGACGCGCTGGCGAGAGTTCACGGAATTCACCTTTTGGTTGTTGGAATTTGGCGGGCCGTTACTGACCACTAGGCCGAAGCACCAGTGAGGAGAGACGGCCTTTTCAGCCTTGCTGACGTTTCGCGTTAGTATACCCCACGCCGCGCCAATAGCCTAGCCAACGGCCTAGGAAGGACACCCGGTTCGACCGTTTCATCCGCGTGTGAGGCGCGGGCAGCGGCGGCGAGGCGTGCTCGTGCCGCCGCGTGGACGAATCGGCCGCGGCGGGCGCTGGCCCGCGGGCCGGCGCTCCGTCGGCGTGGCGACGCGACGAACGAGGCTCGCCCGGCCCCCAGTCGTCGGAAGGCTGCTCCGGCTGGCCCGGCTTGCGCCGACGATCGAAGAAGCGTCCAAACGGACCGGTCAGCAGCGCCGGCAGGAAGATCAGATCGCCGACCAACGCCGTGGCCAAGAGCGTCAGCATGATGTAGCCGAAACGCTGCGTGGGCGTAAAGGTGCTCACCGCGAACACGGCCAGGCCCAGCCCGCCGATCAGCGTCGTCTGGCTCATGGCCGTCGCGCAGCGCTGATAGGCCACCAGCGCGGCCCGCTTGCGCCGGTAGCCCAGGTCGAGCCCGTGGCGGAACCACGTCAGATAGTGGATCGTGTCGTCCACCGCCACGCCCAGGGCGACGCTCGCGGTCATCATCGATCCGACGTCGACCTTGATGCGCAACCAGCCCATCGCCCCAAAAATAACGACGACGGGAAAGAGATTGGGGAGCATCGAAATCAATCCGGCCGAGGGGCTCCGCAGGACGAGCATCATCACCAGCGCGATCAGCGCGAAGGCCATCAGGAGGCTATTGAACAGGCCGCGAAGCAGCTCGGTCTGCGCTTTGTAGACCAAGGGCACCAGGCCCGTGTACTTGACCGAAATCCCCTTGGCCCCTTCCGTGCGGTACTCCTCGATGACCGGCGCGACGACCTCGCGCAATTTGTCGACGAACTTGCCGTAGTCCAAGTCACCCATCGCCTCGACCCGGGCACTGACTCGCCACAGTTCCTCATTCGCGACTTCATCGACGCGAAGGTACTCGGTAAGATCCTTGCGGTGGCGCTCGAGTCGCCGGCCGAGCGCGCCGTCGCGGACCGAATAGCCCACCCGGTTTTCGGCCACGCGGGGAACGAACGTGGCGGCCGACAGCGCGCCGCCGACCGGCTCGAGCTGCTCGACGGCCTCCTCCATTTCGGCGACCAACCGCATCCGCTGCGCAAAATTCAAGTTGGTCTTGTCGCGGTCGATGCGCACCACGACTTCCATGGGCACCAGCGGGCCGAGGTGGTGTTCGAGCCAGGTGTAATCGGTTCGGATCCTCGCGCCCGGCGAAAAGAGCTTCATCAGCTTGATTTCCGGGTCGATTCGGAGCGCTGCGCCGATGGCGAAGAAAATCATGACCGCCGTGCAACCGGTCACGACCAGCCCATTGTGGCGGATCACGTAGCCGCCAATGTTGTGCCAGACGCGATGGAAGAGCGTGTGTTTTCTCGTGGTGCGCTGGGTTTCGTCCTCGCGCTGGATTTTGACCGCCGCGGCGAATGCACGCGACGGCCAAAGCGCCAGACACGCCGGCAGCACGAGGAACAAGAGCACGAGCGTCGCCATCACGCCCACCGCCGAATAGAGCCCGAAGTTGCGAACCGGAATCAAGTTGCTGTTGCACAGCGACCATAGGCCGATCGCGGTGGTAAGCGCCGCCAGAAAACAAGGTTTCCAGCCGTGGGCCAGCGCGCGCTCGGGCGCGCCTTCAAGCCCGAACTCGTGAATCGAATCGTGGTAGTAGTTGACGATGTGGATCGCGCCCGACATGGCCAGGACGTAGACCAGCGACGGCATCGACAGCAAAATGGCGTCGACCAGTCCGCCGGTGAAATAGACGATCGACAACCCAATGCCGGCCGCCAGCACCGCGCAACTGAAGATCATTGCCGTCAACCGGACGCTACGGAAGCACAGCCACGACAGCCCCAGCCCGATGGCAAACGACAGCCCGGCCAGCCGTATGAGCGTGCGCTTGCCTTCGTAGTCGATGGCCGCGTTGTCGACCGGCGGACCGCCCAGGTGGAGCTCGACGAGCTTGCCGTCCTTCATCGGCAGGAGTTGCCCTTTGGGATACGTCTTGATGTCGCCGAGCACGCCGCAGTCGTTTGCCGTGTCACGGACGCACTGGACCACCGCCGCCAGCTTGATGCCGTGAAACACGTCGGCCAGCGTCACCACGAGGCACGTCTTCTGGTGGTCCTCGCCGATCAACGAACCCTCGAGCCGCTCGAGCACCTGCTGGCGCGACAAGTCCCCGAACCGCTCCTCTGTCTGATCGACCAGCTCCCGGCCCGTCAATACGATCTTGAAATAGGGATCTTTGCCGTTGGCAATCGCCTCCTCGTCCCGCGCGCGCAGCTTGCGGGCCATGTTGCGGAGGCTGTGATCGGCATCGTCGAGCGTGCAACCGTCCCAACTGGCCAGAATGAACTGATCGTGCGGAAAGTGCGCCTCGAACCAGGCGTAGTCGATCGTCTCCTGGAATCCGTCGGGCAGCCACGTTTTGACATCGTTGCGATTCGCCAACAGCGCCCGCCGCGATCCCATCCAAATGAACGGGAGCGAAAACATCAGCACCATGAGAATCACAAGGCTGTTTCGTACCGAAAAAAATCGCTTCATGCGTCACTCGCTCAATAGTGTTGCGCGATCCCGCGAGGAAAAAGGGGACAGGCACCTTTTGTGCGAAGCACCCTTCGGGCCTTTCAGGCAAAAGGTGCCTGTCCCCTTTTTCCTCTGTCCCTTGACGCGGCTGTATCTCAAAACGTGTTTTGAAATGGGTGCCACTGCTGGCTTGCCCGGCAGTGGCTTTCACCGGGGCGGACACCTTGCGTGGTCGCAACCTATCCTGGAACCGGCAGAATTCCTGAAACACTCAGCTTACCGCCAATCGCTCCAGCCGTCCACGTCAGCCGGGCGGATGTCGGAGCAATTTGCCGCCAGGCGCAAGAGAAGTCGGCCCCGTTTAGCCAATTTCACCCCGGATAGGCTGCCGCGAAGAAGCGGCGGCAAGCGAGGACTCGGAAAAGCCCTGTTATTGGGGGGATCGCCACGAGCACGGCGCGTTGCATAGTGCCCTCGCAAGCTCCCGGGTGGCACCGACGATTCCGAGCAATGGACTCTTGATTGCCGCAAAATCGTTACCGAGGAATCGTCGGTGTTGCGGAGCAACAAGAGGGTCGCCGACGCGGTGGCCCAGGGCCTCTCATTGCGACGCAACACCGACGATTTTCCGAAAACGTCGGCAACCCTGGCATAGTCTTTGGCGGAAAATCGTCGGTGCCACCCGCGGCACAAACATCGCGGCCCGATGACGGCTCGCTACCAATCCAGCTCGATGCCCAGGCTCAACGACTGCATGAACTGCAAGCCGTTGCGGTTGACGCGGCCGGGCACGCCGATCTGGCCGTCGACCTGTTCGGGAGCCAGCGCTACGCCCGAGAGCCACATCAGGTCGTAGGCGGCCCGAATCACCATGTTCGCCCGAACCTGGTACGACGCCGTGAAACCCAACTCGGCCACGCCCGCCACGTCGCGTGACCGAGCGAGCCGCTCTTCGTAGTACTGGTTGTTCACGTCGGTATAGGGGCCGTTCACGTCATAGAGTTCCACGTCGCCCATCGGGTCGTCCAGACCGCCGGTACTCAATATGCTGGAAATTTGATCCGCGAAATTGATGAACACCCCACCCTTCATACGAATCCCGAGTTCGGCAAAACCCTTGCGATAGACGGCGTCGCCGCCGATCTGCAGGCCGACCATGTCGTTGTGGGTCCGCACGTCATACTCGCCCCGGGTCGTCGCGGTGGTCGTCTCCGGCGCAACTGGCACGTTGTACTCCTCGACGACGATCTGGCCCGAGCCGCAGAGCAAAAAGCTTTCATCAAGCGACATGCCGCGCAACCCAGCCAGGAAAGAGAAAGAGCAGCCTTCCTGGGTTTCACGGCGCCATAGACCGTTCTGATAAAGGACCATGCGATCGTGGCGCAGCCGGGGACGAACTCGCACGTTGAGCTCGAAATTGTCGAAACGCGACGCGTAACGCGCGTCGAGATTATCGGCCCGGTTGAAGCCCGCAAGCCGATGGTCAAACACGCTGTAAAGGTTGCCGAAAGTCTCGGACTGGGTGGCGGGAAGATTCGCGGCAATAGGATAAACCGACGATCCGCCAAAGGCGGAACCGAACACCGTCGGCCGGTCGGTCTGGTGCATCGCCGCGTTTTGCTCCCAATGGTTCATACCATAGTAGGTGAACTCGAGGAACTGGTCGCGGTTGTCCGAGTCGCGCCCCAGGTACCGCCCAATCGTTATGTCATAGCCGGCCGCCGGCTCAAACGCCAGCGAGCGGGTCGATAGGCCGTTGCGCGTCGAGAACACGTCGATGATTTCAATACCGTTGTACGCCTGGCCGACGCTCCCGTACGCGCCGAGAATCGTGCCTCGCGGCTTCGGATGGTGCAACACCCGCACCCGCTGGTCCAGGTACCAATTCGGCGGACAGCAATAGCCCCGGGCCGTCTTTTCGCAACAGGGACCGTGCGGCCGTGTCTGGACCATTGTGCCCAACATCGGGATTTCGCCCTCGGCAATCGTCCCCTCGGGCAGCACCGTGCCCGACGTCGTCGGGTCGGGCATCGCGACAATCGTCTCCAACGGTTGCCACTGTTGCTGGGGTGGTGCTCCACCGGCCTCGGGCGACGGCTGAAGCGGCACCTGCTGTATCCCCTGGTAGCCTCCCGAGACGTTCGTATCCTGGCCCGCCATCGGTGGGGTCGGCTGTGCCGAACCCATTGGCTGGCCCGGTACGATCTCCTGAGCCCACGCCGAACTACCGACCAACAGGGCGACGATCGCCAAACGGATCGTTGTGCGTCTCATAGCCAATTCCACGACAGGGTTGTTGTCCTCGACACCACGACGACAGGGCGGTCCCGTCGCGCAGCGCCTGGCTTGGTTTATTACGATACAACTGGCTAATCGGCCAAAGATCGCCCGCACAACAGGAATAACCGTTAAAATCCGCAAATAAGCCGCTCGCTATACAACCAATACAACCGGCAATTGCATCCCGGATCACCAAAACGTATGTATATTTCCTAACTTTACGCCCCACGACGCCACCGACCGAGTCCTCGCCCTGGTTGGGCAGCGACCCGTCCTGTGTTACGATCAACTCGTTGCAGGCCACGTGCGTCGGGCCTCAGCCGAGCGGGATTGACGCCGACGCACACGGTTGGTCCTGGGCGCATCGGCCCTCCCCAAAACGAGGGTCATCGGTTGCTCCGCCCGCCGTGCTCCCCACACCATCGACCGAAAGAAGGATCGCATGGCGATTGACCCCTATAGCCCCTGTCCTGGCGGGACGGGCAAGAAGATCAAGTTCTGCTGTCCCGACCTGCTGGGTGATTTGAATACGCTCGTTCGCATGATCGAGGGCGAGCAACACGCCGCCGCGCTCGCGCATCTCCGGGCAATCGAGTCGCCCGCGAAACCTCGCGCCTGTCTCGCGGCACTGAAGATTCAGTTGCTTCGCGCGGCCGGGCGAGACGAAGAAATGCGCGCCGCGGTGCAGCAGTTTGTCGACCACTTCCCCGACAACCCGATCGCGCTGGCCGAATCGGCCCTCAACGTGGCCGTGGACGACGAGGATGGCCCGGCGGCCATGCGACTGCTCCAAAAGGCCATTGCCGCCAGCGGCGTGCACCTCTATCCGCAGGTCTACGCCGCGATCGCCGCGATTGCCGAGTTGATGGCCGACTCGGGATTGGCCCGTTCGGCGATGGCCTTGTGGCATCTGCAAACGATTCTCGACGAGGACGACCAACAACCGCGACAGTTGCTTACCCGGACGTGCCGATCGGACGCGGTGCCCTTGCTCGTCAAGGACGAACCGATCCTGGAAGCATGTCCCAAGGGCTTCGCCCGGGCCGACCGTTTCGCAACCGCCATCGAGCCGCTGGCCAAGGCACATTGGGCGGAAGCCGCCGGGCGGTTCGACAATCTGGCCCAAGAGGTCCCCACGGAACCGGCCCTGTGGCGGAATCTGGCTATCGTGCGCGGTTGGCTGGCCGATCATGCCGGTGCGATCGCCGCACTCGAGAAGTTCGCCTCGCTCGAGGTCCCGCTCGAAGACGCCGTCGAGGCAGCCGCCACGGCCATGCTTCTCGCCGAGGATCCGCTGGGCGACGCGATCGACGCGGTGCGGTTGACGTTCACCGTCGGGCAGGCGGATGAACTGGCCGGTTTTTTCTCGACGTGGCAACACGCCGCAGTTGTGCCGGTCGACCCGGCCATGTTCGCCGACGAGGAAGTGCCGCCCAAAATGACCTTCTGGCTGTTGGACCGGCCGACTCCCGAGCAAGCGACGGAATTGACGCTCGACACGGTACCCAGCGTGCTAGGCCACGCCATGCTCTTCGGGCGTCAGACCGACCGCGAGGCTCGGTTGGTGTTTCTTGGCGCCACGTCGGCTGACGAAGAACAAATTGTCAGACTGCTCGACGCCGTAGGCAACGGCCGCATTGCCGGGCCGCCCGAGCGCGAGGTGCTCGGCCAAATGTCGGCTACCCGCACACTGCTGCGCCGTCCCTGGCGACTTCCGCCGGGAACGCCGCGCGAGACGGCCCTGGCCCTGGCCAGTCAATACCTCGAGCACGCCGTTTTCGAGGCGTGGCCCAAGGTCACGCTCGGCGCGCTGGAGGGCCGCTCGGCCCAAGAGGTCGTCGCCGAGCCGGATAAGAAAGTCCCGCTGCTGGCCGCCATCCTCGTCCTCGACGGCTGGATCCACCAGATGAACGAGCCGTTGGACCTGAACCGTCTACGGAGCCAGCTCGGTCTGCCCACGCTCGGCCCGATCGACCCGCAAGAAACCCCGATCGAAGGTCTTCCGCTGGTCCGGCTCCATCGCGTCGCGGTCGAAAAGCTGTCGGACGAGCAACTCCTGGGTGGTTTCCGCCGGGCATTCACCTACGGCGCCGACCAGGCCATCGCCGTCTTTGGCCGCGAATTGGTCGATCGGCCAAACGTCAGCGCCAAGGACCGGCAGTTTGCCCTGGTCGCCCTGGCCACCGGCCAGCGCGATCCCCAGCGGGCGTTCGACTACGTCGAGCGCGGCCGCACGTTGGCCGAGTCGGCGGGCCAATCGTCGGCCTCCTGGGATCTGATCGAACTCGACCTGCGCGCGGCGCAGCAAGACACGGAGGGTGTCCGGCGGCTGTTCGACCATCTCCAGCGGGACCACCTTCGCGAGCCGGGGGTCGCCGACGCGATCGGCCAATTTCTGTATCGCGCCGGCGTTATCGACGCCCAAGGACGGCCGATCCAACACGGACCGGCGCCAGAAGACTTGCCCGAGCCGGCCGAGGAGCAACCGGCCAGTCAACTCTGGACCCCCGACAGCGAGAAACCGTCCGGCGAAAAGTCCAAGCTCTGGACACCGGATATGGGGTAAAAAAAGAGTGAAGGGCAAAGAGTGAAATGTGAAGGGGGGCAATTCTGTCAACGTTCTCAATTTCTCTGCGCCTCCGCGTCTCTGCGCGAGAAAAAGAATATCCGATGATTCTCGCGCAGAGACGCGGAGACGCGGAGGAGACCGGCGTCAGGCACGGCCTGACCTACGATTGCCGCTTCCTTACGGGCTCGGCTTGGGCCTGGGCCATCGGGCGGCAGTAGGAGAGTGCCAGCAGGGCGTAGCCCGTGACCAGGCTCGGATTCGTCTCGAGCCATCGCGGGTTGTCGTTGACCCAGGAGCCGTCGGGCTGCTGGCGGCGGACGAGTTCGGCCACCAGGTCCTTGCGCCAGTCGTGCTTGACGCCCTGGGCGTCCTCGATCTCGTCGAGGCCCGAGGCGGCCAGCGCCTTGGCGAACGTGTGATAGTAGTAGTAGAGGCCCGCGCTGCCCATTTCGGGATTCGCGTCGAGCGCGTAGTGTCTCTGGATCCACTTCAGCGCGGCCTTGACCCGCGGATCGTCAGGCTTCACGCCGGCGTAGATCATGCTCTTCAGTCCGGCGTAGGTCATCGAGCCGTAGCTTCGCAGGCCGCCGGTGGGTGTCAGGCCGGCCTGGCTTTGGCCGCCCGCCGCGCAGGTGTAGTAAAAACCGCCGTCGGGATTCCTCGCGCCGAACTGGGTCGTGTTATACCGGCTTTCGAGATTCTGGCACCGCGAGACGAATGTGAGGGCCTTTTGCATGGCCGGGTCGTCGGGCCCATTGCCCGCCGCGCGAAGCGCGTCGACCAGGAAGCTCGTGTTGGACAGGTCGGGCCGTTTGTGCTTGCCGTAGCCGGCGCCGCCGTAGTTGGTGCTATCCTGTTTGTGGCCTTCGCCTTCGTCCCATTGCTCTCCTTTGACGAAGCGATCGGCCTGTTGAAGAATCTTGTCATAGCGGCCGTCGCGGTTGGCCTCCGCGAAGACCACGATGGCCAGGCACGTCTCGTAGTTTCGATAGAGCGACCCCTTGGCATAGACGCCACCGTCGGGCTGCACGAAACTCTTGAGGTACGCCAGCGCCTTGGCCACCGTCGGATCGTCCGGCGAGCGACCGTTGCGAAGCATCCCGGCGGTGACCACGGCCGTCACGCCGGGCCCGGCGTACGATGCGAACGCCCCGTCCGGTTCCTGGGCCTTGGTCTCGAGAAACTGGATCGCCCGATCGACCGCCTGACGATAGGCTTCCGGCTCCGTCACCTCGGCGCGGACGGCCGCCGGGCCGATCGCGAGAACCAACAGGAGCACAAAACACCGTGGTAGAAAGTGCTGACACATAATCGTGGTTCCTCACCGCAAGGACAAAGGCCTCTCGCCTATTCTACGACACTCCGGCCCATCGGAAAACAAAACCGACCGGTCGTGCGGGAGTCCCCGCCACTGGACACACCGTCGGCGACACCGAGTCCTCTAATTCCGAGAGAAAAGCAGTAGAAAGATAGGCGATGTATTGGGTGGATCATGTAGGGCGAGTCGAGTGCGGCGGGCCCCACCAGGAACACGATTTAGCGATCGTGCGACCGCCCGTCGACGTCCGTCTCCTCTCGAGCCTGCGCGCCGGCGTCGGGCCGGCCGCCGTGCAATTCGATTCTCCGCACTCGGTAGGAAATGTCCTCGATGATCGACCGCGTGGAATTCATCAGATCGGCGACAATGCCGATCAACACCATCTGGAATCCCGCGAGCAAGAGCACGGCGGCCAGAATCAACGATTGGACGTGGAGATTGCTCGTCGCGGGATCAAAGAAGTAGAAGTAAAGAAACCGAAGGCCCAACAAGAAACCGATGCCGCCGGTAACCAGTCCCGCGACGGTAAAAATCACCAACGCCCGATAGGACGCATACACGCGGACCATGATCCCCAGCGAGCGTGCGACGAACGTCCCTATGTTCGAGAACAACCGTGACTCGCGGAGTTTCTCGTTGGTTCGAATCGGAACACTCTCGGTGACAATCCGGCGGCGGCCGGCTTGAATCACGTGGTCCACCGTGTGGTCGAAGTCGGTCGAATTCACCAGCCGCAGCGACGCCTCGCGGCTGTACGCGCGAAACCCGCTCGCCACGTCGGGAACGCGGATCCCAGCCAAATGGCTCACGACATGGCTGCCCAGCAACTGGAGCTGTTTCTTGACGAACGAGAAATGGGCGATCTTGTCGGGTTGGCGATCGCCAATGACCATGTCCGCCCGGCCGTCGAGGATCGGCTGAACCAGCTTGACAATATCGCGGCCGTCGTATTGGTTGTCACCGTCGGTGTTGACGATGATGTCGGCCCCGAGCTTCAAGCAGTGGTCGATCCCCGCGGCGAACGCATGGCCCAGGCCGCGGTTGCCCGTGAAGCGAACCACGTAATCGGCGCCACTGTCCAAGGCAACCTTCACGGTTTGGTCCGTGCACCCGTCGTCGATAATGAGGACCTCGACTTGATCGATGCCGGGAATATCGCGCGGAATACCGCGCAGGGTGGCGGGCAAGGTCGCCTCTTCGTTCAAACAGGGAATTTGAACGATCAATTTCATGGCCGTTCCCTTTTTTCTCGATCAGGTCCCCTCTCCCTCCGGGAGAGGGCTAGGGTGAGGGCAGTATGACGGCAGAACGGTTTTTCATGTGCATCGTTCCGCTACGCCCTCACCCCTTGCCCCTCTCCCAAAGGGAGAGGGGAAAATTTCAGATGACCGCTCAACCACCGCCTTCGACCACGGCCAGGATCTCATCCTCGCTCATGATGAGAAGATCCTCGTTGTTGACGCGCACCTCGGTGCCGGCGTAGCTGCCAAACAGAACCCGGTCCCCGTCGTGGACTTCCAACCGCACGCGAGTCCCGTCGGGCAGCCGCCGCCCGTCACCCACCGACAGGACGCGACCCTGCTTGGGTTTCTCCCGGGCCTGCTCCGGCAGGACAATTCCGCCGGCGGTCGTTTCTTCCGACGACATGCGCCGGACGACGACTTTGTCGCCTAAGGGAACCAGTTTCATCTCTTTGCACTCCGCGTGAAAAACAGCTGGCCCGAAAAAAAGGGGACAGGCACCTTTTGTGCAAAGCACCCGGAGGGCCGCCGTGCGGCAAAAGGTGCCTGTCCCCT
>Ga0307430_1001318_pt1 | contig 18561 bp, 10 predicted proteins | sample SalMarWE160130MG_FD_202159 | JGI IMG/M metagenome (GOLD analysis project Ga0307430, IMG submission 202159) | Salt marsh sediment microbial communities from the Plum Island Ecosystem LTER, Massachusetts, United States - WE1603-130 | ecosystem: Environmental > Aquatic > Marine > Intertidal zone >... | reverse complement strand
GACGAGGATCTGATCGACCCGCAAGGCGAAGCGGAAGATGTCATTCGCACTCGTGATGCCGCTCGTGAGCGTTTGACACAGATACAGCCTGTGGTCGAGGCGATCTTGCAGGAACAAGTTGCCATCACGATTGCTGAAGCAGGGGTTGAGTTGGGTGGTGTTCCCTTTCCCCCGGTCGTCTTTCATTTTACACAACCGCCAATGGCGCTTATTGTTTCCCCACGCGAAGTCATTCGCCAGGACGTCAACTTGTCTTTGGAGCCGACATTAACATTGGAGGTCGTGCAGTCACTCGAAGGTCGTATTGAACAAGGGATGGATGTCTCTGCCCTGGTTGTGCCCATTGGTGGTGTTGGTATCTATCCAACGATGATCAGCGAGAGCACCTCGTTGGTTTGGATTACCGATGTAATCTCGCATGAGTGGGTGCATAATTATCTCACCCTTCACCCACTTGGAATTCGATACTTTACCAGTCCAGAGTTACGGACAATGAACGAGACCGCTGCCAGTATCCTGGGGCGTGAATTCGGATTGCGGACACTTCAGCGTTATTACCCGGATCTTGTTCCACCCCCACCGGTCGAGAGCGACCAAGAATCCGAGCAAGAAGAGACTCCCCCCATTTTTGATTTTCGCGCAGAGATGCGCGAGACGCGCCTCAACGTCGACGCGCTCTTGGCGGAAGATCGGGTTGAGGAGGCGGAAGCTTACATGGAGGCCAGGCGTCAGTTCCTATGGTATAATGGTTATCACATTCGCCGCCTCAATCAAGCGTATTTTGCTTTTTACGGTGCATATGCAGATGAACCCGGCGGGGCGGCGGGGGATGATCCCGTTGGCGATGCGGTGCGTCGCTTATGGGAACACCTTGGTTCACCGTCCGCTTTCCTCGAAACGATGGCCTGGTTGACGGATTATCAAGGCCTGCTGGATGAGCTTGCGAAATTCTCCCCAAGTCGATGAACTAAGTTGCATTGATGTACTGAGGTGATGTTCTGATCGGAAAGACGACAGGATTTCGAAGTGGGGAATCCCCCTTAAACCACCTTTTCACTAATTGATGCTTGACAATCGACCAAAAATATGCGAAATTATTGACGCATTCCGGTAACAATACCGGAACTGATACCGGAAATTCTCACACGACAGGGAAAACTTGAATGGGGCGTAAGCGGAAATCGGTAACGATTTACGACGTAGCCAAGGCGGCGGGGGTTTCCGTATCCACTGTCTCCCGAGTATTGAATGACAAGGTTGATGTCGCAAGTGAAACACAGGAACGTGTCCTTGCGGTCATAGAGCAATTGGAGTACACCTCCAATTTGGCAGCGCGCAGCATGCGCAGCCGAAAGAAGAATTTGATTGGACTTGTCGTGCCAGACATAGGTTCCCCATATTCAATCGAAGTTATGAAGGGTATCAATCGGGCGATTGCCGAATCGCCGTTTGATTTGTTGGTTTACACGACGGGGGATGTAAAAAAAAGCGGCGCGGCTTCCCATGAACAATATTACGTTTCCTTACTGAATAATTCCATCACCGACGGTGCTATCGTTGTGGCATCAGCGGCTTCGGGTTTCATTTCAGATGCGCCCATTGTCTCCGTCGATCCTCATGGGGATCCGATCGAAGATGAACCCACTTACCCCTTTGTTCAGGGGACGAATTACCAGGGCGCTGTCGAAGCCATGGCCTATCTGTTAGATCTAGGCCATACACGCATTGGATTTATCACCGGGAGGCCGGAGATCGGGAGTGGTCAGCGCCGCTTGAAGGGCTATAAACACGCGCTCGTAAATGCTGGTATAGAGATCGATGATGAATTGATCGTTGAAGGTGACTTTACGACAGAAAGTGGTTATCGCTGTGGTCTCTCTCTGCTTGAATTGGAGAACCCACCCACAGCGATTTTTGCTGCAAATGATCAATCTGCACTCGGTGTTTTTCGGGCGGCGGAGGAATTGGACATAAGAATCCCGGAGGATTGTTCCGTTGTAGGTTTCGACAATATCTCCGAAGCGGAGTATCTGGGTTTGACGACGATCGATCAATTCCTGGAAGAAATGGGATACATTGCAGTCCAGATGCTGACCAAGTTAATTGACGGTGGTCAGCTCGATGAGCCGATATATAAAATGCCAACAAAATTGGTCGAGCGTAGGTCCTGTAACGGTTTGCCTGTGCCAGCATAACTTGATTTGTGCAATCGTTTTTATCTGTTATTATTGACAGTGCCAGATTAAATGATAACGAATCTGTGGGAAGGAGGTGGTTGCTGAGAAAATTGAGAAAAATGGCAGGCTTATTTTACGATCCGAATTGGATTATTAATAAAGCCTGTCATGAGAGAAGAAGAACCGAGAATTACACATGAGAAACGCATATCAATAAGAATATCCCTAGAGGAGAAGAAAAACATGCGTAAGTCACTTTTATTTCTCATAAGCTTGCTGGTCATCGCAACGATGATTCTGGCAGCTTGTACCACGGCCGACACCACCGAAGCTCCAGCGGATGAAGGGGAGGATGCGGGTGAGGACGCCGGTGAAGAAGAAGAAGAAGATACTGGTGAGACTGAAAAGACAGTGTTGAATGTATGGTCATTCACCAATGAAATCCTGACCATGGCGATCGCATTCGAGGGTAAGAACCCCGATGTGGACGTCGTCTACACCATGATCCCCATGACCAACGGCGAGTACCAGACGAAACTGAAGGCAGCGCTTGGAACGACCGACATTCCCGATGTGGTTGCTTTGGAAGCCGCATTTGTGAAGGAATGGGTCGAGGCCGACTTCCTGGCTGACCTTGGCGATCTTCTGCCCTTGGCTGAAGAACTGCAGACCTACCCGGCGGTAACTGCGGTAGGTTCGCACAACGGCGTTCAGAAGGCCTTCTCGTACCAGGCAACCCCTGGTGCCTTCGAATATCGCCGCAGCATCGCCACGGAATGCCTGGGCACGGATGATCCCGATGAAGTGCAGGCAATGGTCGCCGACATGGACAAGTTCATCGAGACCGCTGAGAAAATCAAGGCGTGCAGTGATGGCAACTACTTCATGGTCGGCACTGCGGCCGCGTTGTTCAACCCCTACCTGCAGAACCGTGCGCAGCCATGGGTCGTAGATGACACACTGGTCATCGACCAGATGGTTGTTGACTACATCGAGTTCGCCAAGCTGATGCGCGACAATGGATACGAATCGCAGGCTGGCCAGTGGAGCGAAGGCTGGTTCGCAGGCATGAGCGACACCCTGGTGAGTCCCGAGGGCGTAGACCAGAAAATCTTCAGCTACTTCATGCCGACGTGGGGTCTCCCCTACGTGCTCATGCCGAACTCCGTGAGAGAGGACGGCAGCGGGACGGGCGGCGACTGGGCTATGATCCCTGGTCCGATCGCATACCAGTGGGGTGGCACCTGGGTTGGCGCCATGGCGGAAAGCCCGAACCTCGAGCTGGCGAAGGATTTCGTGACGTTTATCGCACTTGACACTGAAAACCTGACGAACTGGGCGACCGGCGTTTACACGAACGACTATCTGGCCGCGATTGATCCCGATGTTCCTGAGGATCAAAAGCAGGATATGGGTGACTTCGTCTCCAGCCAGGTCGTCGTTGAGGAGATCACATCGTTCTTTGATGGCTCAGATCTGTATGAATGGCTTGGTGGCCAGAATAACTACGAAGCCTTCGGTAAAGCAGCGCCCAACGTAAGCGGTGCCTTGCTGACCGGTTCGGATGATGCCATTCAGCGCCCGCTCGAAAGCGCGCGAGATGAATATCTCAGTGGCAACATCACGCTGGAAGATATGTGGACACAGTGGCTGGATCAAGTTCGGAATCTGTTCCCCGAGCTGACCATCCCTGAGCCTCCAACTTCGTAGTAACACATTTCGATAAAGTTGTGGGTCAGTGGGGATTTCCCACTGACCCACTCTAATTTCTTATATTACCGTCCATCACTGTACGGACGATGTTGAATAGGTATAAGGAGGAATGGTTATGAGACTCCTCAAGTTACGAAGAAACCACTACGGATATGTCTTCATCACACCTTTTATCATTGCCTTTCTCGTCTTTGGTTTGTATCCGATATACAACACCTTCGCGCTCAGTTTTACAAATACCACCTTGATGAATGCGAGTTCGGCCGAATTCGTCGGGCTGGAAAATTTCAAGCGCTTGTTCGCCGACGATTTCTTTATGAAGGGTATCACGAATACCTGGTTGCTCTGGCTGCTCAACTTCACCCCCCAGATTGGCATCGCGTTATTGTTGTCGGCGTGGTTCACGAATGCCAGGCTGAAGATTAAAGCAGTAGGCCTCTGGCGCGCCTTGTTCTACTTGCCCAACTTGTTGATGCCTGCCACCATCGCGGCGTTATTCTTCAGTTTATTTCAATTCTATGGTCCTGCGAATCAAGCCATTGTCCAGCTGGGGTTTGTTGATGAAGCCGTGCACTTTCTCCAGAATGTTTCGGTCGCGCGTATCCTGGTGATATTCATCCAATGGTGGATGTGGTTTGGGCAAACTGTGATCATTATCATGGCAGGTATTGCTGCGATCCCCGTGCATTTGTATGAAGCGGCCATGGTCGATGGTGCAACGGGTCCGCAGATGTTCCGACGTATCACCTTGCCGTTGTTGAAGCCGATTTTAATCTACGTTTTCGTCACCTCGCTTGTCGGCGGTATGCAGATGTTCGACATACCATTTCTCCTCACAGATCAACGCGGCGGCCCCAGCAGTTCCATTATGACGAACAACATCCTCATGTATATGAAATTCTCGAGTAGTAAAGGCCACATCGGCGCGGCGTCGTCCGTTGGCGTGCTTGTGTTTATCATGACGACGATCTGTGCCCTCGGGATTTTTTATGTCTTGCGAGAAAGAAGAGCTCCGACGCAAAGAAGGCAAGAAGAAAAGGTATTAGATCCAGTACAGGCACAAATGGCTAAGTTAAAGGCACAGGAGTGAAGATGATGATACGGACTTCCGGCCAACCTTCAAAGTTGGGTTTACACCTTACACGTACGTTTATTTACGTGTTGTTGGTTATCCTGCTTCTCATGACCATCGTCCCGATTTGGATGTTAATTGTAAATGCAACTCGTTCTACAACGGAAATCCAGCAAGGGATCAGTTTTTGGCCGAGTACGCACCTGGTGGAAAATTACCGCTTCTTGGGAAGCAGGGGAATCAACCTATTCAAAGGTTTCTCCAATAGTATGTATGTTTCCATCACGACAACCCTGATCACGGTATATTTTTCCTTCCTCACGGCGTACGCGCTTGTGGTGTACGAGTTCAAGGGAAAGAAGTTTTTCAACAACTTCATCATCGTGCTGGTGTTGATCCCGGCGCAGCTTTCGATTATCGGTTTCTATCAGTACATGTCCAGACTGGGGTTGACCGATAATTACGCCTCCCTCATCTTACCAACGATCGCCAACGCTGCAGGCGTGTTCTTTGGCAAACAATATTTCGAGTCGATGTTGATCCAGGATCTCATTGACGCGGCTCGGATTGACGGTGCCGGTGAACTGGGAATCTTTCACAAGATCATGATGCCGCTGGCGATCCCAGGAGCGGCCACATTCGGGATCTTCGCCTTTGTGTTCGCCTGGAACAATTTCTTCAACGCGTTTATCTTGATCTCGTCTTTCGATAAATACACCTTACCCATGCTGGTACAAACGCTGCGTGGTGATGTGTATCGTACGGAGTACGGGGCCATTTATGTTGGTCTTGCCGTATCGATCGTGCCAATCCTTATCGTCTACGCCCTATTCTCGCGATACATCGTCAGCGGGATTGCCATGGGCGCAGTCCGAGAATAAATCCAACATCACAGCGAGGTACCATGCGGTATGGTCATTTTGACGATATTAAGCGGGAATATGTAATCGAACGCCCAGATACACCATTACCGTGGATCAATTACCTCGGTTCGGAAGAATATTTTGGTCTCATTTCCAACACAGCTGGCGGTTATTCCTTTTATAAAGACGCACGTCTTCGTCGGATAACCCGTTATCGCTACAACAACGCACCCATGGACAATAATGGGCGCTATATCTATCTGCGAGATGATGGGTCCACTGATTCTTCAGCGGATTCATTATTCTGGTCGCCGTCATGGCAGCCGACCCGCACTCCGCTGGATGCCTATGAATGTCGTCACGGCATGGGGTACACCGTCATTCGTTCTGAACGTGCACAGATCGAAGCTTCCACGCTTTATTTCGTCCCCATGGGAGAAAACCTCGAAATCTGGGAGCTCACGCTCACAAATCACCGCGAGCAGAAGGCGGAACTATCGATCTTCTCATCCGTGGAATTCAATCTCTGGGATGCTATGGATGACGCCACAAACTTCCAGCGAAATTACAGCGTTGGTGAAGTCGAAGTGGTTGATGGTATCATCTACCACAAAACGGAATATCGCGAACGGCGCGATCATTTTGCGTACATGGCTTGCTCTGAACCGATCGTTGGATTCGACACGCAACGCGACGCTTTTCTAGGACCATACCGTGGATACGATTCACCTGCGGCTGTGGAAAATGGCCAATTGTCCAATTCGATCGCACTCGGCTGGCAACCCGTCGGGGTACAGCATATCAAACTCGAATTGAAGCCCGGAGAGAAAAAAACGATCATTTTCGTTTTGGGTTACCACGAAAACCCACAAGAGACGAAATTCGACCCTCCCGACTCACAAACAATCAATAAGCGTCTCGTCTTGCCAACCATTCAAAAATATCTCCAGCCGGAGCAGGTTAAGCGATCCTTTGAAGAATTACGAAGTTTCTGGGACGACATATTCAGCAAGCTTCAGGTAACCACACCGGATGTGCATACCAACCGAATGGTCAATATCTGGAATGTCTACCAGATGATGGTTACCTTCAATATGTCACGCTCGGCGTCATACTTCGAATCCGGGATCGGACGCGGCATGGGTTTTCGCGACTCAAACCAGGATTTACTCGGCTTCATGCAGCTGCTGCCGGAACGGGCGCGTGAGCGTATTTTGGATTTGGCGGCCACGCAGCTGCCCACCGGAGGTGCGTATCATCAATACCAACCTCTGACCAAGCGAGGCAACAACGATATTGGCAGCAACTTCAACGATGATCCTCTCTGGTTGGTAATGTCCGTGGCGGCGTATCTAAAAGAGACCGGTGATTGGGAAATCCTGGATGAGAACGTGCCCTATGATAATCAACCCGGCACGGAAGAACCGCTCTATGACCATCTTCAGCGATCGATTCAGTACACACTCGATCGTATTGGCCCACACAACTTGCCGCTTATTGGCCGTGCGGATTGGAATGATTGTTTGAACTTGAATTGCTTTTCCGATTCGCCGGGACAATCTTTCCAGACAACGACCAATAAGGAAGGCAAGGTGGCAGAAAGTGTCATGATTGCCGGGCTATTTGTCATCGCTGTCCAGGAGATGCATGCGCTCGCGGAGCGTAAGGGAGAAGCCGCCGATGCGAAAAAGTATGCTGGGGCGGCTGAAAAGATGGCAGAGGCTATCTGGGCTGATGGTTGGGACGGCAAATGGTTCCGGCGGGCATATGATGATTTTGGACGTGTATTAGGGTCACATGAAAACGATGAAGGCCAGATTTTCATCGAACCTCAGGGTTTGTGTGTGATGGGTGGTCTAGGTTTGGAGGATGGTCGTGCACAGCAGGCATTAGATTCTGTTGCCGAAAATCTTCTCAGTCCGCATGGACTTGTACTCCATCAACCGGCTTTCACCAGGTACTATCTGCATCTGGGCGAGATCTCATCGTACCCACCAGGGTATAAGGAGAACGCTAGTGTTTTTTGCCATACAAATCCGTGGATCATGATCGCAGAGGCAATGGTGGGACGCGGAGACAAAGCGTACGAGTATTACCTGCTGACCAATCCATCGGCAAGAGAAGAAATAAGCGATGTGCATAAGTGCGAGCCTTATATCTATGCCCAGATGATCGCAGGTAAAGACGCACCCGCACAGGGTGAAGCGAAGAACTCATGGCTGACGGGAACAGCCGCATGGAATTATGTCGCCATCACACATTGGATTCTGGGTATCCGTCCGACGTACGATGGTTTGCAAATCGCCCCGGTTCTCCCCTCGGATTGGGATGGTTTTGAAGCGGTACGCTATTTCCGCGGCGTCCGGTACCTGATCAAAGTCGAGAGGCGCGGTCCGGGTGATGGCGTGCAGATCGAAGTTAATGGACGTGCCTTAGACGGAACCACAATTCCATTGCCCGAAGACCAAACCCAAGATGTCAATGTCGTTGCCGTCTTGGGATAAGGCAGGGAATAAGAACAAAATTGAAGCTGCATGCGCTTTTCCAAGATTGTTCTCACGATGATCTTTTTAGACATCATGCATTGGGTGACAACTAAAAAGTATCGTAGTTCAAATCAATGCAGCCAAAGTTAACTCGAAATGAACTTAACTCAATGCAGCGGGTATGCAAATCAACTGCTTGATACACGTAAGTCCGCTGGAAAAGGATCGTCAGGGAATTGGTGCAAGGCAGGGTTTGGTTCTATTCGGTAGGGTATTGCGAACATTGTAATTGTTGAAGATTTTTTTGAGGTGTTTAATGGCATCAATCAAACAACGCATCGATAGTGTATTATCTCAGATGACTCTGGATGAGAAAATTTCCCAGCTCGGTTCTTGTTGGATATATGAATTGCAGAGCAAGGGAAAGATTGACGATAAGAAAGTTGTTGATCGGTTACAAAATGGCATCGGCCAGATTACCCGAGTCGCTGGCGCATCCACACTCGATCCCGTATCTGCGGCTAAAGCTGTTAATCAGTTGCAAAAGCATTTGCTTGAGAACACACGTCTCGGAATCCCCGCGATTGTTCACGAAGAATGTTGCTCCGGCGCGATGGTGCTCGGTGGCACGACGTACCCCCAGATGATCGGATTGGCAGCCACATTCCGCCCGACGCTTGCGAAAGCGATGACCACGGCAATCCGGAAGCAGCTTCTCGCGATTGGCGCCCGACAGGCACTTGCCCCTGTGTTGGATATTGCCAGAGATGTGCGTTGGGGTCGAGTGGAAGAGACATTTGGCGAAGATCCTACGCTGGTTAGTCACTTTGGTGTCGCTTACATCGAGGGATTACAAGCCGAGTCGCTTTCCGAAGGTGTCCTGGCAACCGGAAAGCATTTCGTCGGGCACAGCAAATCCCAAGGGGGGCTAAACTGTGCGCCTGTTCACATGGGCCTTCAGGAAGTATACGAGGTATTTATACCGCCGTTTCAGGCCGCAATTCGCGATGCCGGGCTGGCTACGATCATGAATGCCTATCCAGAATTGGACGGTGTCGTCGTGGCGGCTTCCCGCCGTGTTCTCACCGAACTGCTTCGTGGAGAATTGGGTTTCGATGGTTTAATCGTTTCGGATTACGAAGCGATTGAAATGATCCACAAGTTCCACTTCGCTGCCCCGGATAAGTCCACGGCTGCCAGTATGGCACTCACGGCGGGTATCGACGTGGAATTGCCCACGACTGTATGTTATGGCGACCCACTTAAGAAGGCCCTCGAAGCGGGCGAAGTGTCCATGGATCTGATCGATCGTTCCGTGAGCCGTAACTTGCAAAAGAAATTTGAATTGGGCTTATTTGAGAATCCCTATGTAGATGAAGGAAGTGTGCTGCAGTCCTTTGAAACCGATGAGAATCGCGCCCTCGCGCGCAAACTTGCGCAAGAGAGTATGGTCTTATTGAAAAACGATGGCGTTTTGCCTTTAGCGAAGGACATTAAAAAGCTGGCTGTCATTGGCCCCAATGCCAGTGAAGGTAGAAATCTACTAGGCGATTATACCTACGCGGCGATGAAGGAAATGATGACATTCCTGCCGGTGGAGCATTCATCCTTCGCTGAAATCGATGAAAAAGAATTCGCCCGTCACGACATTCAAATCACAACGATCCTCGAAGGAATACAAGCGCTGGTTTCTCCCGATACGGAAGTGTTCTATGCCAAAGGCTGTGACAACCTCGACGCCGATACTTCTGGCTTCGATGAAGCCGTCAAGATCGCAGAACAAGCAGATGTTGTCCTTCTTGTCCTCGGGGACCGTTCTGGCATGACCCCTTTCTGCACTTCGGGCGAGACGCGTGATAGCGCCGATCTGTTACTGCCGGGAGTCCAATGCCAGCTTGCTAAGGCGATTCTGGAGACAGGAAAGGATGTTGTCGTTGTGTTGATCAACGGTCGACCGTTTGCCATGCCCTGGATCGCGGAAAACGCCAATGCCATCCTCGAGGCATGGCTTCCTGGTGAGGAGGGAGGCTCGGCTGTAGCGGAAACCTTGTTTGGAGACTTCAATCCAGGCGGGAAACTGCCTGTAACGTTCCCTCGTTCTGTTGGTCAGCTACCATTGTTCTACAATCGCAAACCGTCGGGGACGAAATCTCATTGGTATGGGGATTACGTTGCAGAGACGACCAGTCCCTTATATCCGTTCGGACACGGTTTGAGCTATACATCCTTTGAATATCATGACTTGGCCATTTCAAAGGGGCAAGTGAAGGCAGGGGACACTCTGGATATCTCTTTGCGAGTTAAGAATACTGGCTCGATCGAAGGTGATGAAGTTGTCCAGCTTTATATTCATGACGAGTTTGGCAGCACACCACGTCCCATTAAAGAGCTCAAAGGGTATATCCGTCTATCCCTGCAACCGGGTGAAGGAAAGACCGTTGTTTTTCAAATGAAGGCTGACCAACTGGCGTTCTATGATAACGATCTGCAGCTGGTGCTGGAACCCGGTCCGGTTCGGATACTGTTGGGGAGTTCTTCCGAGGATATTCGCCTGGATGGTCGTATCGAGATTGTTGGAGTGGGCAAGACACCCATCAAGGAGCGTGTGTTGAATTGCTCTGTTACCGTTGAGTAATTTTTCCTTTTCGTCATGGCTGGATAGGAGAACGATCGAGCAATGACCTCATGACGAAGCCAATCAACGCCATTATCGTTCCAAGAACGTTGGCATTGAGCGGACTATTGAAACCCCATTATTCTGTCTAAAGGAGATGTTCCAATGAGTAAATATGATCCAAAACCTGAACATAAATTCACATTTGGTTTATGGACGGTGGGCAATATCGGACGTGATCCCTTTGGCGCACCGACCCGGGAGACAAAATCTCCGGTTGAATTGGTCCACTTGCTGGCCGAAGTCGGCGCCTATGGTGTCAACTTCCACGACAACGACCTCGTTCCCATCGATGCTACCCCTGCCGAACGCGACAAAATAGTCGCCGATTTTAAAAAGGCGCTGGATGAGACCGGAATCGTCGTGCCGATGGCAACAACGAATCTCTTTGGCGACCCAGTATTCAAAGACGGTGCATTCAGCTCGAACGATCCCAAAGTACGGGCTTACTCGCTCCAAAAAACGATGAATGCGATTGATTTGGGTGTGGAACTCGGGGCGAAATTCTATGTATTTTGGGGTGGACGTGAAGGTACCGAAACGGACGCTGCCAAGGATCCTGTGACGGCGATCAAGCGCACCCGGGAGGCGATGAATTTCCTCTGCGAGTATGTCCTGGATAAAAAATACGATCTCAAGTTCGCACTGGAAGCCAAACCCAATGAGCCGCGCGGGGACATCTACAACTCAACCACGGGGCATATGTTGGCTTTCATCGAAACATTGGATCATCCGGAAATGGTTGGAGTGAACCCGGAGGTGGCGCACGAGCACATGGCCGGGTTGAATTTCACTCACGGCGTAGCCCAGGCGATGGACTCGGGTAAATTGTTCCATATCGACCTCAACGATCAAGCTTTCGGTCGATACGATCAAGATTTCCGCTTCGGTGCGGTCAATATCAAGAGCGCTTTCTTCTTGGTCAAACTGCTCGAAGATTACAACTACGAAGGCAGCCGTCACTTCGATGCGCACGCCTACCGAACGGAAGATTATGAAGGCGTCAAGGATTTTGCACGCGGTTGTATGCGCACCTATTTGATCTTGAAGGACAAAGTCGAACAATACAATAAGGATAAGGAAATTCAAGACTTACTAGCAGAAATCAACAGCGATGATGGCGAAATGAAAGCATTCGCCGGCGCGTATTCAGCGAAGAAGGCCAATGATCTAAAGGCAGTCTCATTTGACCGTCAGGCATTGGGGGCGCGCGGTATGCAATACGAGCGCTTGGATCAACTCGTCGTCGATCTGCTTTTGGGTACGCGTTAATCGGATTTGAATCATTCCGTTTCGTACTCGATGTTTATCGTCGACAACCGATCTGTGTATTGGTGTGAAAGCGCTGATTCTTGATGGTTGTTCGTTATTGGTTCTGTGCCGTACCAAGAGAAAAATTTTGATTCAGTGAAATATTGTGTCGTTCCATTAACCGCACGAAACGCTGCGGCGCGTATAAAGAGGATAGACGATGGATTATTTTATCGGAATTGACAGCTCGACCACTGCTACCAAAGCTTTGCTGATGGACGAAAAAGGTCAAATTACCGCGGTGGCTTCTTCCGAATACACCTTCCAGGTGCCGCATCCCCTTTGGAGCGAGCAAGAAGCAGGATTGTGGTGGGATGCAACGGTCAAGAGCATCCAGAATGTACTGCAGGAGTCGGGTGTGGACGGCGAGTCGGTTAAAGGGATCGGCCTCACAGGACAGATGCACGGCCTTGTGCTTCTGGATAAGAACGGAGAGGTACTGCGACCGGCGATATTATGGAACGACCAGCGAACCGGGGCGCAGTGCGATGAGATTCGTTCGCGGTTGGGCAAAGACAAGTTGATCGATATCACCGGAAATGATGCCTTGACGGGCTTTACCGCACCGAAGATCCTCTGGGTGCAGGAAGAAGAGCCGGAAATCTATGCAAAGGTCGCCAAGATTCTGCTGCCCAAAGATTACGTACGCTACCGATTGACAGGTGAGTATGCCATCGATCGGGCTGGTGGCGCCGGCACGTTGTTGTTCGACATTCGCCAGCGCACATGGTCTGAGAAGGTCGCGAAAGCTCTTGGGATCGACATGGCGTGGCTGCCTCCCACCTTCGAGGGAACGGATATCACCGGAGGCATTTCCAAGGAGGCAGCGAAAGCAACAGGTTTGAAGCCGGGGACTCCAGTGATGGCGGGTGGCGGTGATCAAGCCGCGGCGGCTGTAGGCACCGGTGCGGTCCTGGAAGGGATCATGTCGCTCAGCCTGGGTACTTCTGGCGTTGTATTTGCTACGACAGATTCTGTCGTCATCGAGTCAGAAGGACGCCTGCATTCATTTTGCCATTCTGTGCCTGGGAAATGGCACCTGATGGGGGTCATGTTGTCCGCCGCGGGCAGTCTGCGTTGGCATCGCGACACCTTTGCACCGACGAAGAATTTTGATGACCTCGTTCAGCCCGCGACAGAAATTCCTGCTGGATCTGAAGGGTTACTGTTCCTGCCTTATCTGACGGGTGAACGAACGCCATATCCCGATCCTCTGGCACGCGGTTCCTTCGTAGGATTGACTGTTCGGCATGGTCTACACCACATGACCCGGGCGGTCCTGGAAGGCGTGTCATTTGGACTGCGAGACAGTCTGGAATTGATGAAAGCTGCGGGTTTGGCAGACGTAAGCCAAATCCGGGTGACCGGCGGTGGGGCAAAGAGCGAGCTTTGGCGGCAGATTCTTGCGGACGTACTGGGCGTCGAGATCGTGACGGTGAATTCGAGAGAGGGCGCGGCCTATGGCGCCGGTTTGATCGCCGCAACGGGAGCTGGCGCTTTCAGCGATTTGGAAAAGGCCTGCAAATCAGTCGTTCACATCACAGGACAAACCGCGCCATCCGATGCGCAAGATGTGTATAACGATTTGTATCCGGTCTACCGGAGTTTATATCCTGCTTTGAAGCCCAGCTTCGAAGCCTTGTCCGCCTTCGATCGTTGATGGATGGCTTGGTCATACGCTGATTCGCTGAAGCCGCTTTACCTCTGCGAAGGACAAATTCATCGAGCTTCATCATGATTTTTACATATCCTTGTTGTGGTTCGCAGGGACAAGGCCTGCGTACTGCTTGATTATTCTTTTCGATCGCATCTACCACCAATTGCAGTGCCCTGGGAAGCATGTCCAGCCGGGAATGGATACAATCCAATTTATCGATTCATGTCGGCTTGACGTATACTGATAAGGATGGACATCTCGTATCCTGTTGGCACTGCGCCCGATCAGCGTTCTCCACTTACAAGATTTTTGCCTCCGCTCGACGTAGGTAGTGTCAGGCGAGCGATTGCGGAGCGAGGATGGGAAGGGCGCTTGATCCTGGATCCATTTGGCGTATCCCCTCGTCTGGCGGTAGAGGCTGCGCAGAGCGGTGCTGCTGTTGTGGCCGCGGTCAACAACCCGATCACACGCTTCGTATTGAAACACACGCTTGTTCCCTTTGGTTTGAGTGAACTGCAAGCCACGCTGGCGCGGTTGGCAGCCACGCCGAAAAATGGGGGCCGGTTGGAGTTGTTTTTACTCGATCTGTACCAAACGGAATGTTCCAAATGTGGTGCATCCGTGATCGCGGATTATTTTGTTTGGGATCGCGAACTGGATCGGCCGACTCATAAGGTGTTCTCCTGTGAGCGATGTAATTACTCGGGTGAGGGTCCAACCAACGCGGCGGATTGGGAACGGGCGGAAAGCTTCACACAGCGCGGTCTTCACCATGCAATGGCTTTAGAACAAGTAGCGACCAAGGGGGATCCGGATCGGGACCATGCACAGGCGGCAACTTCGGTTTACCCTGCACGAGCGTTGTATGCGCTCATCACCTTGATGACGAAAGTGGCGCAAATGTCATGGGAGCCCAGGTTGTACGCTGCGGCGCAGGCACTGCTGCTTTCAGCGTTCGATCAGACGAATGCATTGTGGGGCTATCCGGAGGGTCGCTCGCGCCCGCGCCAGTTGAGCGCCTCTCCCCGGTACCGTGAAATCAACGTATGGTGTGCGTTGGAGGCGGCTGTTCGTGTTTGGGCGATGGAAGATCCAGGAGTCAAATTAGAAAAATGGACAGGAGGACCGCTTCCGGACCCGGGTGTGGCGGCCGTCTTTCCCGGCCCACTGCGCGATCTGATGAAAATATTCCCCAAAGGAAGCGAGGCCGTTGTACTCACCGTGTTGCCTCGTCCCAACCAGGCCTTTTGGACGTTGTGTGCCTTATGGGCGGCATGGCTTTGGGGCCGCGATTCAGCCGCACCGATCCGTATGGCTTTGCGACGCAGACGTTACGATTGGGCCTGGCATGCCAGTGCGCTGCGAACGGTTTTGTCGAAGCTGCATAACTGGTATGCACAAGACCAGGTGCTGCTCGCTTTCGTGCCGGAGGCCGAGCCAGGTTTTACCGCCGCCACCCTCGCCAGCCTGGATGGTGTGGGATTTAAACTTGCGGGTTGTGCCATCCGTGGCGATGAAGGCCAAGCCTTTTTCCAATGGGAGAAATCCGATGGCGATCAAGCTGAAGTTCCCGGGGAAATCACTCCGTCGATAATGATTGAAGCAGTACGGAGTTTCCTAAAACAGCGCGGCGAACCGGCGCCATTCCCTTTGGTACATGCGGCGGTTTGGTGTCATTTGGCGACGAATCATCAACTGGCACATCTCTGGGAAAACGAAGATGCACATCCTCTATCGGTTGTGGGTGAGGCGCTGGAGCAGGCAATTACCGACCGGCGTTATTTCCAGCACCTCGGTCGAGGAGCGGAACTCGAAAGCGGGCAGTATTGGCTCGTGAATGCCGATGATGCCGCCACGCCACTTGCCGATCGGGTTGAAGATCTGGTGGTAGACATATTACGTTCGCACGAAGGGATTTCAGAAGCCGAACTCGATCAAAGCGTGTGTGCTTCATTGCCGGGACTATTGACGCCAGACCGGAGGCTGGTGGATGCTTGTATTCGTTCCTATGCACTCCAGCAAGCTGAGGGCGGATTGTGGTTCTTACGTGCGGAAGATCAACCCGATGCCCGTCAGGCGGACAGCGAGGAGATTGGCCACCTGTTGGTGGAACTGGGAAACAGGTTGGGTTTCTCGGTTCAGCAGGAAGAAGCGATTACGTGGCTCGACGCGCAGGAAACCCCGGTTTATACTTTCGTGGTTATGGCAACGGCTACGATCGGTACGTCACTGCAGACCTACGCCGATCGGTCAATCGCGTTTGCGATGCCGGGTGGTCGTGCGGCCCTGGTAACGGAAAAGGCACGTCGGGATTATCGCTTGCGCGCGCTGCTCGAGGAGGGCTTGCGTGTGGTCAAGTTCAGGCACGTTCGCCGTTTGGCCGGGGAAGCGACTCTGACTCAAGCAAACCTGGCGGAACGCATCGCCATCGATCCGCCGGGTTATCACGATCCGCAGTTGCCTCTGTTGTAAATTTCACCGTATTTCGGGAGACAGTATTATGGAGCATGTTCTGCGCGTGTTGGCATTGGGCATCGGGGCTTATCTCTTGGGCTCGATCCCCTTTGCGATCTTAATTACTCGTTGGCGGAGCGGGATCGACGTTCGCAATGTCGGTTCTGGCCATGCGACGGCGACGAACACCATGCGCGCAGCAGGTTGGATTGCAGGCATTGCCGTCATGCTGCTGGATGTATCGAAGGGGTTCCTGGCTGTCTGGTTGACGAAGCGTTTTGCGGTATTTGGCTGGGAACCTGTCTTTACTGCTGCAATGGTGGTCGTCGGGCATTGCTGGCCGCTTTACGCTGGCTTTCGCGGGGGCATGGGCGTTGCTAGTGGGGCGGGCACGCTGCTGGCAACGTGGCCGCTGGGATTGGCGCTGGCGATTGGATTGGGGGCAGCCTGCCAATTGTTGATTAAACACTCAGCGAGAGGCAACGCCCTGACCGGCTTGTTGGTCGGTCCGTTGTGGCTTGTCTTTGGCGCTGCGGGGGAAGACGTATTTTTGGCGCTCGTCGTTGGATTACTCCTGGCGTTCCGGGCGCGTATCGATTGGGACCGCGAATATCGGGAGCTCTGGTGGGATCGGGAGTAGTTGGTTTATCGGGCGAAGATCTTATGCTTTTTTGATTAGGGAAGCGTTGGCGTAACTGTCTCGGTTGGTGTCGGGGTTGCCGTCGCTGTCGACGTTGATGTTGATGTTTGCGTGGATGTGGGAGAGTCCGTAGAAGTTGGTGCTGTGGTTTGAGTCGACGTGGGTGATGGTGACGATGTAGTGGTTTCCGTGGGCGTGGTGGTAGCCGTCGCTGTGGGTTGGACGCGGTCGACCGTGAGGTGAATACGGACTTCAGCGACACCATCTTTCGTGCTGAACACTCTCAGACGCAAAGTAACCGTTCCGCTGTAAATATTACCGAGTTCCAGTTCCCCCAGTTTAATAGGGTCCGGATGCTGGCTTTCGCCACGTTCGATCCTTGTCCAGGCAACAGGATCCGAGCGCTTACCGAAGTCCAGGATCCAGCGATCGAAATCCGCTGTTGCGCCGACGGCGCCAAAAACGTCGACCGAATCAATGGAAATCGTGTCACCTTCGTCGGGTTGGGTGATACTCAAGATGGGACGAGGGCTGTTCTCGTTGCAGGATTCCTGAGGAACGAAGTAGATCTCATCCTCCTCGAAACCTATATCTTCCACCCAGTCTTTTCCCTTGGAATCATTCTTGATCCATTCCTGTGCCCAGGGATCGGTTACGTTCAAACCCGTTTTTTCGATGGCGTAATCCGGACATTCTGCAGAAGCCAAGAGCAGCGAATAGCTGTCGAGCCAGACCTCGCGCCAGAGATCCTGCTCTTTGGGGAACGGCGGCTGATCCCAGGCAAATAACTCTGTGCGATGCTTGTTGCACCATTTCGAAGGCAATGCCCCTGAGATGGAACAGATAACGTGATCTTCAATGCCTGGCGGCATAATGAATGGCGAGGGTTGATCCTGCATGAGATCGTGAATGGCGACCTGCATGAATTCGTTCCAGATGGGTGCGGCGCCGGTCAACCCTGACGTGCCTTCCATGGGGGTGTAATCCGCATTCCCGACCCATACGCCGATGGCGATGTCTGGTGTAAATCCCAACGTCCAATTGTCACGGAAATCGTTGGTCGTGCCTGTCTTGGTCGCGACTTGGAAGGGAAGATGCAGGAGTGAATTCGGGCCAAAAGCCGGGGTGCGTGCGGCATTGTCGGATAAGATCGACGAGATCAGGTAGGCATGCTCCGGGCGGATAACTTGTTCTCCCTGCGGCGGTTGATACTCGTAAACGACTTCCCCTGAGGAATCCTCGATGCGCAGAATCCCGGTGGGTGGTACGCGGACACCATAATTGGCGAATGTGGCGTACGCGCCGGTGAGTTCCAACAGGGTGACGTCGCCTCCGCCCAGGGTCAATGAAAGCCCATAATCATCGCGCGTGAGTGTCGTGATGCCCAGCCGGCGAGCAAAGGCGATCAAGCCTTCTTCCTCGGTTGTTTCCGGATCGTCGAAGATGCCAACGAAATCGAGAGTCTTCACAGCAGGGACGTTGTATGAATTTGCCAATGCCGTACGTGCGGTGAC
>Ga0307430_1001313_pt1 | contig 18587 bp, 15 predicted proteins | sample SalMarWE160130MG_FD_202159 | JGI IMG/M metagenome (GOLD analysis project Ga0307430, IMG submission 202159) | Salt marsh sediment microbial communities from the Plum Island Ecosystem LTER, Massachusetts, United States - WE1603-130 | ecosystem: Environmental > Aquatic > Marine > Intertidal zone >... | reverse complement strand
TTTACCTGTATACAAAAAAACTCAGGTGGAGCTATGCAAGAGTGCAGGATTGGATCCAGATATGATCTATCTTTTGGACGCATCAAAAGGGGTAAAACTCTCAAAAGAAAAATGGGGAAAAGTAGACGAAGAGAAACTCGGTGAACTTTCTCCTATAGTCAGTTTCTTAAAAAAAGTGGAAGATACTAAATTGAAAATTGAACCTCTAATATATTCAATTGAAAAAGATCTGAAAGAAAAATTGCATGACAAATACATCTTTTCTGTTATATCTCACGCACTAAGGAGTCCAAGTTGGCGAGAAAGAGCAACTCTGATGAATATATTAACCACTTTTTTTGGAACAGAATTTAAGAATGGTTTTGTTGATGCAGCTATTGCTGTAGAACTAGCTCAGGAAGCTTTCATGATAAGAGACGATATTCTTGATGATCAAGAAAGATGTGTTAACAGAAATACAATTCCAAATTTGCATGGAAATAAAATTAGTGAATTAGCTAAAGATATACTATTATCTAAAGCGAGACTTCTCTTAGTTCAGGCAACCACCAAAAATGATTTGAATGCGGAGAAAACAAGAACTTGCATCGAAGCTTTTGAAGAAATGATATATTGTGATACTTTAGGCCAATGGAAAGATTTAAACAGTGAAAGGCTCGAGTTCATGGAAGAAAGCGAATACTTTGAAATGGTAGGGTTTACACCCGGAAAACAATTTGAGGTCATTCCTATACTCGTTTTCCACTTGGCCCAAAAAGACGATACAAAAGTTTTAAAAAATCTCCGTGCGTTTGGTAAAAAATTTGGTATGGCAGCTCAACTGAGGGATGATATAATTGATATTATAGGGGAAGAAGATGTTGTTTATAAAAAACTAGGAACAGACGTAGAGAAAAGAAAAAAAAGGCTCCCTTTGATAAAATATCTAGAAGAGTATCCTAGCGATAAAAAATACTTTAATTTGGAAGTTTCCCCCTTCTTTTCCATTGAAGAATCGAAAGAAATACTTCATAAAATTAAGAAAAGCTCTTCTGTTTTGTACTGCATTAAAAAAGTTAATCATCTTATAAGAGAGGCTACTTGCTCTCTTGATAATATTAGCAAAAATAAAGGAATAGATACTTTAAAACAAACTTCTAGATTAATTACCAATTTTAATGGTGATAATAAATATATTTGATTTTTCAAGAAACTTCTCTCCTTATTAACATTTTTACTAGATAAAATAGAATGAGAGGCAAAAAAAAGAAGAAAACTACAGTTATTAAAGAAATTTCTAATATTATTAAAACTACAGATATTAAAGAAATTTCTAATATTATTCTAGTTTTTCTTTACATCGTTTTAGGTGCATTAGTTATTTGTCATTTTATACGATTATTCTGTTTGTGCCCTTACTCTCAATCACCTCAACATAAAGCTGATGAGAGCATACCCTTTCAACTACTGATGTTTGCCGTAGTAATAGCTTCTTTTATTCCTATGCTAGTATATACCTTTAGCCTACGGATTTTGACAGAAGCTAAAGGATCGGATGAGGGGTTTAAGGAACTTGCCGTGAATTTTTATACAACGATGGATTTTATAGTAACTCAATCTATCTTCCTAGTTACTTTATCGGTTTTAGTAGGAGCTACTTCATATTTAGAAACTTGTGTCCGAGCAAACATAATCAATTTTATATTTTTAATAAGTTATTATTTTTGGTATTTTACCGTTGCAATTGTTTGGTCAATAACTGACGTTACTTTAACTAATTTAGCTGGAAAAAGTTTCCCCAAGTACTTATTTATTTTTTTAGCTTATTATCTTTGGATTGGAGCTTACTTTATTATCTCATATAATTTATTAGTGAAGTACCTTATCGAATCACTTCAATGCCTCAGAGCTCTGACAATTATTTCTTCAGTGTGGCTAATATTTTTTTCGGTATTCTGGATAATTCCGTCTGTTTTATATAGACCAATATCAAAATGGATCATAAAAAAAATAAAAAAGTAACTTTCGTCCCACAAATAAATATCTAAAGTCAGTAAAGGTATTGTCCTTTTTTATCAAAATATAATAAATTATCTTTACATCTTCCTTGTTGACAAAAAAAATGGTAACGAAATCTGATAACAACTATGTTTTCTATCTTGACTTTCCCTTTAATAAATCTAATTTGAATATTAATAAAAGATGATAAATCAATTAATTATTAATGGAATAATCGCTGGAAGTATTTATGCTCTTATCGCAATTGGATTCACCGTAATCTATCGAACCGTAAAATTCTTTCACTTTGCCCATGGGATAGTATATACAGTAGGAGCGTACCTCGCTTATTCGGTAATCAGTCATTGGTCAATGGGAAATGGGCAATCGTCAGCAGGTATTGGTTATTGGGTATTAGCAGTGCTGGTTGGTGTGATAGGAGCTGGCGTTTTGGGCGTTGGGATAGATAGGTTGGTTTATCGACCACTTCGGGAGAGGAACGCCTCAAATCTAATTTTTCTCCTTGCTTCCTTCGGTGTTTTTATTTTTATCCAAAACTTGATTCAACTTATATACGGTGCACAGATTCTTACAATAAGAACAGGTCAGGTTAAGGAAGGACACCACTTTCTCGGTGCGGTAATTACCGATATTCAAATCCTTATTTTGGTTGTTAGTTGTTTGTTGTTAGTTGTTTGCTGGTGGTTTATTAAAAAAACAAAGCTGGGAAAGGCAATGAGGGCAGTATCGGATGATCCGGTAGCAGCAAATGTTGTGGGTATTAACCCTGAAAAGATAACCCTGTATTCGTTCGCTATAGGTTCTGCGCTAGCTGGAATTGCAGGTATATTAATCTCATTGGAAACAAATATCGAACCTACAATGGGATTTAGCGCGATACTGAAGGGCATTATTGCCTCTATTATAGGAGGAATCGGCAGTATTCCGGGCGCAGTGCTGGGCGGCTTTTTTCTGGGGTTGGCTGAGAATATCGGAATATGGAAAATCCAGGCAGGTTGGAAAGACGCCATTGCGTTTGGTATTTTGATTATTTTCCTTCTCTTTAGACCAGGTGGAATTATGGGAAAAAGGGATAACTAACCTATGGAATATATTCTTCACATTCTCGTCATTGCCGGTATATATATAATCTTAACTCTAAGTTTGAATCTTATTGTAGGCTTCACTGGACTCCCCGCTTTGGGTCATGCTGCTTTTATGTGTATCGGAGCATATACCTCAAGTTTACTTGCACTCAATATGGGAGTATCTCCCTGGATAGGTCTAATAATTGGGGCTTGTTTTGCAGCGGTTTCCGGCGTCGTAATAGGATATCCGGCAGTTAGATTAAAAGGTGACTACCTAGCCCTGGCGACTTTCGGATTGGGAGTAATTGTTTATTCCATATCAAAAAACTGGGTGTCTTTTACAAGAGGACCCATGGGATTGCCGGGGATACAGGGATTCTCAATTTTTAGTTTTGAGTTATCAGAGACATGGTCATATCTATTGCTAGTTTTAATTTTCGTAATAATTACCATCTTTATTTGCAGAAGAATAGTAAATTCGCCCTTTGGCAGGATATTGAGGTCTATAAGGGAAGACGAAACCGCATCGGAAGCTTTAGGCAAGGACACAAACAAACACAAACTAATGGTTTTTATTATTGGAGCATTCTTTGCCGGTATTGCAGGCAGCTTGTATGCTCACTATATCACTTTTATTGATCCATCGAGTTTCACTGTAATGGAATCTATTACCATTCTTCTGATGGTTATATTCGGAGGAATGGGAAGCATTTCAGGCTCTATAGTGGGAGCTTTGATTCTTGTAATATTTCCCGAACTTCTGAGGTTCATGGGAATGCCTTCATCCATTGCAGCACCTATGAGACAGATGATTTATGGATTGCTCCTTGTAATTCTTATGATTAAAAGACCAGAAGGAATAATGGGAGAATATAGATTTAAATGAGCGATAGTAAATTATTAGAAGTTAAAAATATTTCTAAAGAATTTGACGGTCTCCTGGCTGTAGATGATCTAAATTTCACTATTCAAGCCGGAAGTATAAATGCACTCATAGGCCCCAACGGTGCCGGTAAGACAACGGTATTTAATATAATATCCGGATTTCTTGAGCCTAAATCAGGAGATGTATTTTTTAAGGATAAAAAGATTACTAAAATATCACCTCATAAAATCGCAACGCTGGGTATCTCAAGAACATTTCAAAACATTAGACTCTTTCCGCAGATTACGGTGATGGAGAATATGCTGCTTGCAACCAGATATGAAAAAGGCGAAAGCCTTTTCTCCGCACTTCTTCAATCAGAGATTATGAAGAAAGAGGAAGAAGAAAACCGCAAGAAGGCTATAGAATATCTTGAGCTTGTAGGTCTTACTGAAAAAAAAGACGAACTCGCAAAGAATCTATCCCATGGACAGAGAAGACTGCTTGAATTAGCCAGAGCATTCGCAATGGAAGGAGAACTTTTACTTTTAGATGAACCTACTGCCGGAGTCTTCCCCGAAATGAGGCTAATGATACTCGATACTCTTAAGAAATTGAAAGATAAAGGCAAGACTATCCTATTCATCGAACATGATATGAAAGTAGTAACCGGAATCGCCGACAATATAATTGTCCTGAACTATGGTAAAAAGATAGCAGAAGGCTCACCTTCAGAAGTTGTAAAAAATAAAGAAGTCATTAAGGCATATTTAGGTGCGGGAAAATGAATAAAAAGCAACATCTACTTGAAGTGAAATATCTATCTGTTAATTATGGTACTGTTGAAGCTCTGAAAGAAATCTCTTTTACTGTTAATGAAGATGAAATAGTCGCCTTGATAGGACCAAACGGCGCGGGAAAATCCACTGCCCTAAAGACCATCTGTGGATTACTAACCCCTCGATCGGGAGAGATTTTGTTTAAAGGGGAAAAGATAAACGGCAAACAGCCATATCAACTTGTGGAAAAGAAGTTATGTCTGGTTCCCGAAGGCAGAAAAGTATTTACTTCTATGACTATTCTTGAAAATCTCGAAATGGGTGCATATACCAGAGACGATAAAAAGAGTATAAAAGAAGATATCGATAAAGTATTCAGGTTATTTCCTGTTCTAAAAGAAAGACCAAAACAAAAAGCAGGGACATTAAGCAGTGGCGAACAGCAAATGCTTGCAATCGGCAGAGCACTGATGTTAAAGCCAAAATTACTCCTACTGGACGAACCTTCTCTTGGACTTTCCCCAAATTACATAAACATTGTATTTGAAAAAATAAAGAAAATCAACAAAGAAGGAACTACCATTCTTCTCGTAGAACAGAATGCAAGAATGGCTTTAGAATACGCCGATAGGGCGTATGTTTTTAGAATCGGAGAGATTTTCCTGGAAGATACTGGTAAAAATTTACTTAAAAATGACGAAGTCAGAAAATCATTCTTAGGAGAGGAATAGATATTACTCCCTATACTTTTCAAGAAGAAATGCCTTGAAACAAAAATATTTATAACATTTCAAGGGCTAACACTATTGTCTTTCTAATTTTTATATTTGTTTTTTCTCGTAAAATTTAGATTTTATACTTGACTTTTATATATATGTATAATATAATGGGTGTTTATGATTATAATTACCCGGGAATATGAAGATGAATTTACCAAATTTATTAAGTAGTATGTATAAAGTATTTTATACCAAAAAATGATATATTGGAGGCGATTTTATGAAATCTGATCAACTGCCAGATTACTGTATGTATATAAATGAAGAAATATTAAAACGTTATGGTATTATTTTTAAAAAAAGCGTTAAAAGAGGAAAAACGCTAAGTACTGGATTTCCAATAAAAGCTCTTAATATAATTGGGGACATATCAAACACAGAAACTATACAAATGGGATTAACATTTAAGGAATTATATGAAAAATGCACTTCGAAAAAAATACGTAATAATGGTTTAGAAGAATTTGACGGCTATTTAAAATATAAATCTGATAACGATATAACGTTCATAATTAATAGTAAGGAATTAAAACTTGATCCTGATTGTATTGGCAAATTACTAGATTATGAAACTAAACATAATCCAAAAGTGATAATCTTTGGAAAAAAAATATCCGAAAAGACTATTAAGGTAGGTGCTATTTTTTTGGCTCCTGAGCAGTTTAATAAGCCAGGTGTAAATCGCAATAAAATCCCTGTATGTATACCAGGTCTTGAAAGAATATTATTTCCAAGTGATAAAGAAGAAAATAGAGGATTTTTAAATCCTAAAAAAGCACAAGACTATACTGTTCCCAAAATAATCCTCGTAAAAGGTGCACCTGGCACCGGTAAAACTACGATGGCAATACAAATGCTTATATCAATGGCAAGAAGTAAGTTTAACTGTGTTTTCTGGTCAACTAATAATGATTTAAATTCAATACAAACAATGGCTAGTTTATATGAATTTTGTAGTAAAAAGGAGTTTAATAAACTTATGAAAGGAGATGGTCGACGAATATCTATAAGAACAATTGGTTTAAAATCGTTACCACATCTTCAAATCAAGCGTTTCTCAAACAATTCAATATCAAAAAATACAAATGTTTTATTTATTGATTCATTAAATATTTCAGATGAAAATATTAAAAGAGAGCAAATTTGGGAATTATTTCAAAATTATAAAAAATATAATATACTGACTTTTATTTTCTTGGAAGATTATTTAGAATCTTGCACAAATAAAGTCAAACAAATAAATATGGATTGCGAATTTTTATCAGATGTAGTCATTCAATTATCCGAAAAATATAGGTTGAATTATCATACTTGGGAGATCAAAATCACAAAAAAACATTATGGCCCCCAGACATACGGATGGCACCAATATAAGATATGCAAACCAGGTCATGGATTATCTAATTTAGATAAAAGTAAAGGTATTGTGGTTTATCCTTCGATTCATAGGTATCTCTCTGGTTTAAGACATGCAATTCCTCCTCACAGGAAAGAAAATTATGTTCACAGCGGCATCACACATCTTGATGAGATTTTTCAAGGTGAGAAGGGTAAAATCACCACTGAATCTATGCCACCAGATTCGTGCATAGTAATCCGTGGAATAAAAGGTGGGCATAAATTACCGTTAGGGTTAAATCTCCTGTTGGGTGGTTTATGGAAAGTAAGTGCAGATAATCTTGTTGTTGCTGATAAAGATGTATTGATTATATTACTAGATGAGGAAGCCAATATTGATATCCCAAAGGCAGCTATTGCTAAAAACTCTCACTTATTTACATCTAATGTAATCGATAGTGAGAAATATAATGGTATTGAAACATTAGATAATTCAAATTGGATCAAATGGGTAAACAACGATGGCATTCCAACAGATACAGAAGAATGCGAAAGTAGAAAGAAAGAATGTAAATGGCAAGACATATGTAAAGAAGTTTATAGCTCCGGTAAGAAAGTATTCTTCAAAAAGTTTTGTGCACGTATTGGAGAAGAAAAAGAACACTCCAAAGTTGTTGTTGCCGGCTTTAGACCAGGGTGTATAACACCTGAAGAATTTCTACGAATCACTTCTAAATTAATAGATCCTGAAAACACACTTCGTACAGGGAATCCTGATCCCATTTTTTCAAGGGTACTTTTCATTTCGACAGCACATTTAAATATGAGATTCCCTTTATTAGATAGTGAAAAATTATTTTTGCCGGCGTTAGTAGATTTATTTAAATCACAAAGGATCATTTCTATATTTATAGATGTTGTAGGTGAAGGATCAAATAAAAACTTAACTTATGGTTTATCAGCACTTGCAGACTATTTAATACATGTCGACGAATTTTCAAAAGAGGAAAAAAGTAAAATGAACATTCGTGTTCGCAACTATAGGGATATTAAAAACAAAATAGAGTCAAACTTAGAAGATAAAAGCAAAGGATATTACTGGTCTAAAGTACAAGTAGAAAATGTCCGTGGAAAAGAATACCTACGTCCCTATCATACTATGACTGTTAGACCTGAAGAAGATACAGAAACTAATCGACTTTATTTATTAAATTATGAAGATACAAATCCATTTAAAGTAGAATTCAGCAATATTGGGAAAACCTAATACCCCCATTCTATGTATCTGGTATAGTTCGAAAATCTCGAAAACAATAAAAAGGATGACTATCAATTCTGAATTCTTAATTTTGAATTATGAATTGCCCCACTACCCCAAAAACTTAAAAAAACAAGGGGATAAAACTTTCAATGCGAAAAGAAAAGTTTGAAACAAAAATTGTTTTAGAAAACTTAAAAGATTTTACAGAAAAGACATATCCACAAATTACAAAATTATCAGTATATCGCATAAGAAGAAAATTGTAAATTTTGAAGTGCGACCCCATTATATATCATACAAAAGTCTTAGATTGACAAGGATAGAATTTCTATTATAATTACAGTATGAGTTTTTCGTGAATCTTAAAAAAATTAAGCTGGAGGGAAAAGAAATGAAAAAATTATTCGTATTGTTGAGTTATTGTTTCATAATGGGGAATTACGGATACGGGCAATCTCCATCGTTTCAAACTTATATGAACCCTGTTATTCCCGGAGACCACCCGGACTGCACTTTAACAAGAATAGGCGATGACTTTTATACAACAGGTTCATCTTTTAATGTAACACCGGTTATTTTTCATTCAACCGATTTAGTTCATTGGGCAGCAATCGCTCAACCTGTAAAAGCGTCGTGGTCAGGTTATGGTGATTCACCCGGAGGTGGATGTTGGGGAGGGCACATGGTCTATTATAACGGGCAATACTGGGATTTCTTTTCACGGTCAAATACGATGTATTTTGTTACGGCGAGTGATCCCAGCGGACCCTGGAGCAATCCGCCGGTACAGGTGAATAATCCTCCGGAGCTTCCTTATACATTGGGATATGATAATTCCATATTTATCGATGATGACGGCAAATGGTATCTTGTTGTCAAAAACGGTCAACCCAATAATGGTATTGTAGAATTGGGAAATGACGGACAGCCTACAGGTGTGGTTTATAATCTTGGCTGGTTAAATCCGGACCCTTATCCGTATAGCTGGGCAGAAGGCCCGGTAATGTGGGAATATGGAGGTTATTATTATTATTCGTTTGCCCGGGATTTGGCCGGAGGCCAAAAGGTCATGAGAAGCGACACACTTACCGACGATGAGAGTTCATGGGAGATGCTGGGTGATTTTTTCAATGAGAGCGATCCTAAGAAATCAGGTTCTCTTTTTACAAGCCCGAATCATGCCTCACCCGTGGTGATGCTGGATGATAGTACCTATTGGATAGTTCATCCTTTGTATGCAAAAGGTGAATGGAAAGGACAGGGGCGACAGGGACTTTTAAACCAGGTTCGTTATGATTCTACTTTAAAGCCTGTTGCTGATTACCCTATCAATGATTACTTCACCGCGCCGGAACTGCCAAGCAGCGGTATTCCCTGGATGGTGCCTAAATCCGATTTTTTCGATTCTACAGAGTTGAACCCAGAATGGTCATTTTTAGGTCGTACGCTTGATGCCACGCATTCTCTTACCGACCGTCCGGGATGGTTGCGCCTATCGCCCAAGAGCATTACAAAAGCAAATACGGTTATAAAGAACGACGGGGAACATAATTACTCGCTTATAACACGTCTTGATTTCGATCCGCAGTCGACGAATGACGAAGCCGGGCTTAGAATCATGAGAGGAGATGAAAAGATCTTTGTAAAATTATTCAGTTCTGTAAATGAGGATAGTGATAAAATAATAGTATTCAGTTTTGAAGACACACTTGAAGAAACAAGATATCAACTCGCCAATACGGCGGGGGATACTTTATGGCTCAGGATTATCAGGGAGAACCATAGTATTAGCGGTTATTTCAGCGGGAACGGCATAGATTGGGTGCATATCGGTGGAGACTTTAACGTATCTACTATAGATTCTTATTCCGATTTTGTAACATTTACCGGAACCAGGCAGGGATTATATGTTCAAGGGGGAAGTGACGCATTTTTCGATCTTTATATTTATCGTGATGCGTATAGCCCTATCATGGCTGAATGGCCGGCCAACCAATTTGGCACGCAGAGGAGAACACCTACATTGGATAGTATACATAATAACGATTGGGCACTGTACGCAGGGGTCGAATTTGGCGGCAACGCTGAATATTGGAAAGTTCCAGATTCATTGGGATTCTTAGCTTCAAGTGCCACTTCTGGGGGAATCATTGAAGTATGGCTTGATTCTATCGATACCGGTGATAAAATTGCCGAATGCAATATTAGTAATACCGGCGACTGGGGAACTTTCAGTGTATTTAAATCCGGGGTGGACTCAGTATCAGGCAGGCACGATGTGTATCTAAAATTTACAGGCGGTGCGGGTAGACTTTTCCGACTTGAACGGCTGAAGTTTTTAATTGAAGGTGATACTTCTCTTTCATCTATTGAGGAGCCGTCCTCTTCCCAGATCCCAAAAAACTATGTTTTAGAGCAAAACTATCCAAATCCCTTCGCCCTATCTACAATTATTAGATTCGGAGTTCCTAATAATTCTTTTGTTTCCTTAAAAGTTTACAATCTTCTCGGTCAAGAAGTAGCCGTACTTGCAGAAAAAGAGTTCTCTGCGGGCATGCATTCCGCAACATTCGATGCTTCGCATTTACCCTGTGGAATGTATTTCTATAAAATTGAAGCAAAAGATACCGACTTTGTCGGGACAAAGAAAATGATTTTATTTAGATAAAGCGGAAAGATCAAACAGTTCATCAGATTGGCGGAAGTGGAGATTGAACGATTTCCTTCCTTAAAGAAGGAAATCGAAAATCCCGAAAACAAGAAAAAGGATGACTATCAATTCTGAATTCTTAATTCCGAATTATGAATTGCCTCACCACCCTAAAAACTTAAGGGGATACAACTTTCAATTCAAAAAGAAGAAAAAGATGATCTTGTCTTTAGTCACTTGTCGACTGTCCTTAGTCTACCTCCCTCTTCCCATCTAAAAAAATAAGCAAAAATAGTTTTAGAAAACTTAAAAGATTTTTCAAAAACATCTAGTTTTTTTTCTTTATGAATAACTCGTTCCATATATCCTGTTCCTTTTTACACAAGACTAACGATAATGTGAAACCAGATGAAATAAATGCCAACCAGAATAAAAATAATCCCTGTGACTTTTCGCATATAAATTTCAAGTTTGGTTACCTTATTAAACCAATGTGCTATTGAATGTACGCCAAGAGTTATACCTATGGCAAAAATAACAACAGGTAATCCTGTACCAATACCGTAAATAAAAGGAAACGCTATGCCAAAATTATTATTTAATGCCAGTGGTATTAAACTTCCAAAAAACAACGCCGCTGAAATGGGACAGAAAGAAAGCGCGAAAATCGCGCCCAGGGCAAACGAACCAAATATACCCATTTCCGCCAGTTTGTTTTGTCTTTCACTCGATATTGAAAAATCTAAAAAATTTAATTTAATGATATCTAGAAGAAGAAGTCCGACAATAAAAAGAACAGGTCCCAAAATTTTATTCATGTATTTTTGCAGGAAATTCGCGGTGGCGGGGATACCCGCAAGCGAAGAAATAAGAACGATCCCGATAATAACATACGCGGTCATTCTTCCCAAAGTATAAGCAAATCCCGACCATAAAACCATGCGCGGATGATTGACTTTCTTGGAAAGAAATGAAACAGCCGCAATATTTGTAGCTAAAGGGCAGGGACTTATTGAAGTAAGTATCCCTAACCACAAAGCTGAAAGAAAAGCAATCACTGTTCTTTCTCTTGATTTATTTCGTCGAGGAACCCTTTAGTCTCTTCTTTAATATATTTATAAAACTCGTCTTTATTTCTCAGTAATTCCCAAACTTTTTTCAAATTCTTAAATTTTATTTCTTCCCCATCTTTTACCAAAGACAAAACCACAGATTTTGTATAGAGCTGATAATCGCCTAAGAAATGTTCGTTTTCTTTTTCTTCCACATTTACAGGCTTAAAAACAAGTTCTCCCGAAGTCAGCTCGTCCTCAAAATTTTCCTCTATCGCTCCTTGCGTATATTTCTCTATCGTATAACATGATTGGCATCGGTAATTCGTATAAAAGTAATACGCGATTACTTTCGCTTCTCCGACTCCGGTTTTTTCTTCAGCAGACTCTTTCTCAGCGTGAGCTTCCCTCGCGATATTCGGTTGCACTGTTTTTTGTTCTCCACTATTTCCACAGCCGACAATTAATCCTGTTGCCGTTACCATTATTAGTATCCCAACGATTAAAAATTTATAGAGTTTGTTCATTTTTTATACTCCCGAAAGCAAAATTTTCTTTATTTCTTCTTTTCCGGCTACTTTACCTGCGGACTTCACCTCGCCGTCAACCGCAAGAGCTGGTGTCATCATAACACCATAATTCATTATTTCGTTAATATTTGTAACTTTAAGGATTTCCGCATCTATGTTCAGTTCTTTCACCGCTTCCTCGACATTTTGCGTTAGTTTTTTACATTTCGGACAACCTGTTCCTAAAATTCCAATTTTCATTTTTTATCTTCTCCTTTTTTAAATAAAATTACCAAAGACCATTCCGCTTAAAGTTGCCATGAAAACAACAAGCAAAATATAAACGAGTGTCTTTTTCGTACCTATTATGCCTCTTATGACAAGCATATTTGGTAGACTCAGAGCCGGTCCCGAAAGCAGAAGCGCTAAGGCAGGACCTTTACCCATTCCCGAACCAATCAAACCCTGAAGTATCGGAACCTCCGTCAGTGTAGCAAAGTACATTAAGGCTCCGGAAATCGACGCGAAAAGATTGGCTCGCAGACTGTTTCCTCCCACTAAACTCGCTACCCATTTCTCGGGAATAAGAGCCTGATGCCCCGGTCTTCCAAGCAGAAAACCCGCGACAAGTACGCCCGCGAAAAGAAGGGGCAGAATCTGCTTCGCGAAACCCCAGCTCGAAGCTGTCCATTCCTTAAGTTCTCGCCTATTAAACCAACGGCTAAGCATTAATGCTAAAACGACTATTAAAAATCCGGAGATAAACCATTTTATTTCATAAATCCTCTGCCAAATTTTTATCGATTCGTCTTTTCCCCAGTTTACAAAAACAAGAATTCCTACCATGACGGCCAAATATAAAGCGGTTTCCCATAAAGGTCTTTCCTCTTTTCCCTCTTCCGCGACGATAAAATCTTCATTATCGTTTTTCTCTTTTTCTTCTTTAATAAAAATAAAATGCATAGAGAGTCCTATAATAATGGAAAAAACAATTGCTCCGATAGCTCTGGCAAAACCTAACTGTACCCCTAGAACCCGCGCGGTCAGAATAATCGCGAGAACGTTAATCGCTGGACCCGAATAGAGAAAAGCCGTTGCTGGTCCGATTCCGGCACCTCTTTTGTAAATACCTGCAAAAAGAGGCAAAACAGTACAGGAGCAAACAGCAAGAATAGCTCCCGAAACCGAAGCGACCGAATAGGATAGAATTTTATTGGCTTTGGCACCGAAATATTTTATGACCGACTGCTGGCTAACAAAATTGGCAATTGCTCCGGCAATAAAAAAAGCGGGCACAAGACAGAGAAGAACGTGCTCTCTCGCGTATTCTTGAAGCATCAAAAAAGCCTCGAGCAACGCGGCCTGAATTTTGATATTCCCAAAAGGAATGAAATATATTGTGAGAAAAACTGCTAAAATCAATAAAAATTTGTATTTTTCTTTCATTTTTATACTTTCCTTATCCGACTCTGCACTTCTCCCTTATGCTCTCTCCTTTACATTTAACTATTTTTCTTCTATCAGAAGCAGTCAGTCTCACCTCTTTTTTCAGACTCTGAATTATCTCGTTTTCAACAGTTTTTGGGTTTACAGAATAAATAATCCACTGTCCTTCTCTTTTACTTTCAACCAACCCTGCCTCCTTTAAGATTCTTAAACTATTAGAAATTCTCGGTTGTTTCATGTTTAGAATATTCGTCAATTCACAAACACACAGCTCATTCCGTGTAAGCAAAAGAAAAATCCTCAACCTCGTCTCGTCCGAAAGAGCATCAAAAATTTTTAAAAATTTTTCCATCTTCCTCTCCTTCTTAAAATAATATATTAAAATATCATAATATATTAATATAGAGTGCGATTTTGTCAAGTGTTTTTTTTGAATTTCTTTTTGATAAAACCGCTTTGGATTTATTTAATTTAATCAAAAAATTTCTTTTTTTCTAAAAAGATTGAATTCTTTTTAAAATGATTTTTCTAAGTACAAAAATTGTTTTAACTGTAAAGAACCAAAACATTTATTGAATAAGAAGGAAAGAAGGCAGGCATACCCCATTGAAAAGTAAACTTTCTAACGGGGCAGGCAAAGGGCGTTGCGGAAGACCCGAAGGGGCTTAAATATGACCGACTGTGACTGCCGGGGTGGTGTAAGACGGCTTGCGCTTGTTGTTGCAAGCAAGTCTAAGGCTTTCGTCCGAGCGATAGCGAGGGGCAAGACCATGCGGCAGCCCGACGCGAGGCGGCGGGCAAGCCGTATGGGTGGGGGGATGGAGTTGTTTTTTTCTTTAGGAGGTCTTGAATATTGAATTTTTGAAGGTCAGGCGGAGAGTTCGAAGATTGTACGGAGCGAGCAGCCATTCTTTACGATTTTTCGAACACCAACTACCACATAATTAATGCTAGCACTAAAATTCCTGTATTGACTGAATCGGCATTTGTTTTATAATTTAAATATTGGTACGTACAAACCAAGGTAGCTGTAACAACGTTATAATATAGTTTAATAAATGAAAGGAGTATATAAAATGAAAAAATTCAAATTTCTAATGGTTGTTTCTTTAATAATAGCTTTTATTAATTATCCTTTATGCTGCTTTGGGGATTATACTTTGGGAAGTCCGAATGCTAAGGTTTCTGTAACTTTCTCGCTTACTCCTGCAGGCGAATCTGTTTACTCGGTTTCCCATTCTGATTCGATAATCCTAAGGCAGTCAAAATTAGGAATAGTAAGAAGCGATCAAGACTTTTCAACTAATTTAACTCTTGATTCGGTTTCAAATGTGAAGGTTGTATCTGACAATTATACGCTGTTGCATGGTAAACGATTGAATTGTAATTACACGGGTAACAAACGCATCTTTTATCTTAAGAATACAAATTCAGAAAGAATGGAGATCATTTTCCAGGTATCGAACGATGGGATTGCATTCAGGTATCATTTCCCGGGCAAAACAGATACAACTGTAAAAATTTTCAAAGAAGTAACCTCCTATCACTTTGACCTTTCTACAAAAGCCTTTCTGCAACCCTGTCCGGATGCACGAATGGGATGGTGTTTCTCTTCTCCTTCTTATGAGGAATATTATCATATAAATATACCTGTCGGGACAAATGCGCCAAATCAAGCAGGATGGGTTATGCCGGCACTTTTTCATTTCGGAAAATACTGGGTCAGTATTACAGAAACCGCCGTTGATACTAACTATTGCGGATCGCGTTTAAGCCAGTTTTCTCACGATGGCGAATATTCAGTACAATTTCCCCAGCCGCAGGAAGGAAGATCAGGCGAACCTGTTTTGCCGGAATCTGTTTTACCGTGGTATACTCCCTGGCGGATCATTGCACTTACTGATAATTTGGCAGATCTTGTTGAATCTACTTTAGAAACCGATTTAGCTGCCCCGGCCAAATATGATGTTTCGTCTTGGCTTCAGCCCGGGATTGCATCCTGGAGCTGGGTTATTCTAAAAGATGATTCAACAGTGTATGACGCACAACGGCGATTTATAGATTTTGCAGCAACTATGAATTGGAAGTACTGTCTCATAGATGCTTTTTGGGATACCCAAATTGGATACGAAAAAATTAAACTACTTGCAGATTATGCCAAAAGCAAAAACGTAAAAATTTTATTATGGTACAATTCAGCAGGCGATTGGAATACAACGACACTCACACCTCGCGATAAAATGCTTACAAAGGAATCGAGACGCCCCGAGTTTCAGAAGTTGAAAGATATGGGAATTGGCGGTATTAAAGTAGATTTTTTTGGTGGTGACGGACAATCTATGATGAAATATTACATCGATATCTTGAAAGATGCTGCGAAATACAATCTTACAGTAAACTTTCACGGCTGTACTTTTCCCAGGGGATGGTACAGAACTTATCCCAATTTAGTAAGTATGGAGGCTATTAGAGGAGAAGAATACGTAACTTTTGGACAGTATTTTGCGGACAACCAACCTTCACATTGTACAATCATCCCCTTCACAAGGAACCTTTTTGATCCGATGGATTTCACACCCGTAAACTTTTCAGGAATACCAAATATAAAACGTAGAACTACCGGTGGTTTTGAAATAGCTTTATCGGTTATTTTTACTTCGGGTATTCAACATATTGCCGAAACACCAACCGGTATGGCTGCTCAAAAAGATTTTGTTAAAGGATACATGAATACTTTACCTGAAACCTGGGATGATGTGAAATATATCGATGGTTTCCCCGGGAAATTTGTTGTATTAGCAAGAAAAAAGGATGAAAGATGGTACATTGCAGGCATCAATGGGGAAAAGAAAGAACGCACAATAACACTGCATCTCACTTTCATCAGTGATACACCTAAAGGTATGATTATTACCGATTCGGATCATGCAAAAGATCTTATAAAAAAAGAAATCGATCTTACATCGCCTGTACGTATAATAATGCAACCATATGGCGGATTTGTCATTAAAACTTTGTCAAAGGGAGAGAAATTCGATATTCAAAAATAGGAGACAAAATGAAAAAAGAGTTATTGTTTATCGTATGCTTTTTATTCTCATTGAATTTATGGGCGCAAACAATACCCTATCAGAATCCAAATTTAAGTTCTGAAGAGAGAGCGAAAGATTTGATTGCACGGCTGACACTGGAAGAAAAGGCGGCTCTGATGTGTGATGCGTCGGACGCGATTCCTCGTCTGGGAATTAAAAATTTCAACTGGTGGAGCGAAGCCTTGCATGGCCTGGCTAATAATGATGATGTCACCGTTTTCCCCGAACCAATCGGTATGGCTGCCTCGTTCGACGATGAACTGGTTTATCGGATATTCAGCGCGACTTCGGACGAAACACGAGCCAAGTATCATGAAGCTATCCGAAACGGAGAGGGAAATAAACGATTCCTGAGTCTTTCGGTATGGACGCCCAATGTCAACATATTCCGTGACCCGCGATGGGGACGTGGGCAGGAAACTTATGGTGAAGATCCTTACCTGATGTCGCGTATGGGGGTTTCGGTTGTAAAAGGACTGCAGGGACCTGTCGATTCTAGATACCGAAAGCTGCTGGCCTGTGCCAAGCATTATGCCGTGCATTCCGGGCCGGAATGGAGTCGTCATGAAATCAACCTGAATGATGTCGACCCGCGTGACCTGCGGGAAACCTATCTTCCTGCATTTAAAGCATTGGTGCAGGAAGCCGATGTCCGTCAGGTGATGTGCGCATATCAGCGTTTAAATGATGAACCCTGCTGTGGTAGTACGGAACTTTTGCAAAGAATCCTTCGTGATGAATGGGGTTATCAATATCTTGTGGTTGCTGACTGTGGTGCTATTACCGATTTTTTTACCAGCCATAAAGTGTCCTCCGATGCAATTCATGCGGCAGCGAAAGGTGTTCTGGCAGGAACCGATCTTGAATGCCAATGGAATAATCACACTTATAAAAAATTGCCTGAAGCACTTGAAAAAGGGCTGCTCACCGAAGAAGACATAGATACACGCTTAATGCGTGTACTGATTGGACGTTTCGACCTGGGTGAAATGGATGATGATACTCTTGTCCCCTGGGCAAAAATCCCCCTGTCAGTTGTCAATAATGAAGAGCATAGAAAACTTGCTTTGGAAATGGCACGTCGTTCCATGACACTGCTTCAGAATAAAAACAATATTCTCCCTTTAAAAAAATCCATTCACAAGATTGCTGTCATTGGCCCCAATGCGGATGACGAACCGGTGTTATGGGGCAATTATAACGGAAAACCAGTTCGAACAATCACGATTCTGGACGGGATTACATCAAAACTTTCGGCTGATAAGATTCTTTATGCCAAAGGATGCGATCTGGTTGAAGATAAAGTCACAGAAAGCTATTTTTCGAAATGTTCGTTTGACGGCAAAAAGGGTTTTAAAGCCACGTATTGGAACAATGCGGAACTTAAGGGAGATATTGTAACGACTCAGCAGATAGTTAATCCCCTGAAATTAACGACTGCCGGGCAACATGAATTCGCGCCCGGGGTTCGACTCGAAGGCTTTTCGACTAAATATAAAACCGAGTTTGTGCCGTCTCAGAGCGAAGAAATCGTATTTAAATGTGGAGCAACGGGACGCTTTGAATTGTTGGTAAACGGAGAATCTATTACAAAATATGATAATTGGAGAACACTTCCGTCAAGATTTCCTTACAAAGTTGAAAGTGGTAAAAAATATAAAATAGAAATACGATATGCCCAGTTGTATAATTGGCAGGCAAACATCGAATTTAATTTTGGTAAAGAAGTAGATGTGGATTATACCGAGCTT
>Ga0307430_1001308_pt1 | contig 18610 bp, 15 predicted proteins | sample SalMarWE160130MG_FD_202159 | JGI IMG/M metagenome (GOLD analysis project Ga0307430, IMG submission 202159) | Salt marsh sediment microbial communities from the Plum Island Ecosystem LTER, Massachusetts, United States - WE1603-130 | ecosystem: Environmental > Aquatic > Marine > Intertidal zone >... | reverse complement strand
TCGCGCGATATACGGCGACGTTCTGGAATACGTGCGCGTTCTCGTCCATTCGCCGTGGAGGCATTCGTATGTTGATCGTCTGGAGGGTGATCGCGGCGATTTTTTTCTGGGCGTGCTCACGGACCAGCCGGCAATCCGTCTGTCGCGCGAGGTAAAAATCTTGAAGATGGAGTACGATCCGCGCGGCATGAGCCGCGGATTTGTCCGCGACGAGCGGGCGCATTGCTTCCGCCGGTCAAGAGACGGCGCCGTTCTCCTCACGAGCGTGTATACGTGCTGGGCCTTTGAGCGGCTTCGCAGCCGGCCGTGTGACCGCGTGAATCCGGAGAAGGCGCTGGAGGACGATGTCTGGGAGCAAGAAATTCTCGATGCCATCGAGGAGATTCGCGAAGCGCATGAATACGCGCGCATCTCCGTCCACGAACCTATCCCTGTTCACAAATCCGTTTGACCGCGCCCTGTCTGCCGCACGCTTGGCGGGCAGGGCGCTTTCATTTTTATAAACGACCGGACCCCATTCAGGAAGGTGTAGGGGCGGGGCGCTTTTCATTTTGATGATTTTTCGTCATGATTTGAACGTATGGAGTTAAAGCGCGGCATGATCCAAATATTCACCGGTCCGGGAAAAGGAAAAACCAGCGCCGGCATCGGCTCGGCGGTCCGCGCGATCGGCGCCGGGCTTCGCGTCGCCATCGTAAGCTTTGACAAAGGCGGGGACCACTATTCCGAGCGAAAGACGCTTGATCGTCTCGCGGAGCATGTTGATCAGTTCCCCACGGGATTGGATCGATTCAATCCGGAAACGCGGACGTTCCGGTTCGGCGTAGAGGATCAGGATGTCGCCGAAGCCGCGCGCGGCCTCTCGATCATCCGCGACCTCTTCGAACGCGGGGAGCATGACCTCGTGATCCTCGATGAGATCAATACGACCACGCACCTCGGCATGGTTGAGGCGGCATCCGTGGTCGAACTCCTTTCATCCAAGCCCCGGAACATGGAAATCATCATGACGGGCAGGAACGCTCCCGACGCCTATAAAGAAATCGCGGACCTCGTGAGTGAGATCCGCGATGAGAAGCATTACATGAAGAAGGGCATCGGCGCGCGGGAGGGGTTTGATTATTGAGTGGATGGGTGGGTGTGGGTGGTTGTAGGGGCGCACAGCTGTGCGCCCCTACGCCCCCCCGTTTTACCCATCAATCCGTTTCAGGATCGTCTCGACCGTGGCCGTGAGATCGCCGGAGTTGTCCACCCGGATGTAATCAACGCCGCTTTCGTTCGCCTCCTGTTCGTAATCGCGGCAGGCCTTGATGCGCGCATCCGCCTTTTCAGGTGCATCGCCGCGCTCGAGCATGCGCGCGCGAAGCACGGCTTCGTCAGCCACGTGGATGAAGAAGGACGTGATTGTATCGCGTTTCCCCATGCCTTCGGCAAAGGCGTAAAGCTTCGGAAGCACGTCCGGAACCAGGATCATGATCCGGACGGCTATTTCGTATCGCAGGGCGTCGGACACGCTCTGCTTCGTTGACCCGTAACGTACGTCCGCGACCTGTGCGGTCCACAGGAATTTTCCCGCATCTCGCATGCGGTTGAATGCGTCGCAGTCAAGATGTGTGAAATCGTCCGGAAGATCCGAGGGACGGGGTTCGCGCGTGGTGTAGCTCGTTACGGGCTTTGCGTTTGGAAGGCGGTCCAGGATCGCCTTTGTGATTGCGGTTTTTCCGCTTCCCGAAGGTCCGGTGAGTGTAATGATCATGGCGGGGATACCTTAGCGATTGGAGGGGGATTTGAGAAGGGTAGCTGGTAGCTCGTATCTGGTATCTGGTATCTGGTATTTTCTCCCTGTCGCTCTTATGCAATATGATCCCGGTCAGAATATACGAGCTACCAGATACGAGATACATTGATGAACAGACAGATGACCTCCCGGCCTCTTCATGATACGATCCCTGCTATGCTCGCCGTTATCGCATTTCTCGTCGTTCTCTCCGTGCTCATCCTCATTCATGAGGCCGGGCACTATTTCGCTGCCAGGATGTTCGGCGTCAAGGCGGATGAGTTCGGGTACGGACTGCCGCCGCGCGTCATCGGGTTCGTGAAAGACGGGAAGAAGTGGAAGCGCGTGAAGGCGAAGGATCGGACGGAATATAAAAATACGATCTGGTCCTTGAACTGGCTTCCGATCGGCGGGTTCGTGCGCATCAAGGGCGAGGGCGGGGAGGCCACGACGGATGAAGATTCCTTCCAGTCAAAGCCGATCTGGCAGCGGTTCCTCATTATCGCGGCCGGCGTCATCATGAACTGGGTGCTTGCGGCCGTACTCCTCTCCTTCGGTTTCATGATCGGCATTCCGGCTGTGATGGATGATCTTCCCGCCGGAGCAACCGTGAAACAGCGCGAGGTCACCATCATGGATACGGTCAACGGCGGCGGCGCGGCCGAAGCCGGCATTGAGCCGCTGGATGCCATCGTCCGCATCGGCGAAGACGAGCCAAAGACCATTGGGGCTGTGCAGGAATCCATTGTGGCGCATGAGGGCCAAGAAACGGATGTCACGGTCCGGCGCGGACAGGAAGAGATGACGTTTACCGTTACGCCCGCGTTCATGGAGAGCATCGGCAAGCCGGGCATTGGCGTGGCGTTGGTGGACACGGGCATCGTGAGCTACCCGCCCCACCTCGCAGTCGTAAACGGCGTTGTGCTCACGGGGGCGTACACCAAGTCCATCGTGCTTACGTTCTACGACCTGTTCCGCGACCTGCTCCACGGCGGCGGTGAAACCGTGGAGAGCGTGTCCGGACCCGTGGGCATCGCCGTTTTAACCGGACGCATGGCCCAGCGCGGCATCCTTCAACTTCTCCAATTTACGGCCATTCTCTCGATCAACCTTGCGGTCCTGAACTTCCTTCCGATCCCGGCGCTCGACGGCGGCCGCGCTATCTTCCTCATCGTCGAAGCCATCCGCCGCAAGCCCGTGAACCGCAGGCTTGAGGCGCTCATCCATAACATCGCGTTTCTCATCCTCATCGCGCTCGTGGTGCTCATCTCCGTGCGGGATGTGGGCAAGTTTTTTAGCGGGTAGACGCGAGGGGTATTGACGATCCCATCATTTTTTGTTATACCTATCCCTCGTTCTTTGGGCCTTTTTTCGGCCTTTTCGTTGTTCATCGACAACTCGAACAAATGGCATGGAGGAATCAAAATGCTGACCAAGGAAGAATGGGTCGAGCTCGTCAAAGACGTCAAGAAGTTCAATACGTACCGCGAGGAGCATCCGGATGAGGAGGTTGATCTAAGTGGGGCGAACCTCACCGAGGCGGACCTCAGCGAGGCAGATCTCACCGGGGCGGACCTCTGTGAGGCGAACCTCGTGCGTGCGAAACTCCACGGGGCGAAACTCCACGGGGCGAACCTCAGCGAGGCGGACCTCTACAAGGCGAACCTCTGCGGGGCGAACCTCAGCGAGGCGGACCTCACCGAGGCGAACCTCTACAAGGCGAACCTCAGCAGGGCGAACCTCAGCGGTGCAAACCTCAGCAGGGCGAAGCTCATGGGGGCGAAGCTCATCGGGGCGAACCTCTACGAGGCGAAGCTCTGCGGGGCTAAGTATCTTTACACGGCCTCTCTCTTTGGTGCGCGGTTTGGACGGAATCCCGGATTGTCGCCGCACATCGTGGATGCCACGGCCAGCCTGACCAAGGCGTCGAATGAAGAGGCTCTCAAAGAAGCAGAAGAGGAGGAGTTTTCATGACCTCGTGGCAGCGGCTCGGGCAGTACGAGTGCGAGTATGACGAATGCGGATACACCGGCTGGTGTCGTTGTGTCAACGGTCGGCTCGCGAACGGTCGCTGGCCGCAGTGGAACGAGAACACCGGACAAAAACGGTAATCCGTTCGTGTCCCGGCCCTTTCCCGGACCTCACTCGAAAGGCCGTACCTGCACTCGCGGGTACGGCTCTTTTGATTTTAGGGAGTTAGGGGGTTAGGGAGTTAGGGGGTTAGGGGGTTAGGGAGTTAGGGGGCGGATGCTCCATGCCCCTTGTCCGCGGTTTGACCGGGTGTCGTATTTTTGCTACTAATCCCCCTAAGCACATTGGAGAATTTACCGAGGAGGCATCGCAATGGTGAACAAAAACGAAGCAATGGTGTGGCGCTTGCATCTGCGCCGGCACTATCTGGCACAGCACGTGGTTCCGTATCGGGTGCACAAGTTCTTGAGGGAGGAGAAAGAATGGGACTTGAGCCTGGAAGACGCCCGCGCGTATCTTTCTCCGGATCTATCGTCGACCACATGGAAGCGGTTCTTCAAGAACTGTTTTGAACGTTCCATCACGTTGGGCAGGCATGTCAACGTATTCGATGATCTGACGATTCCGAACGAGACCGCGGTCAAACTGCTCGAGGATTACGCTAGGCAGGTTTCCTTCCGGGAACGGTCCGGAGACATCTGCCACGGATTGTTGCCGCCTACGGATGCGCCGACATGGATGTTTGGGGACGACGAATACGTCCAGCTTCGGGACGGCATCCTGCTGTTCTTCACCCGCAAGCCGAAAAGGGATGAGTGCACCATCTCGCGCATGACGGACAATGCGACCCTGCTGAAAGCACGGCTGATCGTTCCGCTTTTGGAGGCTCTGGAACAAGGCGGTGACTTCACGCGCGAGGCGAAGACCCTGTCTCGGCTCAAGAAATTGTTCTGGGCGGCGTGGGAAAGCCGGAAGAGCATCGCGGAAAAAAAGTTCGACGAAGCGTCGCTTGTGACCCAGCAGCATGACATGCCCCATATCGGATGGGTGTTCACGCAAAACAGCATGCGGGCGTATGCCGTCCGGGACGATGGAGCGATTGTCTGTGATCCGGATGCGCGCCGCATCTGTCCCACACCCACGCTCGTTGCGGACAGCCGCAAGGTTCTGAACTGGGTAGAGGAGCATTCGTCCTTCAGTTCAACGGTTCTGTCAACCACGCTTCCCGAGGAACTCACGATTCAACGGAAGGGGCTCTTGGGGCAAAAAGAAGTCCCATACCTGGACATGATGAGCGAGGCGATTCGCGCGTGCGATGTCCCGTTAGTCATTGATGAGCACTGCGGCGGCGTGGTCCCATACGCCTACGCGCACGAATCCCTCGTGGAACACTGACTCCGCGCGCACTCTACCTTCTCGGTGCGCGCCCTGAACTCCGCCCCTGACCAACCCTCGGTCTGTGGGCGGAGTTTTTTGTTTAGGGAGTTAGGGAGTTAGGGTTTAGGGAGTTAGGGGTTAGGGAGTTAGGGGGGGCGGAGGCGGCGGACATGGATCCTCCCTGACTCGCTACCCCCCCCTGATTCCCTAATCCCTGTTTTTTCGTGTAAGATAGGTGCAATATGGCCATGAAGAAGCTTGAAGCGCTAGAGCGCGATCTGGACAAGGCAATCAAGGGCGCGTCGGATGCCGGTATGCTCGAAGAGGTTGAAATCCGCTTTTTGGGGCGTAAGGGCGAGCTGACCGCGATCTTGCGTCAATTGGGATCGCTTCCGGTTGCCGAGCGCAAGAAGATCGGGAAGAGGGCGAACGAGGTCAAAGACGAAGCCGAACGCAAGATCGCGGCCGCACGCAAACGTCTGTCGGACGCCTCCATGGGCAGTATCGCGGACCGGGAGCGCATGGACGTGACGGAGCCGGGCATCCGTCCGCCGGAAGGGCATCTTCACCTTGTGACGCATGCCATTCGGGAAATTACGAAGATATTTGATCGCATCGGATTCATCCGCGTCCGCCATCCGGAAGTGGATTGGGACCGGTACGCGTTCGAGTCCCTGAACATGCCCAAAGACCACCCGGCGCGCGATGAGTGGGAAACGTTTTTCTGCGCCGGAGGCGCATCCGCCTCTGGCGGGATGGATGCGCCGGAATCCAAGCTGGGCAAGATGGTGCTCACGCCGCACACCTCGAACGGCCAGGTGCGCGAGCTCGAACGCAAGGAGCTTCCGGTGCGCATGATCAACATCGCCAAGTGCTACCGCCGGCAGAGCGACGTGACGCACGTGCCCATGTTCCACCAGTTTGAAGGCTTGTACGTGGACAAGCTCGTATCCATCACGCACCTGCGCGGCGTGCTGGATTACTTCGCGCGTGAGTTCTTCGGACCGGACCGAAAGACGCGGCTTCGTCCGCATCACTTTCGCTTCACCGAGCCGTCATTCGAGATCGACGTGTCCTGCGGCGTGTGCGGGGGGACCGGTGAGACCGCGGACCGTCAGAAGTGCCGCGTGTGCAAGCGCGGGTGGCTGGAACTCGGCGGCGCGGGCATGGTGCACCCGAACGTCCTAAAAGCCGGCGGGATCGATCCGAAGAAGTATTCCGGCTTCGCATTCGGCTGGGGCGTGGAGCGCACGTACATGATGAAGAGCGGCACGCAGTTGGATGATATCCGGACGCTGTATAAGAATGACTTGAGGTTTTTGAAGCAGTTTTGATCTGGCTTATATGAAAAAAATAGAGCAATTTCCACCTCCTTTGACGTCATCAAATCCGTCTCGTAAAAGAAAGGAGTGGCATGATACGCGTAAACTTAATGAAAAAGAGAGAATGCTGTTGGATAGGGGCTGGATCAGGAAGACGATAGCGGATGAGGATAAAGAAATAAAAATTCCAAAAGGATATAAAAGTTATCATTGCGGTCATGGGATGCTCATCTATGATCCGATGAGAGTCGAGGTGAAAACAGTTCCTTTCTCTAAGATTCATAAGCTTGGTCGAGATGCACCAGATTTAGAAGCGGAGATGGAAGCAGCAGGGTGGACATCGCTTGGCTGGTCTCCAAATGTGGGAAATTTTTGGATGAGAATAAAAGAATAGTTATATGAATAGTTTAGTTTCGTACGAATGGCTCTCCCACTACGTTGATCTCAAAGGTATAAAGCCGGATGCGTTTGCGGCGCGCATGTCGCTTTCGGGTCCGGCGGTTGAAAAGATCATGTTGCGCGGGGAACTGCTGGATAAGGTCGTGGTCGGGAAGATCAAGAAGATCAAGAAGCACCCGAACGCGGATAAATTGAAATTGGTCGCGGTTGAGATCGGATCGAAATCCGTTGACGTTGTCTGCGGCGGAACGAACCTCGTCGAAGGTCATCTTGTGGCGGTTGCGCAAATCGGTGCGCACGTCTTGTGGCACGGCGAAGGGGAGCCGGTCCTCCTGGAGCCTGCGGAGATTCGCGGCGTGAAGAGCAAAGGTATGATCTGCGCGGCCAATGAGATCGGGCTCGCGGATGCGTTCCCGCACGATGATTACGAGATTTTGGATCTCACGGAATCCATTCCCGAGCTCAAGGTAAAGCTGGGAACGCCGCTCGCGGATGCGCTCGGACTTTCGAAGGATGTGGTCATGGACATTGAAGTCACCTCAAACCGCGTGGATGCCATGGGCATGATCGGGATGGCAAGAGAGGCGGCAACGATTTTAGGCAAGAAGTTTCTCTGGAAGCCCAAGACGCTGCCTAAGAAAAATTCGACCCTTCGGCTTCGCTCAGGGGAAATTCGAAATTCGAAATTCTCGGTGACGGTGCATGACAAAAAACGCTGCCCCCGCTACATGGCCGTCCGCATCCAAGGGGTGAAGAACGGACCGAGCCCGTGGTGGATGAAGGAGCGGCTCATGGCCGCGGGAATGAATTCGATCTCACTGCTCGTGGATATTACGAATTACGTCCTTCTGGAATACGCCCAGCCCATGCACGTGTTTGACGTGAAGAAGCTGAAAGCCGGCAAGAACGGTCCGGAAATCCACGTGCGTTTGGCGCGCGCGAAAGAGAAGATGAAAGCGCTGGACGGGAATGAATACGCGCTCGATGACCGCGCGCTTGTGATCGCGGATGCCAAGGGTCCGGTCGCAGTCGCCGGCATCATGGGCGGGGAGCGGAGCGGTGCGTACGAGGATACGACGGATATCATCTTCGAATGCGCCACGTTCGATCCGGTGTCCGTGCGCAAGACCTCGCGCCGCATCAACCTCTACTCCGATTCCCAACTGCGGTTTGAGAAGGGCCTTTCGACCGAAGCCGTACCGTTCGCCATGGCGCGGGCCGTGGAACTGACTCTGGAATTATGCGGCGGACAGGTCAAGGGGCTGGAAGACGTGCGTGCACATGCGTACAAACCGCTCTCGTTCGAGGTTTCGACGCGCGAAGTCGATGAGCGCATCGGCGTGCCGATTTCCAAGAGCAAGCAGGTAAAGATCCTCCGCGATCTCGGCTTTACGGTCTCGGAAAAGAAAAAGGGCGTTCTGCGCGCTGAAGTCCCATGGTGGCGCGACCATGACATCGAAGCCGGGGTTGATCTCATCGAGGAAATCGCGCGCGTGGAAGGGTACGGCAGTATTCCGGCTATTCTTCCGGTCGGCGACCTGCCGCCGCGCCGCACGGATGCGGAACTCGTGTGGGAAGACCGGGTCAAGGAGGCCGCCAAAGGCGCAGGACTCACCGAGGCTTATACCTATTCGTTCGCTTCCGATGATCTCTACAAGAAAGCGGGCTACGACTCCAAACCCGCACTTCGTCTCTTAAACCCGCTGACCGAGGAGTTCGCATTCATGCGCACGTCGCTCCTCCCGTCATTGCTCCAAGTCGTTGCGGATAATCATGATCGGTTTAAGGAACAGCGAATTTTTGAAGTCTCGAACGTGTACTACAACAGGGCGCAGGGCGCAGGGCACGGGGCGCGGGGGTGGAAAGATCTTCCGGACGAACAGTTGGAGCTTGGCTGTGCCATCCTTGCGGGCGATGATGGTTTTAAGCGCGCCAAGGGATTCGTGGAACACCTCTTTTCCGAACTGGGTATTGCATCCGTGAGCTGGGTACGTCTGTCGCAGAAGGGGTTCTGGCATCCGGGACGCGCGGTGCAGGCCTTTGTAGACAAGAAGCTCGTGGCCACGGTCGGGGAAGTGTCGCCGGACATCTTGGGGAACTTCAAGATCGAGGGGAGGATGGCCATGATCGATATGCCGCTCGAAGAGGTCTTCGCGATCGCGTCGCCGTCAAAAAGCTACACATCGCCGAATCCGTTCCCGGAATCCAAACGCGACCTCGCGATCATTGTCGAAGAGGGTACGGAGTACGACGACATCGCGCGTTTGATCGGGGATACGGACCCGCTCATCACGGACGTGGAGTGGTTCGACACGTACCGCGGCAAGGGTCTTCCTGACGGAAAGAAATCCGTTGCCGTGCATCTGACCTTCGCGAGTCCGGAAAAAACATTGACGACGAAAGATGCGGACGGCTTGATCGAGCGCGTTATCTTGAAGCTCAAAGAAAAATTCGGTGCGGAGATTCGTTAGGCGATTTTTATCGGATCTTTTTTCCATTTCCTCGGATTGTTTTTGATATATTCGATTTTATCGAACCATTCCCGATCCGAACGGATGACGCGTTCGTAATAGTTGCGTTGCCAAATATTCAAAAATTGATTCCGTTCCATGATTCGTATGCTTGATGTGCATGCGGACTTCAATCCACGCACGATACCGGATAATGATGACCGCCGTAGGGGCGCGCTGCGCGCGCCCCTTAAATCCGCGATGGTTGGTTGATTACAAACACCCGTCACATGGTCGTTTGTCGTATTCATGGATCCTCGTGCATTCAAGGGGCGCGCGCAGCGCGCCCCTACGGCGGGACGCTGTTGTTTTATTCGAATAATTAAATGGATGTGGTTGGGCATCACGATGAATGACCCGATGTCCACGTCTTTTCGTAACTGATTCGTCTTTTTAATCTGCTTACTAATAATGTATCCGTATGGATTCAAATGTATTTTGTTATTAATGACCTCTCCAAATATGCATTCTTTATTCTTTGTGCATATGGTCACGAAATAATCATCTGCGCTTGAATAATCAAACGACGACAATCGTATTGATCGCCGTTTGTGTATTTTTGGGTTGTATTTCGTTTCTGCCATCCATATATATTCAGTCTCATGGATTGAAGGATCCGTCAAATTTTGCTATATGAAGAGGAGAATGGGATCCATGTTAATAACATATTTAATTTCCATTCACGTCTTTGTCTTCCGTGGTATTAAATATATGATATAATATGTTCATAAGGGGCATATGACAATAGACTCAACACTAGATCTTCTCTACCTCGTAATCTCGATCGGCGTCCTATGGGTTGCGGCCATGCTGACTTGGCTTCTGTTTGAAGCCGCGCTCGCCATGCGGAACGCGAACCGCATGATCAAAAACATCCAGCGCAAGGTCATCTGGCTCGAAGAGACCATTGCGGGCATTGGCGAGCGTCTCGAATCCTCGGCAAGCTACTTCGGGGCCGCGGCAAAGGGCGGCAAGATGCTAGCTTCCTTTATCAAAAGCCGTCAGGAAGAGATGGATGACGACGAAGACGAAGAGCCGCGTCGAACGAAGAAAAAAGCGTCAAAGCGCAGAAGGCGATAAGAACGAGCGGGGCGAAAGCCCCGTTTTTGTTGCATGCCGCGCGTGATCTTATGCTCCCTTCCCCGGCGGGGAGGATGCCGCCATGTCGAAGTCAATGGCGTAGACGCGGGGCGGTTTCGTGAGATCAGGCGTCCCGTCGTCTTTCTTGTTGAATACAAGGCAGAAGTTGCCTTCGTGCGTATGTCCGTGCTTAACGCCCCGTTCCTCAAGCGCTTCGATGATTCGGCGCACGGATGTGTCGATATCTTCTTGGAATAACGGGGTGTTTTCTTTCCACATGGCAACGCTGGGCACCAGGACGCGCGAGAACGCCGCGACGCTCGTGGCTTCTTTCCGGTCGGGACGCATGCCCACGATGGGTTCGATGGGAACGTAATCAAATCCTTTTTCCTTCCAAAAGTCAGATGCTTCAAATATGTCAGACCAGGCTTCAAAAGCCGGAAAGCGAACGTGTCGGATGATTACCTTTTCTTTTAGCGTTTTTTCCGCGTCTCCCGGAACCTTGTCTAAGAGCGTGGTGCGCGAACCGCCCTTTTCAAAATCCGCCCGAAAAAACTTTTCGGGAGCCTTCTTGTATAGCGGCGTTTTCTGTGCCAGCTTTTCCAGCTCTTCCAGTTCTTCCGGACTAACCTCGACATGTTCCAATGGGGGAGATACGTATTCCTGAAGTTCGCCTCGTTTCGCCTCCGGCACATATTCGATCATGTCCTCGGCAGCCTCCTGAACAAATTCGTCTTCATCCTCCAACCCTTTCCGAATGAACCTAACAACGATATCCCACAAAGCGTCTTGTTCCGCCTCTGGCGCATATTTAATCATGCTTGCCGCTTCTTTGCGGACATACGCACGTTCATCCTCCAGCCCTTTCCGAATGAGATCCGCACGTTTCGCCTCTGGCGCATATTTAATCATGCTTGCCGATGCTTTGCGGACACCCACATCCTCTTCCTCCAACCCTTTCCGAATGAACCTAACAACGATATCCCGCAGAGCTTCTTGTTCCGCCTCCGGCACATATTCGATCATGCTCGCGGCTGTTTTGCGGACATACGCGGATATATCCTCCAACCCTTTTCGAATGAGATTCATTCGTTCCGCCTCCGGCGCATATTCGATCATCTTTACCGCTACTTCGCGGACAGACCATTTATCCTCCAACCCTTTTCGAATGAGATTCATTCGTTCCGCCTCCGGCGCATATTCGATCATGCTCGCGGCTGTTTTGTGGACAGGCAAAGATATATCTCCCAGCCCGTCCCGAATAAGGTTCGTTCGTTCCGCCTCCGGCGCATATTCGATCATGCTCGCGGCTGTTTTGCGGACATACGCGGATATATCCTCCAACCCTTTTCGAATGAGATTCATTCGTTCCGCCTCCGGCGCATATTCGATCATCTTTACCGCTACTTCGCGGACAGACCATTCATCCTCCAACCCTTTTCGAATAAGGTTCGTTCGTTCCGCCTCCGGCGCATATTTAATCATACTTGCCGATGCTTCGCGGACAGACAAAGATATATCTCCCAGCCCGTCCCGAATAAGGTTCGTTCGTTCCGCCTCCGGCGCATATTCAATCATGCTCGCGGCTGCTATGCGGACATACGCGGATTCATCCTTCAACCCCTTCCAAACCATGTCGGGGATTTTGCTAAGCAAGGCCTTCTTCTCCCTTTGATACCGGGCGGCATCTTCGGGGGTCGGCTCCGGGTACCCGGGAATCTGATACATGGGAAGGGCTTCCTTTGGGATGAGTGGAAGCTCTTTTTCAGCCGAAGGGCCTTTTTGCGGGGCTAATTCAGGCGAACGCATATGTGGCACATCTTAGCGTATGGAGTCCGGGATTGCGAGTTCCGGGGGCTTTCAGGTCTGATGAACGTATATTCTGCGCAACATTCTGCTTCAGCGGACCACGCACCACGTACCACGTACGACGCACCCTCTAGCCGTTGCCCATCCCTCGCGCGTTTGATTAGATAGAGGGCGATGCCCGCCCCCTTCGTCCACCTGCACGTACGCAGCATGTACTCCCTGTACGACGCCATGGGGGATGTTAAGGATGTCGTAAAGAAAGCCAAGGAATTGGGCATGGATGCCGTGGCGCTCACGGACCGCGCAGGCATGTACGGGGCGGTTGAGTTCTACCGGGCGGGGAAAAAGGAGGAAATCAAATCTATTATCGGCGTGGAGATGAACGTCGCCAAGGATAAGCTGACAGACAAACGGGCGCGCGTGGACGACCAGTCTTACCAATTGGTCTTGCTCGCGGAGAATAATAGGGGATATCAGAATCTCTTAAAGATCGTGACGCAGGCCTTTATCGAAGGGTTCTACTATAGGGCGCGTACAGACAAGGAGGCGCTAAAGGAGAAGCATGAGGGCATCATCGCGCTTTCGGGGAACGTTAAAGGCGAGATTCCAAAGCTCCTTCTGTCGCATGACCCCGAGGGAGCGGAGCGCGTGGTGCGCGAGTATCAGGATATTTTCGGAACGGAGAACTTTTTTCTCGAGATTCTGCACCATCCGGAATCATCCACGCAGAACGAGGCGAACGAGGGCATCATCGCGCTCGCGAAGAAAACCGGTGCACCGCTCGTGGTGACGCGCGAAGTGTTGTATCTCAATCCGGATGATCGCGATGCGCAGGATGCGCTCCGATGTATTCATGATGGCAAATTCCTGACGGATCAGAATCGATATTCCGTATCGAACATCGACCATTCGATGTGCGCACCCGAGGAGATCATCCAGGCATTCCGCCATGTTCCGGAGGCTGTGGAGAATACGCGGAAGATCGCGGATCGCTGTAACGTCGAACTGACGCTTGGGGAGAACCTGCTCCCGCCGTTTGATCTGCCGGAAGGCCAGTCTGCGGATGAACGCCTCCGCGAGCTCTGCGAGGCCGGCCTCTCCGAGCGGTATAAGGATCCGGATGTCATCAAAACCGCGATGGAACGACTGGACTTCGAGCTTGAAACCATCAAGCGCATGGGATTCGCCACGTACTTTTTGATTGTGCATGACTACGTGGACTGGGCGAAGAAAGCGGGCGTGGTCGTGGGGCCGGGCAGAGGGTCCGCGGCAGGATCCATCGTTGCGTATTCCCTGCGCATCACGAACCTCGACCCGCTCCGCTACGGACTGCTCTTCGAACGCTTCCTGAACCCTGATCGCATCTCCATGCCGGATATCGATCTTGATTTCGATGATACGCGGCGTAAGGACGTCATCGAGTACGTGATGGATAAGTACGGGCATGACCGCGTGGCCGGCATCATCACCTTCGGCACCATGGCGGCGCGTGCGGCCGTACGCGACGTGGGCCGCGTGCTTGGCATGACGTTTCAGGAAGTGGATCAGGTTGCAAAAGCGATACCGCCTCCGGTCCAAGGCCGCCACATCCCGCTCGCGAAATCAAAGGACGAGAGCCCGGAGCTTCGGAATTTGTACCATGGCGACCCGCGCGTCAAACAGCTCATTGATCTCGCCATTAAACTCGAGGGCACGGCGCGACACGCGAGCCAGCATGCCTGCGGCATCGTCATCGGACCTGATAAGTTGGAGTGCTACGCACCGCTCCAGAAGGCGCAGGGCGGAGACGTGGACCAGGTCGTGCAGTATTCCCTGAAGCCCACGGAAGCCATCGGACTCCTTAAGATGGACTTCCTCGGCCTTTCGAACCTATCCATCATCCAAGGGTGTTTGGATATCACCGAAGCCGTGCATGGCGTCAACATCAATATCGACGATATCCCGCTCAACGATCAGAAGACGTACGAGCTCTTCGGCCGCGCGGAAACAACGGGGGTGTTCCAGCTGGAATCCGACGGCATGAAGCGGTACATCAAGGAGCTGAAACCCTCTGAAATTGAAGATATCATCGCCATGGTTGCGCTCTACCGGCCGGGACCGATGCAGTTCATCGACTCGTTCATCCGCAGGAAGCACGGGGAAGAGAACATCGTGTATGCGCACCCTCTGCTCGAGAATGCGCTCAAGAACACGTACGGCATTCCCGTGTACCAGGAACAAGTCATGCAGGTCTCAAAAGACATGGCCGGCTTCACGGGCGGGGAGGCGGACACGCTTCGCAAGGCCATGGGAAAGAAGATCGCGGAGCTCATGGTAAAGATGAGGACGAAGTTCATCGACGGATCTGTCGCGAACGGCGTGGATCGTCCCATCGCCGAACAGATCTTCAAACAGTTCGAGGAATTCGCGGCCTACGGCTTTAACAAATCACACGCGGCCTGCTACGCCATGATCGCGTACCAGACGGCGTACCTCAAAGCGCATTACCCCGAATGCTTCATGGCCGCGCTCATGAATTCGGATATCGGCAACATCGACCGCATTACCATCGAGGTCGAAGAATGCCGCCGCATGGGTACGAACGTGCTCTCGCCGGATGTGAATGAATCTTTCGCCGGCTTCGGCGTGGTAAAGGAGGATCTTGATAAGGGGATGTCCACCATCCGTTTCGGCCTTCAGGGCATTAAGGGCCTGGGAGAAGACGTGGCGAATACCATCGTGCGCGAACGGAAAGACAACGGTCCGTACAAAGACATTACGGATTTCGCTTCACGCATTCCCGGTAAGTACTTCAACAAGAAGTCGCTCGAAGTGCTCATTAAATCGGGAGCTCTGGACCGCTTCGGCGAACGAAACGAGCTTCTCTTTAACGTGGATACGCTCTTGGAATTCCATCGTCGCATCGAATCCGAAGCCGCGAGCGGACAGAACAGCCTGTTCGCCGATTCGGCCATTGATGTCTCGACGTCCGTCAAGCTGAAAGCCGCGCCTCCGGCCACGCAGAAAGAGAAGCTCGCCTGGGAGCGGGAGCTCCTCGGCCTCTTCCTTTCCGAGCACCCGTTCAAGGAAACCGCGGAGCGGCTCAAGGGCTACTTCACCCCCATCATCGATCTCCCCAAGCACAAGAAGGACAAGTCCGTTCGTTGCGGCGGCATTTTTGCGGATGTCAAAACCATCTACACCAAGAACAACGAGCAGATGGCCTTTGCAAAGCTCGAAGACCTGTCCGGTCACGTGGAGGCCGTGGTCTTCCCGCGCGTATACAAGGAGCACATTGCGACCGTTGAGACGGATAAGATCGTGTGCGTCACCGGTCGTCCTCAGGAGAAAGACGGGGAGATGAAAATCCTCGTTGAGACCTGCTACGAAATCACGGAGGACAACATCGACCAGGTAAAGGCGTCCGTGCCTGAAGCAGCGATCCCGGATGAGAATATCGAATTTCGAATATCGAATATCGAAAACGGGGCGTCGGACAACGGGCAACGGGCTGCGGGAACCGCGCCCAAATCCCGGCCATCCAGCATTACCCTGCACCTCCGCAACAACCTGCCGGATACCATCCTGTTCCGCTTGCGCGAGTGCTGCGACAAGCATCCGGGTCCGCATGAAGTTTACTTTAAGATCGACGACGAACGGGGGCCCCGCGTCATCAAATCCTCGTACCGCATTGCGTTCAACGACGAACTCGCAAAAGAGATCGAAGCGATGCTGGGGCCGGATACCGTTAGAGCAGGGAGTTAGGGGGGCAGGGAGTTAGGGAGTTAGGGGGCAGGGAGTTAGGGCGGACCGCCTGACTCCCTAAACCAAAAAGCCGCCGCGAGGGTTGCGACGGCTTAAGGGGAATTGGAGGAGACCTGTGCCCGGAAGGCTTAGTCTGTGAACTTGATCGTGGCTTGGGTGAGCAGGTGAGACGCCTGGACGATTTCTCGCCGTACGCCCCGAACGTTGAACCAGTTGATACCAATGAGTTGAGCTGTTTCGAGTCCTAATGCATCGGTGAGTTTCGCCCCGCTGAGATCCGCCCCGTAGAGGTTCGCCCCGCTGAGGTCCGCCCCGCGGAGGTCCGCTCCGATGAGCTTCGCCTCGTAGAGGTTCGCCCCGATGAGCTTCGCCCCCATGAGCTTCGCCTCGTAGAGGTTCGCCCCTATGAGCTTCGTCCCGCCGAGCCTCGCCCTGATGAGATCTGCCCCGCTGAGGTTTGCCCCGCCGAGCTTCGCCCCGCCGAGCTTCGCCCCGCTGAGATCCGCCCCGCTGAGATCCGCCCCGATGAGATCTGCCCCGCTGAGGTTTGCCCCGTTGAGGCCTGACTTGCTGAGTTTCGCCCCGCTGAGATCCGCCCCGTAGAGGTTCGCCCCGCTGAGGTCCGCCCCGCGGAGGTCCGCTCCGATGAGCTTCGCCTCGTAGAGGTTCGCCCCGATGAGCTTCGCCCCCATGAGCTTCGCCTTGTAGAGGTCCGCCCCTATGAGCTTCGTCCCGCCGAGCCTCGCCCCGATGAGATCTGCCCCGCTGAGGTTTGCCCCGTTGAGGCCTGACTTGCTGAGATTCGCCCCGCTGAGGTTGACCTCTTCGTCGGGACGCTCCTTGCGATACTCGTTGAACTCCGTGACCTTTTCGGCCTTGAGGAGCCCGATTATTTCTTCTTTGGTCATTCTTCACCCACTTTCTGCAGAATTGAGTTTGGTAAGAAAGGGCAATGCGGGAATATAGCAGGGATTTGGGGAAAATGTCAAGGCAGGGAGTGGGCGGACCCCCTAACTCCCTAAACCAAAAAACCGCGCGAAACGTGTCGCACGGTTGATTGGAGACGGGGAGTCATTCCCCGGAAGGTGCTTACGCGCGCTTGATCGTTGCGCGCGTGAGGAGTTGCGAGGCTTGGATGACGAGATCCGTTTCCGGACTGATGCCGGAGACGCGCGTCCAGTCGACTCCGACCAACATCGCGTATGCTATGTTGACCACGTTTTCGAGGTCCGCTCCGATGAGTTTCGCCCCGCTGAGATCCGCCCCGTAGAGGTTCGCCCCGCTGAGGTCCGTTTCGTTGAGGTTCGCCCCGCTGAGGCTCGCCCCGTGGAGGCACGCCCCGCTGAGATCCGCTTCTTCGATGTCCGCTTCTTCGATGTTCGCCCCGCTGAGGTTCGCCCCGTTGAGATTCACCCCGCAGAGGTCCGCCCTGCGGAGGTCCGCTCCGATGAGCTTCGCCTCGTAGAGGTTCGCCCCGATGAGCTTCGCCCCGCGGAGGTCCGCCCCGCGGAGGTCCGCCCCGCTGAGATTTGCCCCTCTGAGGTCCGCCTCGCTGAGGCTCGCCTCGCTGAGGTCCGCCCCGCTGAGGTTTGCCCCGCGGAGGTTGAACTCTTCGTCGGGATGTTCCACGCGATGCGCGTTGAAATCCGCGACTTTTCCGGCTTTGAGGGACGTAATCATTTCTTGGTTGGCCATTTCTAACTCCTCGTGGTCTAGAGGCTTGAAGAAAGTTCGAGTATGATCGTTGTAGCAGAAATTTAGTGGTGGGTCAAGGCAGGTGGTGGTTCGCACTGAGCGGTTAAGCAGAAACGATAAGTGGTTAGCGATTAGTCCTCGGAAAAAGCGAACCGCTAATCACTCAACGCTCTTCGCTTATCAAAAAGCCGCTCCTCGCGATTGCGGGAACGGCTTTTTTGAAGATGGAGGATGGGAGGCTATACGGTTGTCGAAGTCTCCTGTCCGTCGGAGGGAACGCGTTCGGTTGAGGATCGCGGTTTTTCCTCAATGAGAGAAAGGGCCGCGAGGATTTGAGGGCATTGGCTTTCCGTGACATGCGCGCTCACGAGGCTTGAGTAGCTTATGGTCATTTCCCGAAGATCCGCACCCACGAGGTCCGCGCCGTCCAGGTTCGTCTTGAACAGGCGCAAGCCTTTTAGGTTTGCCCTGCGCAGGTTCGCCATGAAGAAGCTCGTATCGTTGACATTCGCGCCCCGCAAATCCACACCGGTGAGGTTCGCCTCGCGCAGGTTTGCTCCCTCGAGGTCCGCTTCCATCAGGATAGCTCCGTTGAGACGCGTCTTGCAGAGACTTGCCTTGCGCAGATTTGCTCCATGTAAGACCGCGCCGTGCAAATTCGCTTCGTCGAGGTTCGTGTCGCAGAGGTTCGTGCCTTCCATATTCGCGCCGCGCAAATCCGCGCCGTGCAGGTCCAGACCATGAAGATCCAATCCGTGCAGGTCCGTTTCTTTAAGGTCCGCCCTTGCGAGGCGAAGCTTGCCCGCATTGCCGTTTCTGATGTTGTAGACGAGCGCTTGTTTCGTAATGACTTCCTCACTCATCGCATGCTCCCTTCTGTTAAAGAACTCTTGAACGGTTCATGTGTAGCAGAAAAAGGGGAGGGG
>Ga0307430_1001304_pt1 | contig 18638 bp, 19 predicted proteins | sample SalMarWE160130MG_FD_202159 | JGI IMG/M metagenome (GOLD analysis project Ga0307430, IMG submission 202159) | Salt marsh sediment microbial communities from the Plum Island Ecosystem LTER, Massachusetts, United States - WE1603-130 | ecosystem: Environmental > Aquatic > Marine > Intertidal zone >... | reverse complement strand
TTAAAAAACGACTTTTTTTAATAGAGAAGATCCAATCCATTTTAAAAAAGAGAGTTGAGGTTATTATTCTTAATGAAGTAAGATCAATATTTTTCAAATTCGTTATTATTAAAGAAGGAAAGGTAATTTTAGAGAGAGACCATGCCCAGAGGATTGACTTTGAATTAAAAACTATGCAGGAATATTATGATTTTCGACCTTTTATTAAAGAATATAATAAAGCTTACCTCCAAAGGTCTCTTAAGGAGGCCATATGAGCGAGATAACCCGGCAAAAAATCTTCGAAAAGTTGCAACAATTAGATGGATACCTTAGCAATCTTAAGAAATTAAAAAAAGAAATAAAAAGCCCTGAAGAGTTTTTGGAAGACTTTCATCTTTATGGCTTGGCGGAGCGCTATTTACAATTGAGCTGTCAAGTGGTCCTGGATATTTTAAATTTGGTGATTATTGAGGAAGCATGGGAGAAACCGGAAGATAATCAAGAAGCAGTTTCTATCCTTTTTGGAAAAAAGATTATTTCTGAAAATTTAGCCTCAAGTTTAGAGGGTATAGTAGGTTTTAGAAACATATTAGTTCACGAATACGGGAAAATCGACCGTAGGAGAGTATATCAATATTTGTTGGAAAAATTAGAACTTTTCAAGGTTTTTAAAAAAGAAATACTTAATTGGCTGAAGAATAAGTCTTTATAACAGGTAAAATAAAGAGAGAAGAATATAGTTGAAGATGATAAAATAGTTATTATTCCTAAAATATTGTGGTAGTTAAAGTCTCGATAAATTTGTCAGCAAAAGGTGAAGAGATGCTAAAAGAGGCTATTGTAGGGGCAGACCTTGTGTCTGCCCTCATTGTATTAGAAAAGATAATTATATCCTATAATCCCGAAACTCGTAAATTCGTTTGCTTGACAAATGGATTAGAATATATTAGAATATTATTGAATATAAAAGAATATATTTAATAAGGAGGTTTTGGATGGCTAAAGTAGTAACATTGCGGCTAACAGAAGAAGAATATGAGAGAATATCAGCTGCTGCTAAAATTGAGCATCGTCCTATTTCTAATTATATTACTGCCAGGGTAATAGAAGATATAGAAGAATCTTATTATATAGACCCCATTGAGATGGCTCAGATTACATCAGATAAGAACCTGATCGGAAAATTAAAAATCGGGCATCGCGCCGCCAAAGAAATGAAGGGCAGATTTGTTGACTAAGTTTAGAATATTTGAGACCGATCAATTCCTAAAAGACCTTGAACAAGATTTTGGCGGACAACAGGAACGGATAAAAACAAAACTTGTCAACTATGTCTACCCTCAACTAAAACAAAATCCCCATTTTGGCAAAAACATAAAAAAACTCCTAAACTATAATCCGGATACCTGGCGTTATAGAATAAGCAGCTACAGGTTTTTCTATGAGATTGATGACCAAAGCAAAATAGTTTTTATGATATCTGCTGATAATCGCCAAAATGCTTACTAAAAAAGTAACCCAAAGGTGCCAGGCACCTTTGGGTTACTTTTTCCACAATTGTGTCTTGACACAAGAGATAGGCCCGTCAAATTAATCTTGCATTATTTGTAGATGATTTAGTTATGCAATTTTATATAAATTTTTTGTTTTTAAATTGTTATGTTCTTGAATCTGTTCAAAATGATTATCTGCATGGAGGAGGGTGAGGTCATAATGAAGGGCAATGCTGGCAATTAGGAGATCAGTAGAAGGGATAGTTTTTCCCATTCGCCGTAAATCAAATCCGAGCTGCGAAGCTCTTTTCCATATTTCCTTGTTTACCTCAAAATAATGCAGTGCGGATAGATCTGAAAGGATTTCAGCATATTCATTTTTTGTTCTGGTTCCCTGCAAGAGCTCTAAAATGATTATACCGGTAGTGGCTGATTGATCTTTATCTAAAATTTCGGTTAGAATATTTTTTATTTGATTAGAGGAATTTCTTTTTAAGCCTAAAATCCAGGCCGAAGTATCAATTAAAAATAGTTTGTCATTTTTATTCATCTTTTCTCATTTCCTCTAAAGAAGAAAGATTAAGGGAGAGGTCGTATTTCCCTAATCTATTTTTTAGTTTTTCCAGGTGTCTTCTCCTTATAAATTCTTTTAAAGAAAGATTGATTAATTCTTTTTTGGTACGTATATTAGATAATTTTAATGCTTCCTCAAGCAGTCCTTTATCTATGTTAATAGTAGTCCTCATTACGCATCACCTCTATATGCATATTATCATAAAAAATGATGCCTGTCAAAAAGTGATAGAAAGAGTAAACAAAGGTGCCTGGCACTAAAGTTGTCGTTTTGTAAACTTTAGTGCCAGGCACCTTTGTTTACTCTTTTAAAAGTTTGGATTGGGAAGAGGTGTTTGTGATATAATGAAAAAAATATTATTGGTTTTGGAGTAGGTTTTTAAAATGGTAATAACCAGAATAAGAGAAGAAGTTTTAAGTTCTCCGAGATTAAGTGATAGCCGAAGAAGATTTGGCGGGGTAGTGGTGATAGGCGGAGCGAATATTGATTTGAGAGGCAGGCCTGTTGGGGAGGTGCTGGAAAGGTATACCTCCAACCCGGGTAAGATAAATGTCGGTTCTGGAGGAGTAGGAAGGAATATTGCCCATAATCTAGCTTTGCTTAATGTACCGGTTACTCTGTTGAGTGCAGTGGGAGATGATGGAGAAGGGATAAGGATTTTGGAGGAGACCGGGAAGGACGGAGTTAGGACGGAGCAGATGATAATATCGGGAGAGTATCCTACCGGAATATATCTGGCAATATTGGATGAGAAGGGTGAGATGGAAGTAGCGGTTTCGGATATGCGGATTTTAGAGGAGGTTACGGTGGATTATCTGAGGTCAAAGGCCTATCTGATTAAAGAGAGCAAGATAGTGGTGATGGATACTAATATCCCGGAAGAGAGCATCGAATACGTGGTGGATTTGTGTAATAAAGTTAAGGTGCCTATTTTAGTGGAGCCGGTATCGGTGGAGAAGGCCGGGAAGTTAAGGAAGGTATTGGAGGGAAGCGGAAGAGGAAGCGAGGGCGAGGGCGGAAGCGAGAGATGTAGCGGAAGATGGGCTATTGATTATATGACTCCGAGTAAGAATGAGCTGGAATCAATTTTAAGGACGGAGATGGGTGATGATCCGGATTTGGATTTGGATAGAGATTCAGATATAGTTAGAGCAGCAGAGGAACTGAAAGGCAAAGGGGTTAAGAATGTGATTGTCACTTTAGGAAAAAGAGGGATATATGTTTCTTGCGGCGGGACTGGCGAAGGGAAGAAAGAGGATTGTTGGAGCAAGTTTATGGCACCCTATAGGGGCGAGGTAGTGGATGTAACCGGGGCTGGAGATGCGCTGGTGGCCGGCTTGGTTTATGGAATTTATAAGGGATATTCTTTGGAGACGGCGGCAAGATTCGGCCTGGGGGCGGCGGCCCTGACTATTTCCACAAAAGAAGCGGTAAGGAGAGATTTAAGAGAAGGGTTGTTAAGAAGCAGGATGGAAGAGGAAGAAGAGGGAGGAAGGTTGTTGTAAGGTGGTTATGGGTGAGAGCGGAAAAAGATTTTTTGATTTTAAAGATGAAGTAAAAGAAGCTTTAGAAAATGGCAAGCCGGTGGTGGCTTTAGAATCCACTTTAATATCTCATGGGTTTCCTTATCCGGAAAATTTGAAGGTGGCAGGGGAGATGGAGGAGATTGTAAGAGGATATGGAGTTGTGCCTGCTACTATTGCGGTTATCGGAGGGAAGATAAAAGTAGGTCTGACGAGGAGCGAATTGGAATTTATGGCAACTTCTCGGGATATTTTAAAGGCCAGCAGGAGGGACTTGGCAGTAATAGTGGCAAAAGGTTTAAATGGAGCTACTACGGTGGCGGCAACTATGATGGTGGCGGAGAGGGCTGGCATAAAGGTTTTTGCAACCGGTGGAATAGGTGGAGTACATCGGGGAGCAGAGAAGACTTTTGATATATCTGCAGATTTGCAGGAGCTAGCGCGGACAACGGTAGTGGTGGTGTGCAGCGGAGCAAAGTCGATACTTGATTTACCTTTGACTAAGGAATATCTGGAGACTATGGGCGTGCCGGTGATCGGATTTGGAAGTGAAGAGCTGCCTGCTTTTTATTGCCGGGAGAGCGGATTTAAGGTTGATTATGTGGTAAATGATGAGGTGGAGGCGGCGAAGATAATAAAGGTTATGGAGGATTTAAAATTAAGAGGGGGAATGATAATTGCTAATCCCGTTCCTGAAGAATATGCCCTTTCAATGGAGTATATGAATGAAATGATAGAAGAGGCGGTTAGAGCGGCGGAGAAGGAAGGGGTCAAAGGGAAAAAGCTAACTCCTTATTTATTGAATAAGATAAAAGAATTAACCGGAGGAAGGAGTTTGCAGGCGAATATTGAGCTGGTAAAGAATAATGCCCGGGTGGCTGCAAAAATCGCTCGTGAACTAATAAATACTAAAAAGTAAACCAAAGGTGCCTGGCACGAAAGTTGTCAAAATGTAAACTTTAGTGCCGGGATCCTAATAAAGTATGTGGATAAAATAAGGCGTGATATAATAAAATTGTTTAAGAAGAATTCAATTTCCATATTGAGGCCGGTGAATTTAATGATTGACAATGAAAAGATTAATATTATAAAAAATATTTTGGTGCAGGCATTTAGCCCTTATCTAATTTATATTTTTGGCTCTACGGTAAAAAATAGAGACAGAGGAGAGAGTGATATAGATGTTGCCATTCTGACCGATGGAAAAGTAGACGAGTACGAATTATTTATTCTATCTCAAAGATTAGCGGATATTTTAAAAAAGGAAATAGATCTTATAGATTTGAATAAGGCTTCCACTGTTTTTAAAATTCAAATTATAAAAACAGGAAAATTAATCTATAATTCTAATAATTTAAAGAAGATGTATTTTCAAATGAGGACCATGAAAGATTACGCAATCTTAAATGAGGAAAGACAAGAAATAATAGATAAAATTAAATCAAGGGGTGCTCGAATATGATCGATGATGTAATTTTAAATAAAATAGAAATAATAAAAAGATGTATTAGAAGGGCAAAGGAAGAGTATGATTGCAATCCTCAAAATCTGGAAAATTATACCAAGCAGGATTCTATTACTTTAAATATTCAGAGGGCATGCGAAGCAATAATTGATTTGGGGATGCATGTTATTGCTGAAAGGGGTTTGGGGATTCCTCAAACGAGCAGAGATACATTTGAGATTTTACAAGATAATAGGATTATTACCCCTGAGATGTGCGAGCGGCTTAAAGCGATGATCGGATTTAGGAATATTGCGATACATAATTATCAAAAACTAAATTTGAAAATAATCCAAGCAATTATAGAGAAAGACCTGAAGGATTTGCTGTCTTTTACAGATGTTGTTTTGAAAATATAAAAAACTATGACAAGTTTCGTGCCAGGCAACTTTCGTGCCAGGCACCTTTCGGACACTTTTTACACAATTGTGTCTTGACACAAATGTTAAAAACCTGTATATTTATAGCTAGAGGTGATAAAGATGAACGACAAAAAAAGTTACACACGAAATAGACTTAGTATCGATATAGATCCTGAAGAGCACCAGAAACTAAAAGTGTTTGCTGTTTTACAGGGAAAAACCATTAGAGAATATGTCTTGGAAAGTATCCGGGAACGCTTAGATCGGGAATCTGAAGAAAAGCAGTTACTGGCAATGACTACTCAAATTAATCTTGCATTAAAGGAAGTTTGGAACAATAAAAAGGATGATATTTACAATGAAATATAAGCAAAGGGAGGTAGTCTTAGTAAAATTTGTTTTCTCTGAAGGTTCAGGAGTCAAAAAGCGGCCAGCCTTGATTATTAGTGATGAATATTATCATAATCACAGACAAGAAGTAGTTGTTTCTGCCATTACTAGTAATATTGATCGACTATTAGCTGGGGATACAAAAATACAGGATTGGCAAAAGGTAGGATTAAAATATCCTTCTTTGGTAACCGGGATTATTCAGACAATAAAAACAAACATAATCGAACGAAAATTAGGAAAGCTTTCAGAGAGAGATTTCTTGGAAACGCAAATAAACCTTAAAAAATCATTAGGTTTTTTAAGATGATAAATCTGGTGAAAAAGTAAACCAAAGGTGCCTGGCACCTTTGGTTTACTTTTTGGTGGAAGGGTTAAAAATAAAGATGGAAATAGTTATTGTTGGAGCTGGCCCGATAGGGTGTTACACCGCACAGTTGTTGAAGAAATGCAGGATTAATAGTTTTAGAATAATCGAAGAACACGGTGAGGTGGGCAAGCCGGTAAGGTGTGCCGGGATTGTGGGCAAGCCGGTTTTTGAAGATAGTTTAATACCTTTATCGAGAGATTCTATATTAAATCAGATTAACGGGGCCTTGTTTTTTTATAAAGGTGATAGTTTTAAGATAGAGAGGTCTGGGGTGGCTCTTGTAATTGACCGAGAGAAGTTTGATAAGGAACTGAGCCGGGGATTAGAAGTGGAATATGGGAGAAGATTGCTGAAGATAGAGGAAGAAGGAGAAGGCGATGGTGCTGGGAGTGGAGATGGAAGTAGCTATCGGCTAAAGACCAACCAGGGTGATATTTGGGCTGATATAGTTATTGGAGCTGATGGCCCGCGGTCCCGGGTGAGAAAGTTTATAGATTCGAAAGGGATAAAGGTAAAAAGAGGAAGCAGTGGAGCGAAGAAAGATAATGGTAATGTTAGCGAAGATAGCGAAGGTAGTGAGAGCAGTGACGGCTCCGGCGGGGAAACTAATTTTTATAAAGGGGTCCAGTATAGAATAAAGTTAGATAATTTAAAAGGCTTAGGCCTAAAAGATGAATTTTTTTCCGGGGAGATGACCCGGGTATATATGCGGGAAGGAATTCCTTTTTTTGTGTGGATTATCCCTGAAGGAGATGGAATTATACGATTAGGGGTAATTGCGGAAAATGGACGCAGAGAGTTAGAGCGAGTGATAGAAGAGGAAGGGATAAAAGGCGAAATTATCGATAGATTAGTCGGGATTATTCCGATAGGACTATGCCGAAGTGTTTACAGGAAGGCAGCGGTAGTGGGAGATGCAGCCCGGCAGGTAAAACCTTTGACCGGGGGAGGAATTTATTACGGGATGAAGGCGGCCGAGATTCTGGTGGAGTGTATTCAGGAAGGCGCGTTGGAGGAATATGACAAGAGATGGAATAGTAAATTTGGGAAAGAAATAAAATTTGGACTGTGGGCCAGGAAAGTTTATGAGAGATTAAATAAAAGTGAGCACGAATTAGAAGATATTTTCTCGCTGTTTAAAGAGAATACGGAATTTATTGAGCGGGCGGCAAATTTTGAAAACCATTCTTTGGTATTTAGGGAGGCATTTAAGAAGCCGAAGATATTTGTGAAAGCCGGCAAAATTTTGGGGAGGAATATAGGAAAGATATTATTCTAAGAAAAATAATAATAAGAAGGATAATAAGAGATAAAAGGAGGGAGAAATAAAATTGAAATCAATAATTCTTTGTGCAGGAAAAGGTACCCGCCTTAGGCCGCTCACTCACACCAGCGCCAAACATTTAATTCCCATTGCCAATAAACCGGTACTTTTTTATGGGATAGAGGCAATTAGGGATTGTGGGATAAAAGATATGGGCATAATAATTGGAGAGACCGGAGAGGATATAAAGAACGGGCTCAAAGATGGCAGTAAGTGGGGAGTGAATATTTCTTTTATCGAACAGAAGGAAGCCCTGGGATTAGCGCATGCGGTATCAGTAGCAAGTGATTTTTTGGGCGAAGATAAGTTCTTAATGTATCTAGGAGATAACCTCCTGAAGAATGGGGTAGAAAGCTATGCGCATAAATTTATTGAAGGCAATTATAATGCATTTGTCTTGTTAACCGAAGTGGATAATCCGAGACAATTTGGCGTTGCTGAACTGGAAGACGGACGAGTTGTGCGGGTAGCGGAGAAACCTAAAGAACCGGTCAGCAATTTAGCTTTAATAGGAGTCTATTTTTTTGATAAAAATGTGCATCAGGCTATTAAGAGTATAAAACCTTCCGCCCGTGGTGAGTTAGAGATTACCGATGCGATTCAGTGGATGATTGATAATGGCTATAAGGTGGGAGCTGAAGTTATTAAGGGTTGGTGGAAAGACACGGGTAAACCGGATGATATTTTAGAAGCCAATGCTTTGATTTTGGAAGATATTGAGAGGGATGTTAGTGAGGCGAAAGTGGACGAGAAGTCTCAGATTTCAGGAAGGGTAAAAATCGGGAAAGAGTCAGAGATTATAAATTCTAAGATAGTAGGTCCGGTAATAATCGGAGAAAAGGTTAAGATAGTTGATTCCTATATAGGACCCTTTACTTCCATTTCTGAGAGGGTAGAAATAAAAAAGAGCGAAATCGAGTGCAGTGTAATTTTAGAAGAGAGCAAATTAGAAAATATAAAGGGACGAATGCAAAGGTGCCTTATCGGAAAAGGAGTGGAGATTTATCATTCTAAAGACCTCCCACGAATATACGAATTTACTTTAGGCGACCATAGCAAAGTCGGCCTCCTCTAAAAAAATAATAAAGGTAAACTTTAGTGCCTGGCACTAAAGTTTACCTTTATTATAATTCCTAGAAGGAAGTGCCTAGGGTGACGTAGATATCATATCCTTTGGGGTCAGAAAGGGCTTTGGCTGCCCCTAATCTTAGGGTAAAAGGAGAATCATATTTTTGATTAAAATCTGCTTTTAGTTCTGCTCCGACACTGGATTTAAAATTCTGCCAGATAGAATTAATTTCATTTTCTTCATTGATTGTATTTACGCTGGCGCTTTCCCAGGCATTTCCAATATCGACAAAGAAGGCACCCGAAAGTCTTTCTAAAAAGATGGAGAGGGGTCCAAGCTTAAGGCTGTGCTCGATGTTAGCCAGGGGGAAGCGATATTCCAAGCTGGTTAAGAGAAGATTATTTCCTTCGAGAGTACCAGGCTTATATCCCCGTAGAGAAAAATTATTTACATCGGTATTACTAAGATTATCCGCAGAATAGCTGCCTCCCAATTTAAATTTTTCCCTATCTAAACCTGATTCTAATATACTTGAAGAGCTGGTGCCGGCCACCAGGCGAAGGGCAAGTACCTGATGAAGGGAGGGCAGGGGAATAAATTTCCTGCCATCAAATAACAATTTATCAAAAGTGTAATCACTGCCCAAGACTTTATCAGCATGTTCGTAGGTTAGAGAGAAGGAGTTGCCTAGTTCAGGACTGATAGAGAATCCGTATTTTTCTGCATCAGAATAGGAGTAGCCTAATCTCAGGCTGCTGATTTTCTCCGGATTAGTATTTAATGGAGATGATGTGTCAGCAGCAGCAGTAATAGATGATTTTTCATATTGATAACCGAGGGAAAAGATTTGCCTGCAAGAGCGTGAATTTGTGGTGGAGGCAGTCTGTCCTTCAAACGGAAAAAAAATGTTTATTCCGGTTTTACCTTCTTCCCACCAGGAGGTTGGGGTTTGGGAAGCTAAAACAGCATTTCCAGATAGATAAAGATTGATAATAGGAAGGCGGCTATAATTATAATAATTAAAGTTGTAATTTAGGTTATTATTGAGTATCCCATAAGTAATACTTAAAGGAAGAAAATGAAACCCCAGCACATCCTTCAATTCAGTTGAAAAGCCAATTCCCAGGTCGTTTTCAGTGAGCTGGGTAGCAGGAATCCAGTAGGTGGGCGGCCAGAGGCTGGATAAAGAATTGTAAGGGTGGATAGGATAATTGTTTTTTGAAAAAGTATTTGTACTATTAGATTGTAGCTGCATTGGCCAAGCGCTATCATGCTGTGTGGCAGTAATTTGGGGCTCAACATGTTCTATTTCTGTCCACTGATTGGGGTTTGGATTGGTGGGGTTCACTTCCATAAGGTGAAGTTCATATCCTGTGGCGTGATATTCAATAAAGGCTAGCTGGGTGCCATCAGGTGAGATGGCGGGTTGAAAGGCTCCTCCCAAGACATTAGTTATCTGATATAATTTATTATCAGGGAGCGAGAAAGCAAAGATATTATAAATACCGGTGCGGTCTGAGGAGAAGAAGAGATATTGGCCATCGGGAGACCAGCAAGGGCTAAGGTCAATAGATTTATCGCAAAAGATGGGCTGAAGAGTAGAATTATCGATATTGTTGGGGTTAAGATTGTCGGGATCAAGATTTAGGATATATATATCCTGATAACCCTGGTGCCAGACGGAAAGGGCTATTATGTCTCCATTGGGAGACCAGGAGGGTTGGTATAATTGGGTGCCATCTCGAAAGTCTGTTAGGTAGACAATGTCTTCTTTGGTAATTAGTTTATAGGTGGACTGGTTTTCATTAATTGATGAGCTTGGACTAGGGCTTGGGGAAGTTAAATTAATCAGGGCTAAATTATTTGTTCCTGATTGATTAATTACTGCCACGATTTGAAGATTATTCGGGTCTGGGTCAGGTGACCAGCTAGGATCGCGAGCCCGCAGCCCTTCGGAAAGGCGGGTCTCTTTTCCTGTTTCTAAGTCGAATAAATAAAGGTCATAAAATTTATAAAATTGTGCATAGTCGTTTAATTTAGCATAAATTATTTTAGAACCATCGGCAGTGATGTCAAAAGAAGAACCACTTCCATAAACTCTTTTAATCAGGGGCTGGGTCTGAGGAGCCTGGTTTTCAGTAGAACGAGGAGCAAAAGGAAGGGAAGGACTCAAGGGGTCAATAATTTGGATAGATGGATAGGAATTGGGTGTATAAATTCTAACTGCTATTTTGCCTCCATCGTCTCCATCGGGGGCGGGGGTGGAAATCCAGCGCGGGTAATCGACCCAATAATTGTATTTAGTTAATTGCTGAGAAGGTGTGAGTTTTTTTTGAGAGAGAATTTTTTGTGCCTGGAACTGGTATTTTTCTTTTAGATCATCTTTCCAGGTTTGATACAGTTCGTTCAAGTTCATGCCTATCGTCTTTTTTACGGCATAGTTAAATCCAAAATAGGGATATTTACAGAAAATTTCACTCATAGTGATGACTTTTTCTTCCCCGTATTTTTGAGCTATAAAATGGATAAGGGATTGGCCATAGATATAAGGTGCGGTACCGTCAGGCCATGAAGTAAGATAATAACCGTTTATCTGGTCCAGGGTGTTAAACTTATCTTCAAGGGCGGCCATACGAAGATACATATCGTAGCGAGAATCTATACCGCGGCCTCCGGCGGTAAATTTTGTTTCATTATAAATTGCTAATCCTTCGATTGACCAGATGGGCTGGAGGGCATTGGGAACGAGTATCTGACCGAAAAGAGCACGCAGGGCAGTAGTGGGTCCGACGGTCATTTCGAAATGAGCTATATGGGTGTATTCGTGAGTGATTACCATTTTGAGCCAGCTTTTAAATTTCATATCAAAGGATTTGGCGGTGGGGACGGTCAAGGAGATGCGGATCACTTGATGAGGAAAAGAAGAGGCAAAACCCAGGGCATAATCAGAAAAATCTTCCATAATTATGGCTATCTTTTGAAGATGATGATGTTTGTCAGGTGAGCCAAGTTGAGCATTTACCTGTTGGTAGGTTTCCTCGGCAATATCAGCTATCTGTTGGGCTAATTGTTCATTATTGTAACTGAAATCTTCATTACTTTGTTTATTATCTTGCGCCACAAAAAAATAGACTGAAAAATGAGGGCTCTCCAAAACCTGCCAATTTAAGCCGGGGTCATAGCGAACAGCTCCCACTATATTTGCAGCATGAAGAATAACTAGCGAAATTATTACAACAAAAAAAATCACTTTTCTTTTCATATTTCCTCAAAGGTAAACTTTAGTGCCTGGCACCAAAGTTTACCTTTTATGATAATACTCGAGATTTTATAGTTTCTAACCAAAAAGAATATATGGGATCGGTAGTTAAATCTTTTTCTGTTTTTTTACTTATTTTAAATACGGCTTGTTTGGTAAGGTTTAGAAAATTGGATATTTCTTTTACTCTATAACCTTCTTTTAGTAATAAATAAATTAGTAAATTTCTTAAATTTTTATTTGTTTTAATATCTCCCAAATATAAATTTATTTTTTCTAGTATACTTTCTATATTTTTGGGAAATTTATTTTTTGCTTGAGATAGTTCGCTGAGGGATTTTTCTACGTCTTTATTGCGCATATTTTCTTTCACAAAATTGGTAAATTCGTATGTGTTTGTCTCGCAAAATATTAAAAATTCTTCAATCTTCAACCAGGAAGGAGGAGAATTATTTGGTAGATGCGAAGGAGAAGGAGAAGATGCAGAAGCATAATATTTAAAGCTGCTCCATTTATATTCTTCAGGAGAATTTACTATTCCAGCTTCTACCGGATTTAGGCTAATGTAAGAAGCTACATTATATAGGTAAAGAGGACTTAAAATAAGGTGGCTTTTATAGCGGTCTTGAAATAAATGTCCCTTTCTGATATGCCTACAATTGAACCAATGGGCATAAGAGGAATTTAAAAACTGCATAACTTGAGAGAGATTTGCTTCTTTTGTTTTTAAAAGCAAGTGGAAGTGAGTATTCATTAATACATAGGAGAAGAATTGAATTTTGTAGGAGGTAGCTACTTTTTGTAGAAGTTGTAGAAATTTATTTCTATCAACATCATCAGTAAATATGTCAGTTCCTTCCACTCCTTTAACAATGATATGATAAATAGCATTTTTATCTTCTATATCTGTCCTATTTCTTCTTGCCATAATGTGATTATTATATCTTTTATAAGTAAATAGTTCAAGGCTATCCTGGTATAAAAATTGTCTAAAAGGTAAACTTTAGTGCCAGGCACTAAAGTTTACCTTTTAAATAAATATTTTGTTGGATTTTTTTAAAAAATAAGTTATAATCAGTTTTAGTTATTTGTCCTAAAGGAAAGTTGGAGAGAATGACTCAAAAACAGGTGAATATAAAAAGCAAAACCACAACGATGGTAAAAAAAAGCAAAAAAAGTGATTTATGGTGTTATATCATAATCTCTATATTGTTGGCGACAATGCTTTTGTGGTATCTCCGGCAAATAGGATATTTGCCCTTATGGATAGACAACCAACCTTCGACTCTTATTGCTGAAATAGACCCAGCCACCAGGGGGAGAAGGGCGGATTTTAAAATTGTAAATGCCCATGAGCATGTCCAATCCTTCAGTAATATTCCTCTTCTCCTTAAGGTGATGGAAGATTGCCAGATAGAAAAAATGATTATGCTGGGAACCTCAAAATTTACTTTTTACTTAAATCCTAAATATGGATTTAGTGAATATGATAAGAACAATGAAGAGATTATAAATATTAGCAAGAAATATCCTGATAAATTTATAGCATTATGTACGATTGACCCCCGTGATGAAGATAAACTGGAAAAAATAAAAAAATTTATGGCTGATGGAGCCAAAGGCTTGAAATTGTATGATGGTCATGGTTATTTCTATGATAATTTTTTTCATCTTCCTCTTGATGATTCCGGTATGATGGAAGTATACCAATATTGTGAAGAGCAGGAGATACCCATCCTTTATCATATAAATAGTGGTCGTTTTTTAGATCAAATGGAAAGAATTTTACAAGCCTTCCCTGATTTGGTAGTTGTCGCCCCTCACTTTATATTGACTTCCGGAAATCTTACACTTTTAAGCAGACTCCTTGATACTTATCCCAATTTATACACGGATATAAGTTTTGGTCATCCCGATTTTCAAGTAGCCGGATTTAATAGAATTTCTTATAATGCTGTGGCTTCCCGGGAATTTATGTTGAAGTATTGTAACCGTATAAACTTCGGAACAGATATAGTTATTACCTCTTACCGGGCGAAAAGCAGGAGCTATATTGATGATGTTACATTGAGTTATTTCGATATGTTAGAAAAAGAGGAATTTACTCTGCCAAACTCGATTTATAAGGTGATGAGCAAAAAAGCCCGAGAGCAGACTGATCCAAAAACGGTGTACAGGGGGCTTCATCTCGATGATGAGACCTTAAGAATGATATACCATGATAATACAGAAAGGATTTTCGGAAAATGAAAGTGACAAATGAAATAAAATAAAATAAATAAAAAACTTTAGAACTCTAAAAACCAAAGGTATTCCATATTTGTAATTCATATTATTCTTTACAGCTAGACATTCATTAAATGATTCTGAAGTAAATCTTAACTTGCCTTATAACGAATCGAAAAATATTCGAAGATAGGAATGCATTAAGAGATGAAGAATTTTTTTATAGTATTATTTGTGTTAATCGCTGCAATAGCAATGGGAGGCTGCCTAAATTTGGCAAGCATTTTCCCTATTCCTAATGTTACACCGGTAATAATTTCTGAACCTATTATTACTGCTACAGAAGATCAGCTATATTCATATCAGGTAGAAGCTAGTGATCCTAATGGAGATACTCTGACTTATTCTTTTATTATTAAACCAGGGGGGATGAACATTAATAGTGAAAATGGTTTAATAACCTGGACACCGACCAATGATCAGGTAGGAATTAACCAGGTAGAGGTTGAAATTTCTGATGGCAAAAAGAGTATCACTCAAAGTTTTGAAATCGAAGTTATTAATGTAAATAATCCTCTACAAATCTTCTCTTATTTCCCTGGTAGTTTAAACGTTGTAGTAAATGAAGGGGACTCAATAAAATTTGAAATCCAAGCCCGTGATATTGATTTAAATACCACTTTTAACTTCCAATGGTTTTTAAATGGGAAGTTAGTATCAAGCTCTACCGTCTCAGGAGATGGTTCAAAAAGTAGCTGGATTTATTCCGCCAGTTATGGAGATTACAGTCAGAAAATAGTAAAAATTTTAGTAAGCGATGGAGAATTGCAAGGTCAAGATTATGTACAGTGGAAGATAAAAATAAATGACATTACCTCTCCTGCCCAACCAATCTTGAATGCTGTAACTTCTCCGACCAATATTTCACCTCAGGTTTTATCCGGAACCAAAGAGGCTAATTCTTCGATTTTAATTAACGATACAGAAGTCGTCTCTATTAATTCATCAACCGATTGGTCGCATTCTTATAATCTTTCTGAAGGAACCAACAATATTTCGATTAGCTCACGCGATGCCGCTGGAAATGAAAGTTTGTCAATTACTGCTAATATCATCTCAGATGTTATTTCACCGATGGTTCCCACTTTAAATAGTATTATTTCGCCTACAAACATTTCAACACAAATTTTAGGTGGTACCAAAGAGGTGGATACTACTATCTTAATTAATGGTTCAGAGGTTATATCAATAAATTCAGAGGCAACTTGGTCCTATAGTTTACATCTAACTGAGGGAACAAATAGTATATTCATTACTTCATGTGATTCTGCCGGTAATGAAAGTGCCTCAGTTAGTACTATTATTGTATTAGATACTGGTGCACCAGTAGCACCAACCTTAGGCGCTGTAGTTTCTCCGATTAATATTTCGCCCCAGAATCTTTCCGGGACTAAAGAATCTAATACTTCTATTTGGATTAATAATATAGAAATAATTCCTATAAATTCAAGCACTAACTGGACTTATGATTTTAATCTCTCTGAAGGTGAGAACGATATTTTTATTACTTACCAAGATTCAGCAGGGAATGAAAGTGGCGAAGTTACTGCAAAAATTATCTTAGATACTTTCTCTCCAATAATTCCTACTTTAAATGAGGTAATTACTCCAACCAATATCTCTTCTCAAATTTTATCAGGAACTAAGGAAATTAATACTTCAATTTGGATTAACGAAGTGGAGGTAATATCTGTAAATACCGATATTACTTGGTCATATTCCTTTGATTTGTCTGAGGGAATCAATAATATCTCGATTACTTCTCGCGACATAGCCGGCAATGAAAGTTTGTCGATTACTACTATTATTATATTAGATACTAGTGCACCAGAAGCACCAACTTTAGACTCTGTAGTTTCTCCGACGAACATTTCACTCCAAACTCTTTCCGGAACCAAAGAAACTAATTCTTCTATCTGGATAAATGGGGTAGAAGTAGTTTCTCTAAATTCATCAACCGTATGGTCCTATTCTTATAATTTTTCCGAGGATAATAACAATATCTCGGTTACTTCTCGCGATACCGTCGGTAATGAAAGCTCCGCAGTACTCACGACAATAGAATATGACCCCAATATTTACGTAGATATAAGGAACACTAGCGGAATAGAAGATGGAACCCAAACTCATCCCTTCGATACCATAACCGAGGGAGTAGCTGCAGTTGCCTCTGGAAAATCAGTTAAGGTATCCGCCGGAACTTATAATGAACAGCTGATAATAAATAAAGAGATTACTCTTCAGAGTGCGAGTTGGGATAATACTTTTATAACCGGGAGCGGTTTAACTGGAAACTTAATAACTATTGAAGCTGATCATGTAACTATAAAAGGTTTTACTATCAATGGTGGTAGTAGTACTAGTGTTGGAATTTATTTCGACAGTTATTCCTCTATAAACATAAACAATAATACAATACAAAACAATGTTAGTTATGGTATAAATTATAGCAATTCTAGCCCTACTATTGAAAATAATAATATTAAGAACAATAACTATAGTGGAATAGATATTGCTGCAGGAGGGGCGGGAATTATAAGAAACAATTCTCTAATTAATAATCTATACGGGATACGTTCCTGTGAAGATTCTTGTCCCGAGATTAATAGAAATAATATCAGCGATAATAATACTGGGATTTATTGCCGAGAAAGTGCTACTCCAATTATTTCTTACAATACTGTTAGCAATAATTCTGGTTATGGAATTCTTATTGATAATTTATTATTTAATTCAGTTAATCCGGATATCGGGGGTGGAGATAGGAAAAGTGATGGTCAGAATAAAATAACAGGAAACTATATCCACGGGGTTAGCAATAAAACTACTCGTAACATTTACGCGAAATATAACTGGTGGGGGGCTGCTGCTGGGCCAAAATATCCATATCATACTTCTAGTAGTGGTGATTGGGCTTTTTGGAGCGAAACGGGTAGCGAAATTATATTTACCCTTCATTTAACTACTGAGCCCTAAACCTTATAAATAAATACTTCTAGAGGATCCTGGCACCAAAGTTAACAAAACGACAACTTTAGTGCCTGGCACTAAAGTTTACCTTTTTATACTTGCTTGAAAAACGGTTGTGTGGTATGTTATAAAATATAGAAAGATAGGCTAAAATATGAGGAGAGGAGAGGAATTATGGTCGAGATAAGAAAAAATAAAAACGATATAAATATATTAGACTTAGATAGGAATTTTTCTAAGCTGGATAAAGCCAATATGATAAAGCTATTAGAGGAATTTCCGCAGAAGATGCGAGATGCCTTGCGTTTAGGAGAAGAGTTTTCTTTTCTTACCAACTTTTTACCTGCCCCCGACTCTACCCGGAGTTTTAAAAATATCGTGGTATTGGGAATGGGTGGTTCAGCTATCGGCGGAGATCTACTGTCCGATTATTTATCCAATGAGCTATCAATCCCCATAGTAGTTATCCGCGGTTATGATATCCCTAAATTTATAGATGAAAATTCTTTGGTATTTGCAGTCAGTTATTCGGGAAATACCGAAGAGACTCTCTCTGCCTTAAAGAAATGCCTGGATGCCAAAGCCAGAGTTATTGCCCTAACTTCAGGGGGCAAATTAGCAGTCCTTGCCCGAGAGAATAACTTCCCGGTGATTAAAGTTCCGGCAGGGATTCAGCCTCGAGCAGCTATTTCTTATCTATTCTTTCCAGTGTTAAAAGCATTAGAGAGGATAGGTTTAATAAAGGAAAGAGATGGCGAGATAGAAGAGACGCACAAAATATTGCAGGAACTTTCCAGTGAATATTGCGCTAAATCTCCGCTCAAAAACAATTTTGCTAAAAAAGTAGCAATGGGCATGTATCAGCATCTGCCTCTGATCTACGGTTCTGAAGGATTATTAAAGGCAGTGGCAATGCGATGGAAGACCCAGATAAACGAAAATAGTAAATGGCCCTGTTTTTGGAATGTGTTTCCAGAACTTGACCATAACGAAATAGTGGGTTATGAGATTGAAAATAGCATAAATCGACAGGTCAAAATTATATATCTGCAAGACAAAGAAGGGCTTTTGAGGGTAGAGCAGAGACGGAAAATTACCCGCAATATTATCGAAGACAAAGTAGCTGAGTTTATAGTTTGCCCTACCAAAAGTAAGGGAAAAATGGCTCGCATGTTTTCACTAATTTTCTTAGGTGACTTAGTGAGCTATTATTTAGCAATACTAAATCAGGTTGACCCTTCCCCGGTGGCCTGCATAGAAGATTTAAAGAAGGAATTAGCTAAATAAATTAATAATTTAGTAAATTAGTAAATTAAGGAATGATAAATTGATTAAATTAATTGATCGGCAAATCGGCAAATTAGAGAATTGGAGAATTGAGAAATTAGAGAATTGGTCAATCGACTAATGGTTGTATGACAAATAAAAGTCTACCACCTTTTTATCACTTGCTTTGTTTATTTCAAAGGGAATTTTCTTTACAAGTTGTAAATAAAAAGAGGGTAGCCTAGACTCAAATTGTCTTTCTCTTT
>Ga0307430_1001300_pt1 | contig 18677 bp, 16 predicted proteins | sample SalMarWE160130MG_FD_202159 | JGI IMG/M metagenome (GOLD analysis project Ga0307430, IMG submission 202159) | Salt marsh sediment microbial communities from the Plum Island Ecosystem LTER, Massachusetts, United States - WE1603-130 | ecosystem: Environmental > Aquatic > Marine > Intertidal zone >... | reverse complement strand
TTGCCCGGATGCACAATGCGCACGTCGGGCACAGTGTCCTTGAGCGTGACGATCGAGTAGGTCCGCCGCTGCCGATTGCGGTGGCCGAGCGTGTCCTTGATCTGCACCTCGTACTCGCCGCTCTGCTCGACAACGAACGTGCCGGTCGCGTTTCGCTTGTCGTCGTTCAGCGTCAGCGCAAGCTCCGTGCCGTCGTCGCGAACCAGCCGCGCGCTGCCCAGCACGGTGTTCGTGTTCGCCGTCAGGGTCACGTCCGTACCCCGCAGCGCGACGATATCGCCCGTGCGGATCGTCTGCTTCGGCAGCTCCGTATAGGACGGGAACACGAGCTCGGCCGTGAGCGTCTCGATCTTCGGGTCGGGATAGACGAGGACGGTGTGTTTCGGCGACGCCGCGTCGCCCGCCTCGACGTAGTACGAGAACGTGCGCGACAGCCGGTTGAACGTGTGGCTCGTCGAGGCGCGCCGCGGCTTGGCGCGCTCGACGGTCATCGGCTCGCTCACCCACTCGCCGCCGGTCTGCTCGAAGTGGATGGTCGCCTCGTCGGGGATGCGGCCGCGCACGTCGGCCGTGACCGTCAGGTCGCTCAGCTCCTCGCGCTCGGCGTCACCCGGCTGCACGTCGAGCCGCGTATACGTCGTCTCGCGCCACGGCACGAGCACGCGCTGCATGGCCGTCGCCGTGTTCGGCACGAATCGCAAGAGCAGGACAAGACCGACCAGCACGAGACCCAACGCCAACGCCGGCCAGCGCAGCCGCGCCCAGCGCACGCTGCGCGTGAGCTCCAAGTCGGTGATGCGCCCGCGCGTGTGCTCGGCGAGCGCTGCCCGCATCGCTTCGCTCGTGTGGTGGTCGCGGCTGTACGGATCGATCGTGTACTCGACCGTCGTCGCGAGCGTCGCGTCGAGCCCCGGGAACGTCTCCTCAACGTCCCACGTGAGCTTGAGCAGGCCGAGCCGGCGCAGGATGGGCACCACGACGAGCACGCCGATCAACACGAGCGCCCCGAGGATGAGCAGGCCGAAGAACGCGGCCCGCAGCCATGCGAACAGCGAGACGTGCAGGTCGATCGACGAGAAGATGATGAGCCCCACGCAGAGCGCGCCCAGGACCGTCGACGCCCCGAACATGATGTAGAAACGCCGCTTGCTGAGCCTGACTGCCCACAGCCGCTGCTCGACGTACCGGACGTCGTCGTTCATCTGTCAGCTCCCGAACGTACCGCGTGCATCGCGAGTATACATCACGTGTGCCTGCTCGTCAAGAACCCGCTCACTGCCCGTTTCGACACGATCGCGCTGCCCCCGGTTCCCGTCGTCATGCGTGGGTGCGGCTTGCCAGCCATGTCTCGGCCAACAGGAACACGAGGAGCGCCACGAACACGTACCGCCAGATCTCGTTCCGGTCCCGGGGATCCTCGCCGCTAAGCCCGGCCTTGGCCAGCTGCTGCGCCTCGGGCGAAACGAGCTCCCTGAACTCGGCGACGCTCACACAGCGCAGGTCGGACTCGACGGGGTCGACGTTCACGGCGATGGACTGATCGGGCGCTTCCTCGAACCGCAGCCGGTACAGGCCGGGCACGTCCGTTTCGCGCAGCACGGTCGGGTCGGCCGGCTCGATCGCGCGCCCGTCCGGACCGAGCACCGTCGTGATGCCCGGCGGCAGCGGGACCGGCTCGCCGACGAGGAGCGCCGGCTCGATGCGCGACAGCGCCTCGGCGCCGCACAGGTAGCCGACCGTGCGGTGGACGAACGGCAGGTACACTTTGCGCTTGGGCATGTCGTTCCAGTCGGCGTCGGCGCTCGTTGGCACGAGCAACACGTGTCCGCGGCCGAAGCGTTTCTCGACGAGCGCCGGTCGCCCGTCGCTGAAGAACGCCAGCGCCGTCGCGGTCTCTTCGTCGATCGCGCCGAGCCGGTGGATGCGCTGGAAGCGCGGCACGCTCAGGTCGCCCTCGGCCGGATCGACGAACGACTCGAAGATGTAATGGTCCTCGACGAAGTTGGTGATCTGCCGGAACTCCGACACGTCGAGCAGCGAGCCGGTCGGCGGCTCAAGCCGCGCCGGCAGCAGACCCTCGCCGTCCTTGTACAGGTCGCGGTTGTACTGGATAAGCGAGACCCGGTCGCCCGTGAACACGAGCAACCCGCCGCCCGCGCGAACGTACGCCTCGAGCGCCGCCACCGCCGCGACATCCACGTAGTCGACGTTGGCCAGCACGACGGCGTCATAGCCCGCGAGCCGCTGCGACGCGAGCTCGCCCGGTTCGATCACGCGCGGGGCGAAGATCGTCGTCCCCGGCTCCCCGCCGAATCGGTACGGGTTGAGCGCCGTCTCGAGGTAATGCGTCTCGCGGAAGTACGGGATCTCCGACGGCGTGCCGTTGACGCACAACACCCGAAGCGGCCGCCGCACGTCGAGCGCAACAAACGCCTCGTTATCGATCGCGAGCGCGTCATCGACGTCGATCGAGACCGAGGCGCCATGAACGCCCGGCTCGTCGATCACGTGCTCGAACTCGACCGCCGCAGCGCCCGACGCCCCAACGTGGACCTGCTGCGTGCCCACCGCCTTGCCCGCCACGGTGAGCGTTGCTTCGGCCGACCGCCGCTGCATCGAGAAGTTGCGCACGGCCGCTTGGACTATGAACGGCTCCCCGCTCAGCAACTCATCGCCCACGGCCTCGAGCCTGACGACCGCTGCGTTCGCAACCGGCTGCGTCAGGTCGGGGACCTCGAGCACAACGCCGGGCTGCAGCTCGAGCTCGCGCAGCTCGCCCAGGCCGCTTGCCTGCAGGTCGCTCACGAGGAAGATCGCCTTCTGCCTCGCGCTCGAAGAGCGCGCGTCGGTCGAGTCGAACAGCTCCTGGGCGTATGCGAGCGCCGCGGAGACGTTCGTCGCGTGCGCGCCCGGCTCGATCCGGCCGAACGCGGCGCGCAGCGCGCCGAAGTCGGCCGTCATTGCGTGCACGAGCTCGGCCGACTCGTCGAAGGCGACCACCGCGGCGCGATCATCGGTCCCGAGCTCGCCGAGCAGGTCGGCGGCATAACTCAACCCGCGCTCGAACTTCGTCCCGCCCACCTCGCTCCGCGCCGCCATGCTGAACGAGCGGTCGACGAGGAAGACGACCTCCTTGGCGCCCGGGCCGATGCCGGCGAGCGCCTGCCGCCGGAAGAACGGGCGCGCGAACGCGAAGATGATCAGCCCGACGATCGCCATGCGCAGCATGAGCAGCAGCCATTGCTTGATACGGTTGCGGCGCGCGTTCTCGCGGGTGGCGATCTTGAGGAAGCGCAGCGTGCTGAACAGCAGCCGCTTGCGCCGCTTCTTGAGCAGCAGGTGGATAATGATCGGCAGCGACACGGCCGCGAGGCCGTACAGGAAGAGCGGATTGAAGTATCCGACGCCGATCATCACGTGTGTTTCAACATCTTATTCGAAGGGATCAATGGTGTAGTCGTCCGCCGAGATTTCGTCTTCTTTCACGACCACGGACTGCACGTGTCCGTCGAAGAACAGCACGTTGAACGACGGATAGCCGCCCGCCGTGTGCCAGCACCGGCCCCACTTCGGCCAGTCGGGGTTCAGCGTCACGAACCAGCCCGCATCACCGGCCAGGCAGAGGCGGCCCGGGTCGGTCGTCACCTCACCGAGGAGGACACCCGACAGCTTGTCGTCGTTGTAGATGTACGACGTCCCGAACAAGTCGTAGACGGACACGCCGTCTTGATAGTGGTTGAAGCCGTCGTCGCTCGGGCAGCGGAACACGAGGTACGCGGCGTCGTCGCTGCCGCGCTCGACGTATGGGTTCAGGACGCGCATCGACGCCGGCAACGTGCCCCCGTAGCCGGCATCGCTGCCCGTGGCCCCGCCGAACGTGCTGCCGAGCACGGGGTTGGCCTCATCGCTCGGGAACGCGTCCCATTCATTGAGGTACAGCGTCCACCCAATGCCGATCTGGCGCAAATTCGACAGACACTGCGAACGCCTCGCCATCTCGCGCGCGCGGCCAAGCGCCGGCAACACGAAACCGACCAGGATCGCGATGATGGCGATCACGACAAGCAGCTCGACGAGCGTGAAGCCCGCTCGCCCGCCTGGGTCGTTCGCTCCGGGAGACACCATGTACCCTCCTCCGTTGCTACTGCGCCTTGCGTCGTTTGATCAGGTATCCCATCAGGGCGACGGCGAGCGACTGGTCCGTGCGAATCGGCACGAAGTCGATGAGGCTGTTCGCGCACTCCTTGCGCAACCACCGCTGGTGCGCGCCGAACACCTCGACGTAGCGGTCCTGAACCGACTCGGGCAGCGTCAGGAGCCGCTCGCCCGTCTCGAGGTCCTCGAACTCGATCTGCCCCGTAAACGGCAGCTCGACCTCGTCGGGCGTAAGCACCTGGAAGACGATCACCTCGTGGCCGCTGTGGCGGAAGTGCTTCAGCACGTCCATGATCGCCTCGGGCTCGTCGAACAGGTCGGAGATCACAACGATCAGGCCGCGCTTGCGAATCCGCTCGGCGAGCGCATCGAGCCCGCTGGCGAACCCCGTCTGCTCGCCCACCTCGACCTGGTCGAGCACCTTGAGCACGTGCAGCAGGTGGTCGAAGCGCGCGCGCGGCGGCAGGTAGTGGCGGATCTCGGTGTCGAACGTGGCGACGCCGACGGCGTCCTTTTGCAGCACCATCAGGTGCGCCAACGCCGCCCCGAGGAAGACGCCGTACTTGTACTTGCTCACCCCGTCGCGCGCGGCGTAGCCCATCGAGGCCGACGTGTCGAGCAGGATGTGGGCGCGTAGGTTCGTCTCCTCGATGAACAGCTTGAGGAACAGCTCGTCCGTGCGCGCCCAGAGCTTCCAGTCGATGTGGCGCGGATCGTCGCCCTGGATGTAGGGCCGGTACGAGCTGAACTCGACGCTGAACCCATGGAACGGGCTCTTGTGCAGCCCGACGAGGAAGCCCTCGACGACGAACCGCGCGAGCAGCTCGAGGTTCGACAGCTTCGCCAGCACCGTCGGGTCGAGATATTGCAGCGCGTCGCGCACAGCGCCTCCCCGCCGCCGCTAGCGCGACACCCCGCTCGGGACCGAGTCGAGCAGCCGCTCGACGACGTGCACGGGCTCGACGTCCTCGCTGCGGGCGTGGAAGTTGGTGATGAGCCGATGCTGGAGCACCGGCTCGGCTACGGCGCGGATGTCGTCGAACGACACGGCAAGGCTGCCGCGCAGGATCGCATGCGCTTTCGCGCCGAGCGTCAGGTACTGCGACGCCCGCGGGCTGGCACCCCAACTGAGGTACTCCTTGACGAACTCGGGCGCCTCGGGCCGCTCGGGACGCGTCGCCGACACGAGCCGCACAGCGTACTCGACCACCTCGTCGGCGATCGGCACCTGGCGCACGAGGTTTTGCAGGCGGATGACTTCCGCGCCCGTGAGCACCTGCCGCAGCTCGGCCGAATACGTCGAGGTGGTGGTCTTGACCACCGTGATCTCCTCGTCGACCGACGGGTAGTGCACGCGCACGTGGAACATGAACCGGTCGAGCTGCGCCTCGGGCAGCGGGTAGACGCCCTCGAGCTCGATCGGGTTCTGTGTCGCGATCACGAAGAACGGCAGCTCGAGCCGATACGTGTTCGTGCCGACGGTCACCTCGTACTCCTCCATCACCTGGAGCATGGCCGCCTGCGTCTTCGGCGGGGTGCGGTTGATCTCGTCGGCCAGGATGATATTGGCGAAGATCGGGCCCCGGATGAACTTCGCCACGCGGTGGCCGCTGGTGACGTCCTCCTCGATCACGTCCGTGCCCGTGATGTCCGACGGCATCAGGTCCGGCGTGAACTGGATCCGGCTGAACTTCAGGTCGAGCACCTCGGCCATCGTCTTGACCATCATCGTCTTGGCGATGCCCGGCACGCCCACCATGAGCGCGTGCCCACGGCACAGGATCGCCACGAGCAACTGGTCGAGCACGTGGCGCTGCCCGATGATCACCTTGCCGACCTCGGCCATCAGCTCGGTCCGCGCCGCGGCGAGCCGTTCGACCGCTTCCTGAATCGTCTTGCCCGTTTCCGCCATCAGTCTCTCCGTGTCAGGTGAACGTGCCGCATCCGTCGCTCGTCGCCCGCCGGGTGGCGCCGGCGGCCGACGGCTACCGCCGTGACCGGGCGGCGCGCCGCCGCGGCCGCCTCGCCTTCGTGTCGCGCAGCACGAGGCCCGTCATCCGGCGTCGCAAGGCCGATAGCCGGCGCACGTAGTCGAGGGTCCGATCGGGATCCTGCGCCATGAACACGACGGCGACCAACAACTGCACCTGGACGGTGTTGGTCAGCGCCGCGCCTTCCATCAGACAGTCGTTCAGTCTCATTGCTTGCTGCCCCTTCTCTCCTCCGTAAGGCCGTACTAGTCCGAACCAGGGGGCGACTCCTCGATCAGCACGATGATGCGCCGCTGCCCGCGCGCCACCTGCCGGATCAACGCCCGGAAGGCCGGGAACTGCTCCGGCCCGATCTCCGGCGTGCGCAGCTCGAAGCGGTTGCGGCACACAATCGCTCCCTCGCTATTGACACTGTATGACTCCGCGTAGGTTCCCACGTCCGAGTTCAGCTCGAGCGGCTCGGGCAGGTTCCGCACCTGGTAGCCCGTGGGCACCGCCAGCGTGATCGTGCCCTCGCGCCGCATCGTCTGGCCCAGCCGCAGCGGCTGCTGCCGCGCCGGCATGGCGCTCAGGTTGAGCAGCCCGACCTGCTGCAGCGGCGCGCTCAGGACCATCAGGTCGTCGGCGATCGCCGCGTAGCCCGGCGCGGTGTAGGTGCGCGTGTAGACGACCGCGTCGGCAAGCTCGTCGAGGCCGGCGATCGAGTACGCCTCGAGCGTTGCCCCGGCGCTGAAATTGTTCAGCGCCTCCTCGAGCGATCGCTGCTGGGCCGCCGCATCGCTGTAGCGGTACTGGCGGCGGAACGTCGTCGCGAACGCGCCCGTGTACTCGATGCGCTCTTCGACGCGCAAGGTGCCGTCGCGGCCGATCGCCCCGGTGCCCGTGTTGCCCAAGCAATTCTCGTCGGCCGGCTGCACGGGGATCTGCATGAACTCGCCCGCGTCCTTGCCCATCACGAACACGGTCCGGCCCTGGTCGGTGACGGGGATGTCGCCGAACGCGGTCTCGCCGCCCGTGCTGTCGAGCCAGTAGCGCGTGCCGTCGATCGTGACCGTGGCGATGGCGTGGTTGAACTGGTCGAGCGTCGGCATGGTCGTCTCGACCGGCGCCATCTCGTCGGTCGGCACGAGCACGATGCTGCCCTCGATGCCGGCCACGTCGAGCATCGTCAACAGCAGCGTCGCCTTGTCCTTGCAGTCGCCGTAGCGGTTCTCGGAGATGCTGGCCGCGCTGTGCGGCTGGTAGCCGTGCGGGCCGAGCTCGAGACCCACGTAGCGGATCTTCGAGGCGACGTAGTCGTAGATGGCCCGCGCCTTCTCGAGCTCCGTGCCGCACCCGTCGATCACGTCCGCCACCGTCTGCGTGATCGCCTCGTCGGGCTGGCGGGCGTTGTCCACGAGCCGGCGATACCAGTCCCACACCGTCTCCCACGACGGAATCGACGTGAAGATCAGGCGCGTGCCGAGCGCCGCTTCGGACGGCGCGTGCGGTTCCGGCGTCAGCGGCGGGATCCGGCGCATCGTGAACTCGAGCCGCCGGCTGTACTTCTCCTCGGTCTCGGCGACGTCCACCTCGAACGCCGGATCGGCGGGCACGAGCTTCGTGGTGACCCGCTTCGTGAGCGGCACGCTCAGCCGGACCCGCACGAAATCCTGCGGCACGTCCATCTCGACGGGGAACGTCTTCCAGAACTCCCGGCTCAGGTGCAGGTTGCGACCCGTCTTGACGAACGTGTAGTCGAGAATGCAGCCGTCCTCGACCGACGGCATGCTGAAGCGCTTGTAGCGCGACTCGGTGTAGAAAAGCGACGTCGTCGACTTGACGTCCCGAATCGCCTCCGGGTCGAGCGCGACCACCTCGCCCGTCGGCCGGATCGTCTTGGCCTCCTCGATCTTGAGCGTCTCGGACAGCGTGTTGTAGAAGACGATGACCTCCGAGAAGCGGTGCCCGCCCTTGTTGAGGATCTTGATCCGGCGCCGCTCGCGGATCCGGTACGTCAGGTCCGTGTTGACCGAGTAGTCGATCTCCTTAAGCAGCACGATGGCCGGCGGCTTGAGCTCCGCCCAGGCCGAGCCGGCCTCGGCGACTCCGCCCTCGTCCTCCGCGGTCGGCAGCGCCGCCCCCGTCACCGTCGGGCCGAAGTACGTCGCCAGCGCGAGCCGGCCGTCGGCCGTCTCCTGCGCGATCTCACGCGTCCCTTCGCCGTCGCCGTTGTCGTCGAGCATCGCGTGCTCGGTCAGGATCAGGCCGGCCGCCGTGAACTCGTCCGCCACTTTTGCGCGCGCGCGCATGTAGAGCTCGCCGACGGACAGGTGCTCGCCTGCGTTCGCGCTCGTCTCGAGCACCTCGGCGAACACGCGGCCGAACCGCGTCTTGTTCACCTCGCGATCCGCCTTCGTCGCCGTGACCACGATCCTGTCAGGCCCCCGCAGCGGCTCCATGAAGAAGCCGCTCACGGGCGTGGCGACGACGACGACGAGCCGGCCGGGGAAGCTCGCGAACAGCTCGCCGAACTCCTTGTCCGACACGTCGCGCCCCGGCAGGTGCAACAAGGCCCGGTCGCCCATCAGCTCGGCGTGCCCCAACACCAAGACCACGAGCTGATCGTCCGGCTGCGCGGCGGCGCGTAACCGGGCGACCGTTGCCCGGACCGTCTCGCGCGTCGGCACGCCGTCGGCGCCGTTGCCGACGCGGGCCTCGTCGTCAAACAGGAGCGTGATGCGCTCGCGCGGATAGCCGTACGGGCCGGTGAGCGTCGAGACGAGGCGCTGGGAGGTCTCCCAGAACTCGGCGTGATGCTTCTGGTCGCCGGCAACGCCGCTGACGATCAGCGCGCGGTAGGTGCCGACCGGGGCCGCAGCGTCGGGCTGTGCCGAGTCGGCGGCCTCAGCGTCGGCCGGAACGGCCGCCGCGGCAAGTATGACCAAGCCCGCAAGGGCACGACACGCTTTCATCAATGGCGCTGCACGCTCCGTGGCTGCCAAGACAGCCTGCCGGCGTCAGGCTGCAGGCCGGCTGGGGCGGACACAAAGGCCGGTTCCCCGTCGCGTTGTGCTCCGAGGTCGCCAACCATGTAACACGCGAACGCACGGCAGGCAAGTCGAAACGTGGGCCGGAACTGCCCGAAAGAAGAGAAAGAATCGGGACAGGCACCTGTTTTTCCACGGACGCGGGACACATTGAGCACGCCCGTGATGAGAAAAACAGGAAAAATAGGTGCCTGTCCCTATTTTTTCAGCCCGCCGTCGCTTCCGCCTCGCCGGAGGCAGCCCGAGACGCCCCCGGCTCGATGTCGGCCACCGCCACGCCGTTGCGGAACACACGCACCTCGCCCGTCGACTCGCTCACGGCGATGGCGATCGAGCCGGGCGCGGTCGCCGTGATCGCGGCCGCGGCATGATGGCGCGCCCCGAGCCCCAGGGGCAACTCGGCGGGCACGGCGCGCGGCTCCAGGTACGTGCCGGCCGACTGCACAACGCCCTTCGAGTTGATGATGAACGCGCCGTCGATGGTCGAGAACTCCTTGATCGTGGCCCGCACCGACGGATCGAGGATCTGCCGCTCCCTCTCCGTGTACCCCTTGAACGGATTGAGCACCATCTGGCGCACGTGCCCCTTGAGCTCGCGGCCGTCGCCGATCACGAAGATCGTCCCCACCGGCTTGCCCTCGCGCCCCTCGTTGGCGAGCTCGAGCGCCAGCTCAAGCACGGTATCGAAGACCCCAGGCTTCATCTCCTTGGCGAAGTCGCACATCCCCGCGGTCGTCATCACCTCGGTCTCGGTGCCCACCTGCATCACGACGATCGTGTCGAGCATCCCCCCCGCCGGAAGCCCCGAGACGCACACGATCCGGTCGCCCAACCGGAGCAGGTTGCGCGAGGCGGCCATCACCATCGCCACCTTGATCTTGCCCACCCGGCCGACCGGGATGTTGGGCACCTTGAGCAGCTTGCATGCGCGCGCGTCGGGCGGCACGAGATGCTCGACGTCGCTCGCGACGATGTAGATGTCGAACGGCCGCTTCGACGCGTCGAGCACCCGCATCTGCGGCAGCAGATCGGCCGAGACGAACACGGCCTGCGCGCCCAGCTTATCGGCCATCTCGAGCGCGTGGTCGATCACCATGTTCGACAACAGACCGTCGTCGAGCACCGGGGGCCGCTGCGCACGCGGCCGTGGTGTGCTTCTGGTAGACCCGTTGCCAGCGCCGGCCTTGTCGGTGGACTTCGATCGACGCCGCTTCGGGCGGGACTCGTCCCTCGTGCCGGCCCCGGCCTGAGAACGCCCGGAGCGCGACGGGCCACCGTGCTGCCTGTTCGAAGCGGTCATGACTGCCCGAGCACCTCCATCTTCAGTATAGCACAACAGCCCGGCCCACGCTTCGTTCTCGCCCGAGACCATCAGTGGCGGGCCTCTGCCGTTTTCCCTTGACTTTCATCCAGCAATTCAACAAAAAGCGTACCAAACGCCGCGCGCGCCGCCCGGTCGTGCGACACATCGGCACACAATGCCCTCGACTTGGTGTGCCAGACTGTCTCGTATCGGGGCCTTACGTGCAGGTTGCCCACCCAGGGTTTCGCGTCTAACATGCGGCGCGCCAGCATCTTGCGGAGCAGCCGAGTCGTTGGCACCGCACTTGCACAATCAGCGTACCGGAGACGCATATCCCAACGTGAGAAGCCTGGAATCGATTGGATACCCGCCAAAGGAGGAGCGAACGATTGAAAACGAAAGTCAAGCCACTCGGCGGCCGCCTGCTCGTCAAGCGGCTGGAGCAGACTGAGAGCACCAAGGGAGGCATCATCATCCCCGACAGCGCCAAGGAGAAGCCCAAGGAAGGCAAGGTCGTGGCGCTCGGCACCGGCAAGCTCGACAAGGACGGCAAGAAGGTCGCCTTCAACGTCAAGGTGGGCGACCGGGTGCTCTTCACGTCGTACGCCGGCAACGAAATCACCGTCGACGATGAGGAGTACCTCATCATGAGCGAGGAGGACATCCTCGGCGTCGTCGGCTGACGCCAGGAACAGAACGGACCCACCAACCACGAGGGAGGAATCAAGCCACGATGGCAGCGAAGCAGTTCGCATTTAGCGAGGAGGCCCGGCGCGCCGTCCTCTCCGGGATCGAGCAACTGAGCAGGGCGGTCAAGGCCACCCTCGGCCCGAAGGGGCGCAACGTGGTCCTCGACAAGAAGTTCGGCTCCCCCACCATCACTAAGGACGGCGTGACCGTGGCCAAGGAGATCGAGCTCAAAGACCCCTACCAGAACATGGGCGCGCAGCTCGTGCGCGAGGTCGCCTCGAAGACCTCCGACGTCGCCGGCGACGGCACCACGACGGCCACGATCCTGGCCGAGGCCATCTACCGCGAGGGCCTCAAGAACGTGGTGGCCGGCGCGAGCCCGATGGCGCTCAAGCGCGGCATCGACAGGGCGGTCGAGGCGATCATCAAAGAGCTCGACTCGATGAGCAAGAAGGTCAAGGACCGCTCGGAGATCTCGGCCGTCGCCGCCATTAGCGCCAACTCCGACACCGAGATCGGCAACATCATCGCCGACGCCATGGACAAGGTCGGCAAGGACGGCACCATTACCGTCGACGAGGCGAAGGGGATCGACACCGTCCTCGACGTTGTCGAGGGGATGCAGTTCGACAAGGGCTACCTTTCGCCCTACTTTGTGACCAACCCCGACACGATGGAGGCCGAGCTCGAGGACTGCCTCATCCTGCTGCACGAGAAGAAGATCTCGAACCTCAAGGACCTGCTGCCGCTGCTCCAGGACGTGTCGCAAACGGGCAAGCCGTTCCTGATCATCGCCGAGGACGTCGAGGGCGAGGCGCTCGCCACGCTGGTCGTGAACAAGATCCGCGGCGTGCTCAAGGCCGTGGCCGTCAAGGCGCCCGGCTTCGGCGACCGGCGCAAGGCGATGCTTCAGGACATCGCCGTGCTCACCGGCGGCCAGTTCATCACTGAGGACCTCGGTGTCAAGCTCGAGGGTGTCAAGCTCGAGGACCTCGGCCGCGCCAAGCGCGTCGTGATCGACAAGGAGACCACCACCATCATCGAGGGCGCCGGCAAGAAGACCGACATCCAGGGCCGCGTCGAGCAGATCAAAAACGAGATCGAAGCCACCACGAGCGACTACGACCGCGAGAAGCTCCAGGAACGGCTCGCCAAGCTCGCCGGCGGCGTCGCCGTCGTCAAGGTCGGGGCCGCCACCGAGACCGAGATGAAGGAAAAGAAGGCGCGCGTCGAGGACGCGCTGCACGCGACCCGCGCCGCCGTCGAGGAAGGCATCATCGCCGGCGGGGGCGTCGCCCTGCTGCGGTGCTCGGATAAGCTCGCCGATCTCAAGCTCAAGGGCGACGAGCGGATCGGCGCCGAGATCGTCAAGCGCGCCCTGGTCGAGCCGATCCGGCAGCTTGCCGTGAACGCCGGCGAGGACGGCTCGATCGTGACCGAAAAGGTCCGCGCAGGCAGCCGTGACTTCGGCTATAATGTCGCGACGGACACCTACGAGGACTTGGTCAAGGCCGGCGTGATCGACCCGAAGAAGGTCACCCGCATCGCCCTGCAGAACGCCGCCTCGATCGCCGGGCTGCTCCTGACGACCGAGGCGCTCGTGACCGAGATCCCCGAGAAAGAGAAGCCGATGCCGGCGATGCCCCCGGGCGGCGGCTACGGCGGAGACATGTACTAAGGCATCCGCCCGGCGCCGGAACCTGGCGCCAGCCGGGAACGTCATAATGCGGTAACCTTGCGGCCGCGCGCCGGCCACGGCGCGCGGCCGCGGGGCACGCCAGCAACGGAGGCAGCGAACCACAGGTTATGAGCGACAAACTCGGATCCGTTGTCAGTGCCGACGTCGGCCTCAACCCGTTCCAGCTCGTGCTCATCGGGGCCGACCGCGCCCGCCAACTCATGCGCGGCTCGCGGCCCATGCTCGAGACGCGAGCCTACCACCCAACTTCCGTCGTGCTCGAGGAGTTCGCCGCAGGGCTGCTCAAAGCCGAGGTGAAGGACGCTGGTCTGGCCTCAGCGTGGAAGGACAGCGAGAGCGAAGAGGAAGGCGAGTGAGGTAGTCGGCCATGCCGACCTACGAATACGAGTGCCGGCAGTGCGGCCACGCGTTTGAGGCGTTCCAGAACATGACCGACAAGCCCCTGCGCAAGTGCCCCGAGTGCGGCGGCCGGGTCCGCCGCCTCATCGGTGCCGGCGCGGGCGTCATCTTCAAGGGCTCCGGCTTCTACGCTACCGACTACCGGAGCACCAGCTACGCAGATGGCGCCAAGGCCGACAAACCCAAGGCGGACTCGAAGACCAAGTCCAAACCGGGCCAAGGCTACCCGGCCAAGGCCGGCCAAGGCCGGCGGGGCCGGTGAGGCCGGCGGGGCCGGTGAGGCCGGCAGGGCCGGTGAGGCCGGCAGGGCCGGTGAGGCCGGCAGGGCCGGTGAGGCCGGCCGCGCCGGTAAGACCGGCGGGGCCGGGAAGTGCCGCGGCGGCTCGCGCGGCGCCTCGTGATCCGGGCGCCGAGCCCACCCGCCGCAAGACGGCTGTTCCGAAAGAACAGCTTATGCGACGCATCAGCGTCGCACGGAGGCCCGAGATGAGACGCTTTCTTGTCCCATGCGCCACGGTCATCGGCGCATGCCTCGCCATGAGCGCACTCGCATCCGCGCCCGTCACCGACGAGCTCAGGCGCACGGCCATCGTCAAGGCCGTCGAGAAAGCGGGCCCAGCCGTCGTCAACGTCAGCACGGAACGGATCATCGTCGTCAGGCGCGACCCGTTCAGAGACCTGTTCGGCCACCTCGGCCCCGACGCCAGCCCCCGCCTGCGCCGCTACAAGACCTACAGCCTCGGCTCCGGCGTCATCATCGACCCCGACGGATATATCGTCACCAACGAGCACGTGGTCCGGCGCGCCTCGGGCATTTTCGTCTCGTTCGCCGACCACGAGACGATCTACAAGGCACGGCTCATCGCCTCGCATCCCGAGCACGACGTCGCGCTCGTCAAGATCGACCCCGAGCGGCCGCTGCCCTCGGTCGAGTTCGCCGACAGCGACAAGCTCCTGATCGGCGAGGTCGCCATCGCCATCGGCAACTCGTACGGACTCGAGAACACCGTCACCGCCGGCGTCGTGAGCGCCACGCGCCGCTCGATCACGTCACGCGGCCAAGTCCTGTTCGAGGATTTCATCCAGACCGACGCCGCGATCAATCCCGGCAACAGCGGCGGCGCGCTCGTTGACATCCACGGCCGCCTCATCGGCATCAACACCGCCATGCGCTACGGCGCCGAGAACATCGGCTTCGCCATCCCGGTCAACAAGGTCAAGCAGTCGCTCGCCATGCTGCTTGACCCGCGCCAGCTCAAGCAGATGTGGGTCGGCGTCGAGCTCGATCACGACCAGCACGGCCACTGCGTCGTTGCCTCGGTCGACGAGGGCAGCCCAGCCGAGCAGGCGGGCGTCAGGCCCGGCGACGTGATCGTGGCCATCGACGACGAGCCGATCGAGGGCACCTACGACTACGGCCTGTCCGTGCTCAAGCACAGCCCCGGCGACACGATCACGCTCACCCTCGACCGGGACGGCGTTCAGAAGAAGCTCGCGCTCACGCTCGCCGCCGTCCCGAAGCCATCGGCCTCCAACCTCGCCCGAGACCTGTTCGGCCTCGAAGTTCGCAACTTCACTGACGACGATGCGGCCTCGCTCGGCGTGGCGCTTGACGGCGGGGTGGTCATCACAAGCGTCGAGCCACAGAGCCCCGCTGCCAGGAAACGGCTCCGCACGGGCGACATCGTCGTCCGCGTCGAGCGCTTCAGCGTGCCCGACACCGACCACCTCGGCCAGCTCCTCAACCAGGTCGAGCGCGGCAGCAAGATCCTCTTCTGGGTCGTCCGCGACGACTACCTGATCGGCAACTACCTCACCGCCAGGTGAGGCGCTTACCGCAAGGTCAGAGCAGGCCGATCACGCCAAAGGAACAAGGCCGGGACGGAGCGCCATCACGGGCGCCGCTCCCGGCCTCGTGTCTTGCAGCAGATACTCCCTACGCCCAGCCGAACGCCTTGGCGAGCGTCCAGAAACCAAGGATGGCAATGACCGCGGCCACGGCCGGCTTGAACGCGCGCTCGGGCATCCGCTTGACGGTCAGCGCCGCGAACGGCACCGACAGCAAAGCGCCAACCATCAGGTACGGCGCGAGATGCCACGGCAGGCTGCCTCTCGCAATGACATAGGCAATGATCCCGACCAGACACGTCAGCCCCTCGGCCAGCGAGGTGATGCCGATCGCATTCTTGACGCCGATGCCCGAGAGCATCTGGCCGCCCATCACCAGCGGGCCGTACCCGCCGCCGCTGAGCCCCTTGTTGAACGAGGCAATGGCACCCACCGCCGTGATCTTGCCCCACGAGAACTTCGGCGGCCGCCGTAGCGTGGCAAGGATGATGACGCCCATGGCAAGGATGACGATGCCGATCGCCAGCTTCAGCTTGTCCTTGGGCAGCACCTGCGTCGCCACGATGACGGCAATCACCGTGCCCACCATCGAGCACGCCGCTAACACCATCGCGACCTTGGTGTCCTTCGAACGGCGCTCGAAGCGCACGTTGCGGAGGCTGTGATGGGCGAACGCGCCCGTGACGCCGGTGACGAACTCCGACATGAGCACCGCCGGCACGACGACCAACGGCTCAAAGCCGAGCAAGAGCAGGACAGGGGTGAGGATCGTGCCGTAGCCCATGCCCAGACCGGAATCGCAGTACTCGCAGACGAACGCGAGCGGCACGAGCAGAAGCAGTTTCGGGTCCACGCGTCCGCATCCTCGCTGTATCGTCAGTGCCGGTATTGAGCAGCCTTACACGAGCTCGGCCAGGGTCGTCGCCTCCAGCCGCTGCGAGACGTAGTCGCGAATCTCGGCAAGCACGCCGATCACCTTCTCCTCCTTCTCCAACGGGGTGTGGGAGAAGAAGAAATGGCTGACCGATTCGGTCGGCGCGAGCGCCCCGTCCATCAGGCGGATGATCTGGGCCAATGTGACCTTGCCAGCCAGCTTGGCGAGGCGATACCCGCCCTCGGCGCCGCGCTTCGTCTTGACGTAGCCGCTGCGCTTCAGGATGAAAAGGAGCTGCTCGAGGTACTTCCTGGGGATGTCGTACGCCGCGCAGATCTCCTCCATCTTGACGAACCCGTCGGGCCCGCGCCGGGCCAGGTAGATCATGGCCAGGATCGAGTACTCGCTCTTGGTTGTCAGCCGCACCGGCTTTCCTTACTAGCTCCACGTTCCCTACCGACAAAGTCGGCAATGTCGCCGGTTGTGTCAAGCACAAATCGCGCCCGGTCAGCAAAAAAGTGGCCTCGTCCCGAGGGGAAGAACGAGGCCAGGGAAGGAGGGCTTTCGCCACTCATGAGGAAGCAAGGGGGATCTTTGGTCTATTCAACAGCACTCGTCCAGGTCTGAGCCGCCGGTCCCGGGATGCGACTCCCGCTCCGGGCAGTGTGACCGGCTCGCCTGTCGTGCTGTGTTTTGCTCGATGTCGCCCTTTCTCTCTTCGTCCTGCCTTTTCATACGCCACCGGCCCGGAAATTGTTCCCAGAAACTGCCACTCGAAGGTCGCGCGGAACGCCGCTGCGCGCTTGCGTGAGCGTAACGGCCTCCAGCGCAAGGATAACCAGCAGGCAGGCGGCGGGCGGCGCCCACAGGTGGCACCCCACCCGAACGCCCGGGAGAGGCTCTCAAGGTGGCCGAACGCATCATCATCATCGGCGGCGGCCCGACCGGCTGCGGCGCGGCGCGCCGGCTGACCCAGCTCGGCCACGGGAACTGGCACCTCTACGAGAGAGCGCCCGCGTTCGGCGGGCTCGCCGGCTCGATCACCGACGACGTCGGCTTCACGTGGGACATCGGCGGCCACGTCATCTTCAGCCACTTCGCCGAGTTCGACGCCTTCGTCGACGAGATGCTCGCCGACGAGCGGCTCGAGCACGAGCGCGAGAGCTGGATCCGTACAAAAAGCACGTGGGTGCCCTACCCGTTCCAGAACAACATCCGGTACCTGCCCCCGGACGCCCTCCTCGAGTGCCTCATGGGCCTCGTGGAGGTGCATGACGAGGCACCCTCCACTGCCAACTTCGCCGAGTTCATCCGGAGCACGTTCGGCCGCGGGATCGCCGCCCATTTCATGGAGCCATACAACTTCAAGGTGTGGGCCACCGACCCGGAAAGCATGAGCGCCGACTGGATCGCCGAGCGTGTGAGCGTCGTCGATCTCGAGCGCGTGCTGCGCAACGTCATCACCGGGCGCGACGACGCCGCCTGGGGCCCCAACAACACGTTCCGTTTCCCGCTCCACGGCGGCACGGGCGAGATCTACCGCCGCTTTGGCGCGACCATCCCAGAGCACGCGACCCTCAACGCCGAGGTGATCGAGATCGACACGACGAAGCGGATCGTCAGATTGGCCGACAGCACGACCGACGCGTTCGACACCTTGATCTCGACCATGCCGCTCGACCAGCTTGCGAAGCGCCTCACGCCGAAGCGCACCGATCTAGTCGAGGCCGCCTCGCGGCTGCGTTGGAACAGCGCGCTCGTCGTCGGCCTCGGCATCGAGCGGCCGATCGACAACGGGCGCTGCTGGATGTACTTCCCCGAGGACAACTGCCCGTTCTACCGAACGACGAACTTCTCGGTCTACTCGCCCAACAACGTGCCCGGCGGCGACGTGGCGCGCACCCACTCGCTCATGTGCGAGACCGCGTTCGCGGACGGACCGAGCGACATCAAGCCCCGACCCAAAGACGTTGTGAGCGAAACCATCGACGGCGCGATCAACGCGGGCCTGCTCACCGACGACGACCGCCGCCGCATCGTCGACACGTTCGTGATCGAAGTGCCCCAGGCGTACCCGGTCCCCACGCTGGAGCGCGACGCCGCCCTCGGCGTGCTCCAGCCCGAGCTCGAGGCGCTCGGCATCTTGAGCCGTGGCCGTTTCGGCGCCTGGCGCTACGAGGTCGGCAACATGGACCACTCGTTCATCCAGGGCGTCCGGGCCGTCGACCACGCCCTCCAGCACGCCCACGACGAAGCCCTCCTCACGTGGACGTGACGCGACCCCGCCTTACTTGAGACGCACGTCTACCCGGTAGACTTCGTCGCCGTCGACAGCCACGTAGTGCAGGCTGTCGGGCGAGTCGAAAACGACCGTGCCCCCGTTGAGGATGCGGTCATACGAATCGCACTCGCGCCCGTTGATCACGACGAACTGAGCGCCGCCGAGTTGCGCCGTGTAGGCGAGCCTCTTGCCGTCGGAGCCGAAAACGAGCGTGCGCGGGTCGATGCGGTCGTACGCCTTTCCTTCCTCGCCGTTGACCACGACGAACTGCTTGCCGGGCCCGCCCGCCACGTAGGCAAGCTTGTTCCCGTCGGGACTGAAGGCGAAGATCGCCACGACGTGGTCGTAGCGTTTCCCCTCCTTGCCGTCGTCCACGACGTACCATTTGCGCTCTTCAACGACCGCATG
>Ga0307430_1001297_pt1 | contig 18687 bp, 14 predicted proteins | sample SalMarWE160130MG_FD_202159 | JGI IMG/M metagenome (GOLD analysis project Ga0307430, IMG submission 202159) | Salt marsh sediment microbial communities from the Plum Island Ecosystem LTER, Massachusetts, United States - WE1603-130 | ecosystem: Environmental > Aquatic > Marine > Intertidal zone >... | reverse complement strand
GATCTCGCTCCAGTCGATCCCCAAGTCCACGATCGTCTCGGCCACCGCCTCCGAAATGCCGGTGACGATCGTGCGCGCCCCCTTCAGCCGCGCCGCCTGGACCGTCTTGTTCAGGTATGCCGCCACCCCACTATCCACTATGGGCACGCCGGTGATGTCCAGGATCACCACCCTGGCGCTGTGCTCCCGTATCCCTGCCAGCAGGCTGCGGGTCACGTCCCTGGCGCGCATGGTATCAATGGAACCGATCAGCGGCATAACGATGACACCTTCGAGAACGGGGATGATGGGCGTCGACAGCTCCTGGATCGCCCGCTGCTGCGCCTCGATCACCTCCTGCTGCAAGCGCGCTCTCTCCTCCTGCTCATGCTTCAGCTCCGCCGTCCGCTCGGCCACCTGTTGCTCTACCTCGGCATACGCCTGCTCCAGCGCCGCCTCCGCCTCCTCGCGCGCCTGCAGTAGCAACGTCCCTTGCAGCGCGTTACTGATATGCGTGCCCAGTGTCTCATAGATCGCGCCCTCTCGCGGACCGACCTCGCACAGAATAAAACCGAGTTGAGTGTCTTGAAAGTACAGCGGCTTGACCACAAAGCTGTATTGCCGCCCCTGCGGCCACATCCCATCCGGCACCAACTGGGGCGAGGGAAAACGCAGCCCATCAGCGCCCAAGTCAACACGGCCTTCCTCACCGTAGGCCAGCATCAGCCGCGACCACTCGACCGGCTTGGCGGGATTCTCATACAGAGACAGATAAGCACCGGGTATGCCGAGTTGGAGCAGCCCTCCCGCCAACGCGTCGACCAGCGCGCCCACGTCGAACGTGGTGATCAATGCCTGGCTCACCTCACGCAACGCCACAGCCTGCTGCTCAGCCTGCAGCGCCCGACGCGCCTGGGCCAGCTCCACCATCACGGCGATCATCGCCCGCGCCTGCTGCCACAGTCCCTCTGCGAGCGCCCCTTTATCACCATCCAGGTAGGGCAACATCCAGCGCCGCAGCGCCGACACCGCCCCCTGCCACGCCGCCACACGCTGCCCCGGCTCCGTCGCAGGATCTCTACCCACCGCCATCACCTGACCCAAAACGTCCTCCAGTTCAGCCAGAAACACCCCCGGCGTCCCCCCCCCCATCTCGGCGGCAAAGCTACTCAGCACCTGCTCTACCCACCCTGCAACGACGCCCTCGGCGTCATCCTGCCCAATGGCCTGGACCATATCGGAGCGTATCTGTGCGCGCTGCGTCTCGAAGACGTCCTCCAGCCTCACATCCTTTGAGGCAGGGAGCACTGGCTCCGTCGCCGCCTGTGTCACTGCCAGGGCCTGACAGCCGCACGACCGGCGGACCATCATCTTGGGGAGCACGGGCGTCTGCTCGGGCACCTGTTCCCCCGCTATCTGCGCCAGCACCACCTCGACGGCCTGGCGGCCTGTTTCGTATGACGGTACCCTCGTCGTGGTCAGCGGGGGCGTGGAACATGCCGCCTGACTGTCGTCGTCAAAACCTACCACGGCCACGTCGTCGGGCACCCGCACGCCCCGGCTCTGGAACTCTACCAGCATGCTTAACGCTATCGAATCGTTGGATGTCACCACGGCTTCAAAGTCGGTGCCCGGCAGCAGCCCGCGCTCGTCTATCAACAGGGAGACCGCTTCTCTCTCCGCCTCCGCCCAATCAAGATGCGGCGTGACCAAGTTGGGATCGAGAGAAAGGTCGTGCTCCGCCAGAGCATCCACATAGCCGCGATACCGCTCCTCCACAGCCCAGTTCCCCTCCGGCCCGGCGACGAAGACGATCCGGCGATAGCCGTGCACTTCGATGAGATGGCGGGTCAATTCCTTCGTGCCCCGGTAGGCATCAGGAGCAAGACCAGGGCATCCCGCGTACACCCGTAGGGCGTTCGCCATCGGCAGGGATGGAAAACGGCTGCGGAAAGCGGCGAACGTTTCCTCATTGGGCCACGCCTGATAGACGACCAGCCCGTCCACAACCTCCGCCAACGTATCCCAGGACGCAGGCCCTATCTCTATAGGCTGATCATCACCGCCCTGAAACACGCGCTGGTGAAAGCAGAGCAGGTTGACGTCGCACTCCTGGGCCGCATCGACAACGCCGCGCAGCGCGTTCCGACCTCCCACCATCACGATGTCGTCGACCATCAACCCGATGGTCAAACGTCTATCCTTCGGGGTTGCACTTTTGGTGACATGCGTTTGCCTATTGCTGCTCAACTGTGCACCTCCTCTTACCATTCGATCCGCGATACTATCCCCTTGCCAGCGCCGCCCGCAGCCCTGTCCGCAGATCGCGCAAGGTCTCGATCTCGCTCCAGTCGATCCCCAAGTCCACGATCGTCTCGGCCACCGCCTCCGAAATGCCGGTGACGATCGTGCGCGCCCCCTTCAGCCGCGCCGCCTGCACCGTCTTGTTCAGATACGCCGCCACCCCGCTATCCACGATGGGCACCCCGGTGATGTCCAGGATCACCACCCGGGCCTTGTGCTCCCGTATCCCTGCCAGCAGGTTGCGGGTCACATCGCGAGCGCGCATCGTGTCGATGGAGCCGATCAGCGGCATGACGATCACTCCCTCCATCACCGGGATAATCGGCGTAGAAAGCTCCTGGATCGCCCGCTGCTGCGCCTCGATCACCTCCTGCTGCAAGCGGGCGCTCTCCTCCTGCTCCCGCTCCAGCTCCGCCGTGCGCTCCGCCACCTGCCGCTCTACCTCGGCGTAGGCTTTCTCCAGCGCTGCTTGCGCCTCCTTCATCGCCGTGATATCCCGCGAGATGCCGAAGGTGCCAATGATCTCTCCGTTCTCATCCCGCAGCGGCATCTTGGTCGTCAGCGACCAATGCCCTAACCCGTCCGGCTCCTCCAAATTCAGGATCGGCCTGCCCGTACGAATGATCTCTTGTTCCTGCTCGTACTTGGCCCGCGCCTGCTTCTCCGGGAAGAAATCAGAGTCGCTCTTGCTGATCTCTTCTGCGGGATCACTCAGTCCCAGCTTGGTGGTGTGCGCCTTGTTGGCCCGTGTGATCCGGCTCTCGAGGTCTTTGAAATAGATACTATCCGGGACGTTTTCCATAAATGTATCGAGGATATACTGCTGCCGGGCCAGCTCCGCCGAACGCTCCCGGACTCGCTTGACGAGCAGCGCTCCCTGCAGCGCGCTGCTGATTTGTCCGCGCAGCGCCTCGTAGGGAGAACCTTCTCGCGGCCCCATTTCGAAAAGAGCAAAGCCTAGCTGATTGTCCCGAAAGTACAGTGGCTCGACCACAAAACTGAACTGCCTATCCGGCCAGATCCTCTCTGGCAGCAGTTGGCGGGAGAGGAAACGCTGCCCCCCAGGTCCTAGTTCGACCCGTTCTCGTTCGTCGTAAGCCAACACCAGCCGCGACCAGCCCAGATCTGGCTGAGGATATTGGTAAGGTTGGGGTGTCTCATAGAGGGAGAGATAACCCGCTGGAAAGTTTAAACGGGGTAGACTCTCGGCTAAAACGTCCATTAGTCGCTCCACATCGAAGGTGGTAATCAACGCCTGGCTAACCTCACGCAACATCTGGGCTTGCTGTTCGGTCTGCAAAGCCTGGTATGCCTGCGCCCGTTCAGCTACCTCCCCAATCATCACGCGCGCCTGCTGCCACAGGTCATCGGCCAGCGCAAACGTCTCGTTATCAAGACAGGGCAGCAGCCAACGGCGCAACACCGAGAGGCCATTCTGCCACAACCGTACCTCATTACCTGTCGTGCCCGCCTGACTCAGGACCTCGTTCAGTTGGCGCAAAAACAGGCCCGGCGACTGGCCTTTGACCTCGGCCACAAAACCGTCTACCAGTTGCCCCACCCTCTCAGAATCTGGTTCCTCTACCCCCACCGCTTGCCCCATCTCAGTCACAATGTCCGCCCGATGAGTGGCCAAAACGGCGTCGAGCGTTTCCCGGCCGGCCTTCGCCCCTCCTGCGGGTTGAGCCGCCTGCACCACCCCCGCCGCCATACAGCCACACGATTGGCGTATCACCAACTTGCAGGGCAAGGTTACCTGCTCGGGTACCTCCTCACCTGCCAACAGCGCCAACAGCATCTCGACAGCCCGGTAACCCATTTCATGAAACGGCGGCCTGACCGTTGTCAGGGGGGGCGTGATAGCCCAACTCTCGGCTACATCATCAAAACCAACAATGGCCACCTGTTCAGGCACTCGTATTTCCTGGGCCTGTAGGGCCTTTAGGGCGGGCAGAGCGAAAAAGTCATCGGACGTTGCCAACGCCTCAAAGTCAACCCCTGGTCGGACCTTGTGTTCGTCAAAATCGGGCAGATTTTTACGAGAGGAAAAGACCAGTGTGGGATCGTAGGGGATGTCGTATTTGGCCAAGGCGTCCATATAGGCCCGATACCGCTCCTGGTGCGGCCCTGCCCCTACCCTGTTGATATAGGCGATGCGGCGATAGCCGTGGACTTCAATCAGGTGAGCCAGGAGTTCACCCATAGACTCGTATTCGGTCTTGAGTATGGTGGGGACACCGGCCAGGGGCCGCTCAAGACCGACGATGGGCCGGGGATGAAAGCGTTTATAGAAATCTTTTAACCCTTCTTCGTCAGAAATGGATCCGGTGATGGCGCTAGTCGAGACGATGAGACCATCGAGTTTGGCAGAGCTGGCCAGATCGTAGATGATATTGCGTTCAGCTTCATACTCATCAGGGTGGATGATACTACCGGGGAAACAGATCAGGTTAGCCTCTCGCTCCCGGCAAGCCTCAACCATGCCCTGTAACTGTGCCAAAGCCCACGTGTAAGTAAGTTTCCTGGTCAGGAAACCTATAGTTGGGCGCGTAGGTTGAGGCTTGCTTTGTTTTTTGCGTTCAGGTTTTTGATGCTCGGCCATGTATATACCTCCAACACACTCTATCTCTCGCCACGCCGGACGGCCAACACAGCTCGCAAACCGGTCTGCAAATCGGCCATTGTTTCAATGGAGCTCCAATCGACACCTAAATCCACAATCGTTTCGGCCACCGCCTCCGAGATGCCAGCGACGATCGTCCGCGCCCCTTTCAGCCGCGCCGCCTGCACCGTCTTGTTCAGATAGGCCGCCACCCCGCTATCTACGATGGGTACGCCGGTGATGTCCAGAATGACGACCTTGGCGTGGTGCTCCCGTATCCCCGCCAGCAGGCTGCGGGTCACGTCCCTGGCGCGCAGCGTGTCGATAGAGCCGATCAGCGGCATGACGATCACGCCTTCCAGCACTGGAATGATGGGCGTCGACAGCTCCTGGATCGCCCGCTGCTGCGCCTCGATCACCTGGCACTGCAAGCGGACGCTCTCTGCTTGCGCCCGCTCCCGCTCCTCGACCTCTCGCTCCAGCTCCGCCGTCCGCTCCGCCACCTGCTGCTCAATCTCTGAGTACGCCTTCTCCAGCACTGCCTCTGCCTCCTTGCGCGCCTGCAGCAGTAGCGCTCCATGCAGTGCGCTGGAGATTTCCCCCCGCAACACCCCGTACATGCCGCCGTCCTGTGGGCCCACCTCGAACAAGGCGAAGTCCGCGATACAAGTCCATCGCCGCGCGCGGCAAATGGAGGGATCGGGATAGAACCCCAGCAAAATACGGAATATGCACCGTGAATAGTCTAGCATCGCTTCCCAGATTCGTCAAATGTAGGCAGTTGCCACGAACTGCGTCCACCTTGAACGACGAAAGTGCCTCCCCCTTCGCGTGTTGCCGCGCGTCCCCCTCCCACCGAGGGAGGGGGACGTCCAGTCCCGCCCCCCGTGGCGGAGCCCGTCCTGAGCTTGCCGAAGGAGGAGGCTAGGTGGGGGGAAGGGTCTATTTTCGGAATAGGCCGGAGTTATCCATCTTGAACACCTACTGGGCTTGGCAACACAGGAGTTTGACTGCCCTCCCCTGCTGGTCTATAATGATTACGTGTAGCCGCTATTCAGCCAGCCCTGGAGCAAAAAGATGCAGAACGCAAACTTGACAATCCTGCTGGTCGAGGACAACCCCGCGGACGTCCGTCTTATACGGAGGATGCTGATCAACGCGAAAGGCTTCTCGTACAGCCTAGAACACGCAGATCGGCTTTCGGCCTGCCTGGAGCAGTTGGCTATTGAGAAGCCTGACGTCATCTTGCTAGACCTCATGCTGCCGGACAGCCAAGGGCTTGATACATTCATCAAGGTACACACACAAGCCCCACAAATGCCCATCATCGTGCTGAGCAACCTTGACGACACAGACCTGGCTGCCCAGGCCGTCCGGGAAGGGGCGCAGGACTATTTGGTCAAAGGGCAGGTGGATGATGACTTGCTTGCGCGCGCGATACGCTATGCCATCGAGCGCGCCCGAACCGAAATGATGCGGACGGAAGCTAGAGAAACACTGCGGCAGCGCGCCCGCGAGCTGGAACTGCTCAACCGCGCCGGGCAAACGCTCAGCTCCACCCTCGACCTGGATCAAGTGCTCGTCACCGTCCTGGAGGAAGTGCGAAACCTGTTAGGCGTGGTAGCCACCTCGGTCTGGCTGATCGCCCCGGAGACGAACGAACTAATCTGCCGGCAGGCCACCGGCCCGCAGAATGAAATCGTCCGAGGCTGGCGGCTGGCGCCCGGGGAAGGGCTTGCCGGGTGGGTGGTGCGCAGCGGCGAGAGCCTGATCGTGCCGGACATCACGGCCGACGAACGCCATTACAAGCAGGTGGATCAGGAAACAGGCCTGACGCTGCGCTCCGTGCTCAGCGTGCCGCTCAAGGTCAAGGAAGGTGTGATCGGCGTGCTCCAGGTAGTGGACGCAGAGATCGACCGCTTTGACACAGCGGATCTGGAACTACTGGAACCATTGGCCGCGGCGGCAGCCATCGCCATTGAGAACGCCCAGTTATACGCAGAGACCGACAGGCTACGAGCGTTCAATGAGAACATCGTACAGAGCCTGGAAGAGGGCATCCTTCTGGAAGACGCAGCAGGACAGATCACGTTTGTCAATCGCAAGGCAGCCGAGTTGCTGGGCTACACGCCCGAGGAATTGGCGGGACGGCATTGGGCGGACATCGTGGCCCCTGGCCATCAAGCGGATATCGAAGCGGGAGGCTCTAGTCCAGCCGAAGGCATCGTCATTCGCTACGAAACCGTCCTGCTGGCGAAGGATGGTCGCCTGATGCCCGCCATCGTCAGCGCGCGCTGGCTTTATGAAGAAGGACGCCTGACCGGCGTGCTCTCCGCTTTTACCGACATCTCCGCCCGCAGACAGACGGAGAACGCCCTGCGCGAGGGCGAGGAGAAATACCGCACCCTCTTCGATCTGGCTCCCGAAGCCATTACCCTGATCGCCCCAGATGGCACGATCCTCGATTGCAACGCCGCGACAGAGGAAATCACCGGGATGCCAAAAGCAGCGTTGGTCGGCAAGATGTTCATCGACCTCGGTCTGGTGCAGGAGGAGGACGTCGCGTGGCAATTGGAGACGCTGTCACGATTGGCATCAGGCGAGCCAATCGACCCGTACCCGATCAGAATCCGCGAAGGCACAGAGACCCGCTGGCTCGAGGTCTTTCCGACTGCGCTGAAAAAAGAGGGTGACGTCATCGCCATCCAGATTATCAGCAGGGACATCACCAAGCGTCGCTGGGCGGAGGAAAAGATCAGGCAGCGCAACGAGGAACTGACCGCTCTCAACGCAATTGCAGCGGCGGTGAGCCAATCCCTGGATCTGCCGCAAGTCCTGGACGCCGCCTTGAAAGAGACGATGATTGCGCTAAACGCCGAGGGCGGGATCGTGCACCTCTTCGACGAAGACAGCCAATCCTTCACCCCGGCCGCCCACCTGGGTCTCTCGCCCGGCGTGCTGCAAGAGATCAGCGGGTTCAAGCTCGGCGAGGGACTGTTCGGACGAGCGGCCCAGATCAACCAGCCGGTGTTCGTATCCGACATCGCCCAAGATCATCGGATCGTCGCTCCCACGACCGCCGAGGAAGGATGGCACTCCTTGGTCAGCGTGCCTCTGGAGTCGGCGGGCAAGAAGAGGGCAGGCATGATGACCATCATCAGCCAAGGGAAGGGCCAGTTTGACCCGGAGCGGCTGAGTATGCTGGCAGCGATTGGCAATCAGATCGGCGTGGCCATCGAGAACGCCCAATTGTTCGAGGCAGTGCGCTTGGGAAAAGGGCGGCTACAGATGCTTTCACAGCGGCTGGTAGAGATACAGGAAGTCGAGCGCCGCACCATCGCCCGCGAACTTCACGACGAGATTGGCCAGTCGCTGACCGGCCTCAAGCTGGTGCTAGACATGGCCACCCGCTCGCTGGGAGAGGACACCAGCGATAGCCTGAGCGAAGCCCTAGCGCTGGTCGATGAGCTCATGACACAGGTGCGCAACCTTTCCCTCGATTTGAGGCCGACGATGCTAGACGATCTGGGATTGTTACCTGCGCTTCTGTGGCACTGCGGGCGCTACACAGACCAGACGGGCACACACGTGGACTTTAGGCACACGAATCTAGAGGGGCGGCGCTTTAGGCCGGAGGTGGAAACCGCTGCGTATCGCATCGTGCAGGAGGCATTGACCAACGTGGCCCGTCATGCAGAGGTCAACGAGGCACAGGTGCGCCTGTGGATCGAGCAAGATGTGCTCAACGTGCAGGTCGTCGACCAAGGAGTAGGGTTCGACCCTGGCGACCCACTGATTGCCGATGTCTCCAGCGGAATAGTCGGGATGCACGAACGCGCCGTTCTGACGGGCGGCGAACTGACGGTCGAATCCGCCCCTGGAGCTGGAACCCGCCTGACGGCCGAATTGCCCCTGGACGCCTCACAGGAACGCCGCGTATGACGACCATCGTGCTGGCAGAGGACCACCGCATCGTCCGGCAGGGCCTGCGGGCGCTACTAGAGGCTGAGGCGGATTTCTCCCTCGTCGGTGAGGCCGGGGATGGGCTGGAGGCGGTTCGACTAACCGAGCAGCTACAACCCGACGTGGTAGTGCTCGACCTGATGATGCCCGGCATCAACGGCCTGGAGGCCACGCGGCAAATCCGCAACTGCTGCCCCAAGACCCACGTCGTCATCCTCTCGATGCACGCCGACGAGTCCTACGTCCTGGAAGCGCTGAGGAACGGCGCGTCCGGCTACGTCCTCAAAGACTCCAGCGCCGACGATCTGGCGCGGGCGGTGCGCGAGGTCGTCGCCAGTCGGCGATACCTCAGCGCGCCGCTTTCCGAGCGCGCCATCGAAGTCTACATACAGGAGGCCCAGGAGACGCCGCTGGATCCCTATGAGAAACTGACCAATCGAGAACGAGAGGTGCTACATCTGGTGGCCGCGGGCCACAGTAGCACCGAGATCGCCGAGCGGCTTTCGATCAGCTCGCGCACTGTGGAGACGCATCGAGCGAACATGATGCGCAAACTGAACCTGAACTCCCAGACCGATCTGATCCGCTACGCCCTCAAGCGTGGAATCATACCGATGGAGAACTGATCTGGGCGACATGGCCGAAACGCCAAACTGGGAAAAGAAAGGAGAAATCTATGAACTGTCCGAAATGCGGGGCTTTAGTGCGGGAGGGTGCCGGGTTCTGCAACCGGTGTGGCGCTTCCCTGGCGGTGAACGCAGAGACCCCTCCGGAAGATAAAGCCAGACCGGTCTGGCTGAAAAGAGTCTACGAGCTGAAATGGATCATCCTCGCCTACCTCATCGCATCTGTGATATGCATGTCCTGTGCCTGCCTGCTGGGATACCGCACGCAGTGGATCCTTTGGAAGCTTGGGCTCTGGTAGGATGAGAGGGAGAAAAACGCCATGGAATTCTATCGCAAGATGAAACCCGACGAGTATGACCAACTCACGGGAACACAGAGGGCGTGGCTCATCGTAGGAGCGCTGATTGCCGTGCTGTTCCAGGCCGCCTCCTGCTACGCCTTGGGTTTGCTTCTGCACCAACTTGCTCATAAAGCAGGGCTTTGACAGTGGCAGACTCTATTTGGAATCGCTCCGGCGAGTACGAGTTTCGCAACTCCTACTTTGCCACAAAAGCGTCGGACTTTTGAAAAGTATCCGGCGCAAATTTGCTTGACAGTCCCCAGTCGTGTGTTATCATAGAGTTGATACCCAAGTCGGCCAGGCGATCGCGTCCCACACTTTGTGCGGGGCGAGGAAAGTCCGGGCTCCACAGGGCACGGTGCTGGGTAATGCCCAGGCGGGGGCGCATCGCAGATGCGTCACCCGACGGAAAAGGGCCACAGAAAAGCAAACCGCCCCCACCCGTTCCCTCCCCCGCACGCGGGAGAGGGCCAGGGAGGAGGTAAGGGTGAAAAGGTGGTGTAAGAGACCACCGGCGCTCGTGGCGACGCGGGCGGCCAGGTATCCCCCACCGGGAGCAAGGCCAAGCAGGGGCGACGGGACGGCCCGTCCCATCCGAGCTCCGGGTAGGCCGCTAGAGGCGGCGGGCAACCGCCGTCCCAGATAGATGATCGCCGCCCCCAATCGGGGGTACAGAACCCGGCTTATCGGCCGGCCTGGGCGTCAAGCGGCGCGCCCACCTATGGGCGCGCCGTTTTTTCGTCAACTACCCTTCAACCGTGTTCTGTGCTACAATATTGATCGTCGGCAGGAGGGGCGGTCGATCAAGGGCGGACTTGGTGTACTCCCTGCCTTTACGCGATACGCCTCGGCGTGACGTACCATAACGCGCCTCAGACCTGCCGCTGCCGTGCCTTCAGATGGGTAAAGTCCAACGAGATTATCGTGAAAGAGAGGTAATCAAAATGAAGAGTCCAGCTTCCAGAGTCGATATTGCAGGGTGGTGGTACGAGCTAGATCAGCGTGTGAAGATAGGTATGGCGGCGGGATTGGGCGTGATCGTCATAATCCTGTGCATTGCAGCGATCTTGCTTGCGAGGGCGTTTTTCCCGCCTGCGTCGTCGGGGGAGCCGACGGTGACGGTCGAGTCGCCGGTGAGCGTCATGCCGACGGTGCCTCCGCCGACATGGACGCCGGAGCCGACGGAAGTGCCCGCTCCTACCGACACGCCGATGCCAGAGCCCACTACGCCCGTGTTCCCAGTCGATGCCCAAGACGATGCGGTCGTCTATGAGACCGGAGATCCGGTTGAGGAGATTCCTGATGGGATAGATATCCGCGTCGCCAGCATCGGTGCTGACATGGCCGTGGCGCTAGAGTCTCCCGAAGAGGTGCCGGAGGCGCTGGACGGGTGGGCCACCGAGGACGAGGTGTTGCTGTGGGTCGAGCTCTACGAGCCGGTCCCCGAGGAGCCAGCGGAGAAGCTGGAGTGGTTCTTTGCGCTCGACATGGATGGCGATACTGCGACCGGCCGGCCGGCCGGCCAGCGTCCCATCAACCCCGACTTGGGGTATGAAGCGGCCATCGCTCTAGCCTACGACCCTGGCACCGATGCATACAGTACCTATTGCTTGGTCTGGGCTGCCGGCAGTTGGGTGGCCGGCCCCGGTGTGCGCTACACCATAGACGAGTCGGCCACGTTGATCGGGTTGGCCATATCCCGCGAGGAGCTTATCCAATCCGTAGCGGATAACTCTGGCGTGACCGCCGTGCCCGATGGTGTGAAGGGTCGGGCGGCGGCATTCTCGGCGACAGGCCAGGCGCGCATCACCGACTTCTATCCCGAGTTGCCCGAGTAGCTTTTCGACCTGCTGAGGCGCATTTCAGTTCCCGCGGGTTGAGACTGTGAGCGCTTGTACAAGACATCGGCTGAAAAGAACCAATTTTCGCCCCAGGAGTGAAATGCGCCCCTGGCCATCTGGCTAGGGCGAAAATAGGCCCAAAGGCCGATGCGCCAGATAGAGTTCTGTGCTATACTACTGAATGTAGGGTATTGCTCCCCCGCAAGTGCCTGGCGTGTTTTGCGAGGAGGTGCGTAATGGATAGGCGATTCTTTCGAGTTGTGAGTCTGGGGCTAGCGCTGCTCGCGCTAGCTCTGGGTAGTATAATCGTGGTCGCTCCTGCAGCCGCGGCGGAAAAGTGGTGGGCCGACTATTTTGACAATGCCAGCCTCAGCGGTGGCCCTGTCCTGAGCCGCTACGACGATGCCTCTGGAGTCGGCATCAATTTCAACTGGGGCCACGGCAGTCCCGATTCCGAGATCCCCGACGACAACTTTTCCGTCCGCTGGATGCGCGATGACGTCTGGTTCGATGGGGGGACGCATCGCTTCACGGTCGTATCCGACGATGGCGTGCGCGTGTGGGTCGGCGACCAGTTGGTGGTGGACGAGTGGCACGATCGCAGCCCGTCCGTCATCTACGTGGATCGCTACATCCCGGCAGGCACGTATCGGGTGCAGATCGAGTACTACGAGCACCAGGGGGCCGCCCTGATCAGCGTCGGCTGGGAAAGGATAGTGGGCGGCGAGACCTGGCGTGGCGAGTACTATGACAACCGCAAGCTTGAGGGTTCGCCGGTGCTAGTGCGCGACGACAGCGCGATCGACTTTGCCTGGGATACCAACAGCCCCGATCCGGCTGTCCCGGCCGATGACTTTTCTGTGCGCTGGACGCGCTCGGTGGGCTTTGTCGCCGGTACCTATCGCTTTTTCACCAGCACCGACGACGGCGTGCGCTTGTTCGTGGATGGCAGTTTGTTGCTAGACAAATGGTACGATCAAAAGCTGCCCAACACCCACACGGGCGACGTCTACCTGGCTGCCGGCCAGCATACCGTCGTCGTCGAATACTATGAGCATGGGGACCAGGCCCACGCCCACGTTTGGTGGAAGAAGGGGGATGGCTACGCGGGCTGGCACGGTGAGTACTTTGACAATCCCGATCTGGTCGGCGGGCCGGTGCTGGACCGGGACGATGCCGAGGTGAATTTCGATTGGGGCGTGGAGCCGCCTGTGAGCTGGATGCCCGACGACAACTTTTCCGTCCGCTGGACGCGCACGGTGAACTTTACGGCCGGCTATTACCGCATCTCGGTGCGGGCCGACGACGGCTTCCGGTTGTGGCTCGATGACGGCATCCTCATCGACAAGTGGGAAGATATGGACTATGAGCTTCACTACGTGGAACGTATCTACCTGCAAGGGGCACACCAGATCAAGCTGGAGTACTATGAACGCACCGGGCTCGCCCGCGTGCGGCTGTGGTGGGAGACGGCCGCTGCCCCGCCTGCGACCGCTGTCTCACCGGCGCCTCCCGGAGCACTGCCCGTCGACGAGGACGATCCGTGGGAGACGGCCTACTTTGACAACCCCGATCTGAAAGGGGAGCCGGTGTTTACGTGCATCGAGAAGGTGATCGATCATAATTGGGGCTGGGATTCTCCCGGCGAAGGCGTGCCGGTCGATGGGTTCTCCGCCCGCTGGACGCAGCCGATCTACTTCGAGGCAGGCGGCTACCGCTTCACTACCTACTCTGACGACGGCATGCGGTTGTGGGTGGACGGTCGCCTGTTGATCGATTCCTGGCAGCCGATGCGCGGCTATCGCAACGCGACCATCTGGCTGAGCGAGGGCGTGCACGACGTGAGGGTGGAATACTTTGAAGGCACGGGAACGGCGCGGGTGCACGCGTTGTGGGAGCGGCTTGGACCCTAGCGTGGAATGGCGTTGAGTGTGGATCGGCAGGATGGCCCGATGGCGTCCTGCCGATTTGTTTTGGACGAGAAACTTGCCCAGAAGCCCGATGCATGGTAGAATTTCCCCGCGCCCAAAGATTTGGTCGTAAATCAGGCGACGTAGCCAAGTGGTAAGGCAGGGGTCTGCAAAACCCTTATTCGTCGGTTCAATTCCGACCGTCGCCTCTACCGCACACTGACAACGGGCAGCAAGTCAAGCTGCCCGTAAGTGTATACGGGGCGGTGGCGGAATGGGTAGACGCTGTGGACTTAAAATCCTCTGTCCGCAAGGACGTGTGGGTTCGAATCCCACCCGCCCTACACGTGCAGGGCACCGGTTTCGAGATGCCCTGCACGTTTGTGTTTCTGATTTGAGTTTTCGCCGCTTTTGAGGTATTATTACGCCGATTCTTACTTGGAGGAGTGTAGTGAAAGTTATTCTGACCCAGGACGTCCCTAACTTGGGACAGGCCGGCGAGGTAGAGGATGTCGCGGCCGGTTATGCCCGCAATTATTTGTTCCGCGAAGGGCTGGCGGTCAAGGCGACCAAGGGGGCAATCAAAGAGTTCAAGCGTCGCAAGGCAGTGGATGCCCGTCGCGAGGAAAAGATGGCGGCCCGCGCCGAGGCGCTCGCCGAGCGACTGCGCGGCGTCACGCTCGCCTTCGAGGCCAAGGCCGGCGAGACGGGCCACCTGTATGGTTCCATCACACCCGCTGCCATTGCCGAGGCACTGGAGCGCGAGGTCGGGGAGAAGTTCGACCGGCGCAAGCACATCCTCTCCGAGCCACTGCGCGAGGTGGGCGAGCACGTCGTCTCGGTGCGGTTGTCAGCGGACGTGGTGGCCGAGGTCAAGGCCTTGGTGAAGCCGGAGGGAGGAGAGTTGCCCGAGGCGAAGCCAACGGAGGCTCCAGAGGAGGCCCCTCAGGAGAAGGCCGAAGAGCAGGTATCGGAAGAAGATCAGGCGGACGAGTAGTAGTCGTTTTTCATCAGGGGCGCGGCGATGGAAACACTCGGTGTCTGGCTACGCCAGCTGCGTGAGGCCAGGGACGAAACACTGCGGGACGTCGAGGCTGCCACTCGCATCCGGGTACGTTTTCTGAGGATGCTGGAGGAGGGAGAGTTCGACGCCTTGCCCGGTGGCGAGGTGCAGGTGCGCGGCTTTCTGCGCATCTATGCCCGCCATCTTGACCTATCTCCCCGGGAGGTGCTGGCGCGTTACGACGAGGAGATGCGCCACGTCGAGCCCGCCCCGGCGGTCGCGCCTGTAGTAGAGTCACCGCCCGCTCAACCCGTACCGGCAGCTCCGCCTGCCCGCCCGGTCGCCAGACCGACGCCGCCTCGACCCGGCAGACCTGCTTCTTCCCCCATGCCGCAGTGGCTAAGCCTGGAGACGCTCATCATCACCTGCATCGTGCTCATCATCCTGCTGGTGATCGTGATAGCGGCGATGGTCATCGTCGGCCGAGGCAGGGGTGGTGAAGAAGCCGCCACCACCGTCGCTCCCGTCACTGCGTCGGCAGGGGCGGTCACGTTATCTATGGAAGCAGCAACGCCGCCACCGGCCACGCCCACCTTTCCGGTCGATCCCCAGGGATACGTGATGCTGACGTTGGACAGCATGGAGCACGTCTGGGTGCGCGTGACGGTCGACGGAATGACGGCTTTCGAGGGAATGTTGGACGCGGGGCAGTCGGAGACGTGGTCGGGCAAGGAAGAGGTCATTGTCGAGACAGGCAACGGGGCCGGGCTGCAAGTGACCGTCAATGGGCAATCTCAAGGAACTATGTGCGGACGGGCCGAGACTTGTGCTCGCGGCTGGGGGCCGGAGGGTGAGATCGCTGTACCGTAGCTTGGGGGCAGTGAATGCTTGGAGAGCGAGCGCGCGGCGCTCGCTTTTTTGTTCCCCAGACGTGTTCTATTCAGCTGGCGGGTGGACGAGGAGGATGGGACAGTGCGCCCCTTGCAGGACCTTGCCCGCCACGTTCCCGTATACCCACCGGTTCACGCCGGAAAGCCCGTACGCTGTCATGCTGATCAGGTCGGCCTCGCTCTCGGCGGCGTAAGCCAGGATCTCGTCGGCGGGTGTCCCCCGCCGGACGGCGATGCGCACGGCTGCCCCGCGCTCGCGCAGTGCGGCGGCCACACTGCGCAGGTAGGCGGTCAGTTGAACCTCGGCCTTTGATAGGGCGGTAGTGGAAAGCTGCAATCCGGGAGGACTGCTCGCCAACAGCGTCACCGTGCGGTCGCTCAACCCGGTCGGCAGAACCGAGGTGAGAAAGATACGCGTGTAATTGGGGCGAATGAGCGCGCTGACATAGGGTAGTACCTGCTCCGCCGTCTCGGAGCCATCGAGCGGCACGAGAATGTGCTGGTATGCGATCGAGGGCTGAACCGGCGCAGTCCGCGCCAGGAGCAGGGGACATAGAGCGCCGTGCAGCACTCTGTCGGTCACGCTTCCAAAGACCCAGCGGCTGATGCCGGAGCGGCCGTGGGTGGACATGGCGATCAGGTCCGCGTCCACCTCACCGGCAAAGGTGAGAATCTCCTCGGCAGGCCGCCCGAAGCGCACGCCGACCTGCACCTCTGCGGCGACCGGCTCCAGCTCGCCGGCGACCTCTCGCAGGTACGCCGTCACCTCCTGCTCGACGCGTTGCCTTTCCTCGTGCGTGTTGCCGGAGGACGAAAGCAGGTCGGTGAGGGCGGGCGCCGTCCCTCTTGCCACAGAGGCGACGGTCAGCAGGTAGACGTAGCTCCCACGGTCGCGAATGACCTCTGCGACGTGAGGCAGCACACCCTCCGCCAACTCCGATCCATCGAGTGGCACGACGATCTTGCTGTACATCGCTCGTTATCCGTCGCCCGTTCCCATCAACCTGCCGGTCACCGCGCTCCACCAGCGGGCCAGTCGGCTCGGCGGCGGCGCGTCGCGCAGTTCGAGCAGCTCAGGCAGGTGCCGGCGGGCAGCGCGTTCGCCGGCCTCCACGCAAACGTCGACCCGGTCCAGGTCCAAAAGCCCTACGCCGTTGAGCGTGATCTCGATCATCAGGTCGGGCGGCTCTTGGAGCATCAGTCGCTCGACCTGTTTGCTCCTGATGATAGCGTAGCTGCGCTCTGCGACCTCAAACATCGGCGCCCAGCGGCTGCGGCGTATCAGCAGGCGGAGGACCGACTCTACCCCTCGCCGGCTCTCGCACGCGGTCGGTTCTACCAGCCTGCTGGAAAAACCGTGCAGGATGTGTACTGCGATGACGCGGGTGGGAGCGCCACCGCCGGCCATCTGCCGCACGACGTCGAAGGGAACTTGGTTGAGCAGGCCACCATCCACGAGCAGGCGGTTTCGCCACTTCACGGGTGGGAACAGGATGGGCACGGCCATCGTCGCCAGCATGGCCTCGACCACCGGCCCTTCGTGGATGACTACCTCTTCGCCCGTCTCCAGGTCAGTGGCAACCAGCGCCAGTGGCAGCCTCAATTGGTCAAAGGTCAGGTCACCCCCCAGAGCCTCTCGCAAGCGCTTGGCAATCTTGCCCTGCCCGATCAGGCCCAGACCCGTGTGGTCGCGCTGGACGATGTCGAGCAGGCGCAGGGAGCGGGTGATTCGTTCGATCTCGGCGGCGGGGTTGCCGGCGGCGTAGATTGCAGCCACGACCCCGCCCATGCTGGTGCCGGTCAGCACGTGCACGGGGATCTGCGCCTCCTCCAGCACCTTGAGCACGCCGATGTGGGCGAATCCTTTGGCCCCGCCGCCGCTCAGCGCCAGGCCGATTCGCACGTTCACTCCCCGCCCTTCGAGGCGAGTTTCGCCCCCCTGCGCAGGGCCTCCTTGTTCAAGTCCAATAGGCTGCGGTGCCGCTCCGGCAGGTGGTCGTCCAGTGCTTGGCTCACTGCCTCCAGCGGCACGATGGAGGTGGCCTGCACCAACGCGCCCAGGCAGACGACGTTGGCCAGACGGACGTTGCCCAGTTCGGTCGCAATATCGCTGGCCGGTAAATAGAAAATGCGGATGTCGTCCCGCTCGCTCCGCCTCGTCACCAGCGAACTGTTCACGATCAGCACACCGCCGGGCTTGACCAGCGGCTCGAAAGCGTCCATCGACGGGATGTTGAGCACGATGGCCGTGCTGGGGCGGCGTACCAGCGGCGAACCGATCTCCTCGTCGGAGACGATGACGGTGCAGCGGGCTTTGCCGCCGCGCATCTCCGGCCCGTAGGACGGGATCCACGTCACGTGAAAGCCCCGGTCCATCACGGCGTGCGCCAGCAGTTGCCCGGCGAAGAGCGTGCCCTGTCCGCCAAAACCGGAGATGATGATTTCTTCTTGCATCACTTGCCCTCCTGGATCGCGCGGACTGCGTCGATCATCTTGGTGTCGCCCAGCGGGTAATAGGCCACCATGTGCTCCTTGGCCCACTCCATCGCCTCTCCCGGCAGCATGTGCCAGTTGACGTTGCACGTGGAGAGAAGCTCGACCATCGAGAACCCCAGCCCTTCCAATTGGGCCTGGAACGCCAGCTTGATGGCCTTTTTGGCCCTGCGGATGCCGGGCACGTCGAACAACGCCTGACGGGTGACGTAGACTGCGCCGGGCAGGATGCCGAGCAGCTCCGCCATGCGTATCGGGAACCCGGCGGTCTCCACGTCTCGCCCGGTGGGGGAGGAGGTGGTCACCTGGCCCGGCAGCGTCGTGGGGGCCATCTGCCCGCCCGTCATGCCGTAGACGGCGTTGTTGATAAAGACGGTGGTGATTAGCTCGCCTCGGTTGGCCGCGTGGACGATCTCGGCCGTGCCGATGGCAGCCAGGTCGCCATCCCCCTGGTAGGTGAAAACGACCTTGTCGGGGCTGACGCGCTTGACGCCGGTGGCCATCGCCGGGGCGCGGCCGTGGGAGGCCTCGGCCATGTCCACGTTGATATAGTCGTAGGCCAGCACGGCGCATCCCACCGGCGCGATACCGATAGTTCTTTCGCGCACGCCCAGTTCATCGAGCACCTCGGCGATGAGGCGGTGGGCGACGCCGTGGGTGCAGCCGGGGCAGTAGTGCGTGTAGGCCTCGGTCAAGCTCTCCGGCCGCTTGTAGACCAGCTCGAAATCTGCGGGA
>Ga0307430_1001293_pt1 | contig 18730 bp, 10 predicted proteins | sample SalMarWE160130MG_FD_202159 | JGI IMG/M metagenome (GOLD analysis project Ga0307430, IMG submission 202159) | Salt marsh sediment microbial communities from the Plum Island Ecosystem LTER, Massachusetts, United States - WE1603-130 | ecosystem: Environmental > Aquatic > Marine > Intertidal zone >... | reverse complement strand
AAAAGATCGGTATCGATATCGGAGGTAACTACGAGGTGGCCACGGTCACTGCAGTTGGCAAGGCAGCCACGCTAACAACCCTGGCTGAGGCAGCAAAAGCCGGCGATGTCATCATCAAACTTGCAGCCAATTCCAACATGACGGTCGGTGACACGCTGACTGTAGGCACTGGGGCACGCAGGGAACTCGTCAAAGTCAAACAAATTATCAATGTTGTTGTGGCTCCAGCCCGTGGAGGATTTGGTCAAGGCGGATTTGGCGTCGGCAGCCCGGGGGAAGTGGAACTGACCGCGACGCTCAAATACGACCACATGTTGGACGTCGACGTGTCCGACAAGGGCACGGGAATCAGCTTCTCGCCAGCCACGCGATTTGCACACAAAAGCGGCGATGCCGTACAAGCACTTGGTAGCGGTATTACACTCGAAAACGCATTGGACAGGAGTCATGAGGTCGGAGCTGCTGTGCTCAACCCTATGGCCATATCAGCCGGTTATCAGGAGTCAGTAACACCCAATCAATGGTACGGAGTTCCCCTCTCGAACATTGCCGGATCAGTGACACTGATGGATGCCAGCGGTGAGGTTGTTATCGATGCCATGGTCTACGGATCCCGGCAGAGCAACTCGAGCGCTAACGGTACAATCACCAGCCCCGAGATCGCCACCCTTGAGGGGGATCAAAGCCAGGGGGGCTGCATTGTAGTGATCCCTGCCTCGAACACTGGCTTCGGGCAGTTCGTACCGGCAGCCGGAAATACCAACCGGAGTGCAGGTCGCTTCCCCGATGGTGCTGATACTGACAGTAACTGCAGCGATTTCCAGTTGCAGAACACGATCACCCTGTTAGCCCCGGCAACAGCCGGTTCAAACAATATTAAAGTCGCCAGTGTGGCAGACTTTATCATTGGGCAGAAAATTATTATAGGTATAGGTACAGATAGCGAGACCGCTGTTATCGTAACTATTGGTACAGCAGGAGCCACCACGGTGGGTACTGCTACAATAGCGGGAGTAACAGCTATCCCTGTTGCCGGCGTGGAAGGCTTTAACGCCGGTCAGACCATCACTATTGACAGTGGTGAAAAACTCGAGACAGTTGTTGTAGCATCCATAGCTGCCGGACGCCGCCGTTTTGTCGGCCGGAGTAACACCCCGACCGACACCATCACCGTAACCATGCCGCTTAAATATACGCATGCTGTGGGTGCACAGGTCTCCGGTAGTGGTATCACTCTCGCCACTCCTTTGACCCGGGCGCATGAAAGTGGGACGCAGGTCGCAAACAACGTTCCCACACCCGGTGCACCCAACCAGTATTACAAGAGGCCTAAATAAAGACATCTGTGGAAGTGAATGAGACGATAGGCGATTATCGCCATGACGAATTACTTCTCACACACATTATGAGAAATCTCGAATTAAATTAAAATAGGAGGACAAACATGAAAAACAAAAGTAGTTTTATTGTCATTCTTGCACTGGCGCTCGTACTACCTGTCACCATGATGATGGTGATACTGATGGTCGGGACAGGGTGCAATGTTACTTCAGTAAGACCGGAAGGTCCGTGTGATATTTATGCCGCTGCAGGCTCTCCATGCGTGGCTGCCCACAGCAGCACTCGTGCGTTGTACGCGTCCTACAATGGTCCGCTATACCAGGTTATGCGCCAGTCGGACGGCAAGACCCTGGACATAGGTGTGGTCCGGCCCAGTAAGGGTGACCCGGGAGGATATGCTGATGCAGCCGCACAGGACGAATTCTGCGCCGATACATACTGCTGGATCACTATTCTCTACGACCAGTCAGGTAAAGGCAACCACCTCACACAGGCACCCCGCGGCGGATTCAGCGGTCCGGCCATGGGTGGATTTAACAACCTGCCTGTCGCCGACATGGCGCCGGTGACTCTCATGGGCCACAAAGTCTACGGCGTCTTCATCGAGCCGGGCATGGGCCTCCGCGACGACGACCCGGTTGGCACTGCAGTCGATGACCAGGCGGAGGGTCAGTACTGGATCGTTAACGGCCATCACTACAACTCCGGCTGCTGCTTCGACTACGGCAATGCCGAGACCGACAGTCGCGACGACGGCGACGGTACCATGGAAACTACCTACTACGGCAACGCCACCGCCTGGTATCATGGACAGATCCCCGGCCCGTGGATCATGACCGATCAGGAGAACAATCTGGTGGGTTGTGTCAACGAATCTCCAAACGATAAGTACTGCCCCGACCTGCCAAGTATCACCTGGCGCTTCGTGACCGCAATGGCTGATGGTGAACCTCACCACTGGAGATCAATGGGCGGAGATGCGCAGCAGGGCGACCTGCAAGTTATGTTCGACGGACCGCGCGTCATCAATGACAGAAGCAGCTATGATCCGATGCGCAAGCAGGGAGCCATCCTTTTAGGCAACGGCGGCGACAACAGCAACGGTTCACAGGGCACCTTCTACGAAGGCGCAATGACAGCCCCGGGCACTTTCCCGACGGAGGAAACCAACCAGAAGATTCAGGACAATATCGTGGCTGCCAGGTACGACGTGCAGCGGCTGAGCATAGCACAAGCGTCGGCTGTCGACACTCCGCCAGGACTCCAGACATTCTCACCGCAGTCTTCGCAGAACACTGCCGTGACTTTCACAAATACTACCGGGGCACCCGTGAATAACCTCGCCTTGAGCATTTCCGTGCCTAAGGGGTGGAAATCCGTAGTTTTAAACTCCGAGGAATCTACAAAGATATTCACTAATACAATTTCAGCAGGTGAGAGCGTGAGCGCAACTTTCACTGTAACCTCTGGATCAGAGTCCTTAAACGGAGACCTGGTCGGCAGTGCCTCGTGGACTAGCTCGACGAACGGTCAGAAACAATCCGAGACAACAGCTGAAAAAGTGCGTAACGTCAGCCCGATCAAGATTAACGAATTCCGCATCAGCGACGGTTCTCCTGACAACTCAACAAACTCGTTCATCGAACTCTATAACGCCGGCGATGCTGAAATCGATATCTCAAACTGGACCCTGACCCACCACCAAACTCAAATGCCCATCTTTTCATCGGTGAAGATCCCGGCCGAAACAAAGCTTGCTTCACATGGTTTTTACCTGTTAGGTCTGTCTAATTCAGGGCTGGCGGTTCCCGCGAAAAAGGGTGAGTCCACCATCTACGTCAGGAGTATTACCGGCATGTCGGTTGGCGATATGATTGAAATCGGCACCGGCTCAACTGTAAAAACCCACAGGATCGTAAGCATCACCACACCAACCGAGCCTGAGGCACCTGCATCGCCATTCGGTTTTGGACGTCGAGGCAGACCAAGCGGCTCGACGACGGTGTGGCAGCCGCTCCCCGACGGTCCGGTGATCACGATCCCCGCCGGCTCGACCAACATACCTGTCACAAGTGTGGCAGGCTTCGAGGTCGGCCAGAAGATGGCAATAGGTTATGACGCGACCTACCCCACTGTTGCACAAGCCACTGAAAAATATGAGGTGGTCACGATCACCGAGGTCGGCAAGCAGGGAACGCAGGCCTGGCTCTCAATGGACGCGAAAGCTGGCGACAAAAACATCAAGGTATCTTCTGTCGAAAACATCTCTGTAGGGGACAAGATCAGACTGGACATCGACAGCGAAGGTCATGGGATCGAGACCGTTACCGTTACACGTGTAGGTACCCAGTCGTCCCGCAGCACTTTCAACGGTCCCTTGACGGATGTGGATGATCCGGGTACGGGACTCGACCTGGCGGAACCGCTGAAATTCGACCATGCATCCAATATGCCCTTCAGTGCCAGGGGAACGGGGATAAGTTTCAAGCCGGCTACTGCCTTAGCTCACTCGAGCAACGAGCCCGTACTGGCGCTCAGCTCCAGCATAACGCTCGACCAACCCCTGGTCAGCGACCATGATATCGACGTGGTGGTACGTGACGAAAAGGTCACAACCGCGGGCTACCAGGAAGCAAAGGAGCCCGACCAGTGGTTCGGAGGCCCTGCCCTCTCCTCCAGTGCCGGCAACATGGTGCTGCGTGACGCCGATGACAATGTTGTTGACGGTCTCAATTATGGCGGACTCGTCGATCCATGGGCCGCTGAGGGTTACCAGGCCGCTTCCGGAGCAGGGGAGAGCGGATGCAGCGTACCTTCACCTGGTATGATCAGAGGCTTCAGGATGGGGCCTTCTCCGCCCACCAGCCGGCCCAACAGGAGCGCTGGCCGCTACCCGGACGGTTACGACAGCGACAGCAATTGCCGCGATTTCCTGTTACAGACCACGGTCACCCTTTTAGCCGCATCACCAGCCGGTTCAAACAATATTAAAGTAGCAAGTGTGGCTGACTTTATAACTGGTCAGAAGATAATTATAGGATCAGGCACAAATAGCGAGACCGCTGTTATCGCCACTATTGGTACAGCAGGTGGTACCACTGTGGGTACTGCCACCAGGGCAGGCACAAAAGTTATTCTGGTTTCCGGCGTTGAAGGTTTTAGCGCCGGTCAGACAATCACCATAGGCAGTGGTGCAAACCTCGAGACGGCAGTTGTCGCTTCCATTGCTGCCGGACGCCGACGTTTTGGTGGTCGTAATATTACCCCGACCGACACCATCGCCGTTACTATGCCGCTTAAATATATGCATGCTGTGGGTGCACAGGTCTCAGGAAGTGGTATTACCCTCGCCGCGCCTTTGACCATGGCTCATGACATCGGTACTCAGGTAGCCGGCAACCTTCCCACACCGGGTAAGCCCAATCAATATACCAGGAAACCATAGTGAGGAGAACAGCAGGGCTTTGTTAAAATATTTACAGCACTCCGCGGATCGACAGCAGATTGAGAGGCCGCGGGGTGTTCTATTTCCAAAACGGAAGAGTAGCGAATTATGCCTATTTACAAAGATAGTATCAGTCTTCAACGGTTCTGGCCCTGGTGGCGTTGGATCCTGACGGGATTGAACACGTTGGCTCTTGTATTGAGCGCTGTCATGAGCTGGCATTATCTGGTGGGCGGATCGATGGTCGGCTGCGGCGTCGGGAGCCCGTGCGAACAGGTGCTCAATAGCCATTGGTCGACGATAGCGGGGATGTTGCCTGTCAGTGGTTTGGCGTTAGGGGTGTACCTCACAATGCTGGTCGCCAGTCTTTTTATTGGTCCGGCTACAGAGGCACCGATCAGGCGTCTGGCCTGGAGGGTAGTGTTGATACTGGCCGGTTCGGTTGCCGGAAGTGCCATATGGTTCACCATCTTACAGAAATGGGTCATTGAGGATTTTTGCCCCTGTTGCATGATTACGCACATCATCGGTCTGCTGCTGGCTGCTCTGGTCATCTGGCGAGCGTTCACAGATCCTCCAGGGCGTATTATTCGCCCTTTGCCCGCGATGGGCCTGGCTTTGAGCGGTCTGGTACTGGCCGGCATCCTGGCAGCTTTTCAGGTCAGCTTAACTCTTTCAGCAGTCTACAGCGATGGAGAGTCACAGGATAACCTGCCCGCCATTGATTACCACGCTGTACCGATGGTCGGGTCGCCGGACGCTCCCTACGTAGTCACCTTGCTTTTTAATTATCAATGTTCACATTGTCAGAAAATACATTTCATGCTCGATGAGGCAATTCGCCGTTACGCCGGCAAGCTGGCATTTGCACTGTGTCCGGCACCATTGAATACACAATGCAACCCTTACATCCCCCGGGATGTGGATGAGTTCAAAAACTCCTGCGAACTGGCCAGGATTGGCCTGGCGATATGGGTTGCCAGCCGAGAGGCGTTTCCTGCCTTCGAAAACTGGATGTTCACATTTGAGTCCGGCGACAGCTGGCGCCCTCGAAGCCTCGAAACAGCAAGGGCAAAAGCCATTGAATTGGTCGGTCAGGCGAAGTTCGATGCTGCCTGGATCGATCCCTGGATCGGACAGTATTTGCAAACCTCCACTAGGATTTACGGTCAGACCATCCAGAGCGGCAAGGGCGGCGTCCCCAAACTGATTTTCGGCTCGCATTGGGTCATCCCCGAACCGTATAATGCAGATGACCTTGTTATGATTCTGCAGGAGAGCCTTGCTGTGCCCATGCTTTGATCCGACTGTGTATGCCTGAGCCAGGTTTCTCAATGCCCGGAGGTTGGATAAGCGGATTCCAGTTATATAAAAAAGTTAAATTATTAGGAAAAAATGAAAATAATAACAAAAATTGTCGCAATGGTTTTTGGACTTTTACTATAAGGTGTGATCAATTGGCAAAATTTTGAAACTGCTTATTGACGGACATGGTTTAAATATTGACAAGATGGTTTTTGCAGTAACCGCAACAACCTATTCAGAAAGGGGTGGTAAAAAATAAAAACTAATACTCACAAATTAAAAGCAATACTCATGAAAAAAACAGTGTTAATTTATTTCGGGTCCTTTATAATTCTTTTATTTTTTTCTGGCTCTGCTACAGTATCGGGGCAGAATGCCAGGATTAAATTTGACACCGACCGTATTGTAGGGGAAGTTGATAAGAATATATATGGAAATTTTGTTGAACATCTGGGCAGATGCGTATACGGCGGAATTTATGAACCAGGTTCGCAATTGTCTGATCCTGATGGTTTTCGCAAAGATGTACTGGAAGCTGTCAAAGGACTGAATGTTTCACTTATCCGTTATCCCGGGGGAAATTTTGTATCAAATTATCACTGGCTTGACGGGGTGGGACCAAAGAATGAAAGAGTGCCAAGAATGGAACTTGCATGGGCCAGACTGGAAACCAATGAATTCGGGACAAACGAATTTATTAAATATTGCAGGGCTGCAGGGAGCGAACCGTATCTGTCGGTTAACATGGGAACCGGAACTATTGAGGAGGCACAAAGATGGGTCGAATATTGCAATGTGAAGGAAGGTCCTTACTATGCGGAACTCAGGAAGAAACACGGCTTCCAGGAACCTTATAATGTCAAATACTGGAGTCTCGGAAACGAGATGGATGGCGAATGGCAGATGGGACACCTTAATGCCGAAGATTACACCAAAAAAGCCATGGAAGCTGCTAAACTGATGAGGCTTACGTCTCCTGATATTAAACTTATTGCAACAGGATCATCAAATTACAGACCACACGCTGATCCTGACCACTGGAACCGGACTATAATAACTAACCTGAAAGATGTCATTGACTATATAGCCCTCCATATGTATGTCGGCAATCCCGATAATAACTATTATAATTTCCTTTCAACGCCTCTGGTTATGGAACAGAGAACCCGTATAGTAAAGGGCATGATTGATGAGGCAATGCAGAAAGCCGACAGGGGAAACAGACCACCACTGTATATTGCCTGGGATGAATATAATGTATGGTACAGAGCCAGAACAACTGAAACAATGCAGGGAACAAGGGCGCTGGAGGAAAGATACAATCTCGAGGATGCTCTGGTAATCGGAGGATTTCTGAATGTATTTATCCGTAATGCGGATATTATAAAAATGGCCAATATGGCCCAGCTGGTAAATGTTATTGCTCCTGTCTTCGCTGAAGAAAAAGGTATGTTCAGACAGACAATCTATTTTCCTCTGGAATTATTTGCCTGGAACATGCACGGAAAATCACTTGATCTTTTTGTTGATTGTCCCACGTATAATACTGATGAGTTTTATTTAGGCCTGGGTGAGGCAAAGACAAAACAGTCGAATGTGCCATATCTTGATGTCTCGGCTACATATGACAATGGGGAAGTGGTAATTTGTGTTGTCAACAGGCATAAGGATAATCCTATTAAGACCGATATTATCTGCCATTCAGGTGAGTTCACTGATGTACTTAAGATCTATGAAATTAACGCATCCGATATCAAGGCAGTAAACGACTTTGGAGTCGAAAATGTCAAAACTGTCTCCAAGCCCGATCTGAAAGCAAAGGGGAATTCAGCTACCTATTCGTTCCCTGCTCATTCTTTGACAATGATCCGCGGAAAGCTTAAGTAAAAACAAGATTTGATTACGAAGTTCCGGTTATATCACTTACTTTTATCCGGATAAAAAGAAAATTTAAACAGATGAGGATATTTTAATTTCAATCTGTTATTTGCTATCCTAAGGGAGGGTGCAATATTGATCAAATCAATACAGTTCCTGAAGTAATTATTCATTAAAAAACAAAAATAATGATGAAAAACAAGATAATGACAGGGATATTTTTCCTGATTACAATAACCGCGGTACCACAGAAAACAACAGTCGTTTCGCCGAACCAGAATATAAGGATTGAATTGTTCAATAGGCAAAATGCCGACGTTGGAGAATGGTTTTTAAAAGTCAGCTATTTGAACAACAATCAAAACTGTGAAGCGATTTCTCAGATAAGTCTTGGATTATCGCGGAACGATCAGGATTTTTCGAAGCAACTTAAATTTATCAAAGCTGGAAAAACCGCTTTAATTACAGAGCAATATTCTGCTTTGCATGGGAAACGAACCAGTTGCACCAATTCGGCCAACGAAACAGTTGTTTATTTTGAGAATCCGGGAAAAGCTAAGCTGAATTTGATCATACGGGCTTATAACGATGGCGTGGCTTTCCGGTATGAGTTCCCTGAGAAGGAAGGCTCCTTTGTGGTGAAAGACGAATTCACTTCATATACCATCCCGGGTAATACCAAACGGTGGCTGGAAAAATGGAATCCCGCGAACGAAGGTCTTTACAGCGCTATGAACGACGATAACACTCAACAGAGCTGGTGCTATCCGGCACTTTTTAATTCACCCGATAATGGCTGCTGGTACCTGATACACGAAGCCGATGTTAACCGGAGTTACTGTGGTTCAAAGCTTAGTAACACAACCAATAAATCGAAATATGAAATCACTTTCCCCGATCCCGGGGACGGGAATGGACTGGGGGAATCGACACCAACCATTTCACTTCCATGGAGATCACCCTGGCGGGTAATAATAATAGGGACACTCGCAGATATTGTGGAATCGACCCTGGTTGATGATGTTTGTCCGCATTCTCTTGTAAAGAATACCGATTGGATCAGGCCAGGGCTTGTGTCATGGAACTACTGGTCAAGCAACCACGGTACAAAAGACTTTAAAATTGTTTGTGACTTCGCTGATCTTGCAGCAAGTATGGATTGGCCTTATACTCTCCTCGACTGGGAATGGGATGCTATGGGTAACGGAGGCAATCTTGATGATGCAATTAAATATATCCTTTCAAAAGGTGTAAAACCCCTGATGTGGTATAATTCGGGAGGACCACATACCGGTGTGACTGCAACACCCCGCGACAGGATGCTAACTCATGAAAACCGTGTGGAAGAGTTCACTAAACTAAAAAAGCTGGGGGTGGCCGGAGTTAAAATCGACTTTTTCGAAAGCGAGAAGCAGGATATGATTAAATACTATCTCGATATTCTGGACGATGCAGCCCAATTTGAAATGATGGTCTACTTTCATGGTTGTATTGTCCCGAGAGGCTGGTCCCGTACTTATCCGCATCTCATGACCCTGGAAGCGGTACGGGGAGCCGAATGGTATAATAACGGGCCTGACTTCACCACCACAGCTCCTGAACATAATACAATTATACCTTTTACCAGGAATGTAGTCGGTCCGATGGATTATACACCCGTAACATTTACAAATTCTCAATACCCCCATATAACATCCTATTGTCATGAACTCGCTTTAAGTGTGATATTCGAATCAGGCCTTCAGCACATGGCAGACCGCCCATCGGGTTATTACGATCTGCCGTTTGAGGCAAGAACCTTCCTGAAAGAGGTACCGAATGCCTGGGATAACACTAAATTACTTGATGGCTATCCGGGTCGCGATATCATTATTGCCCGTCAGAAAGGTGATTCATGGTATGTAGGAGGACTTAGTGCTGAAAGATTCGAAAGAACCAAGACTCTGAATTTTGACTTTTTACCTGAAGGAAAAAAATATAAAATGACTTTAATATCAGATGGCAAACACGACAAAGAACTTTCTACACAATATATGGTAGTAGATAATTCAAGTTCCGTAAATGTAAAATTGTTACGCCGGGGAGGTTTTACTGTAAAATTGAAGCCGATACAATAACAATATCCAAATGTAATTACGTAAGCATCATTAATAAAATAAAAAATGAGTATCGGTTATCATTAATATTGTATGCTATATGTTTGTATATCTGTCATTTATAATCTTGCACTCACCCCAACCTCCCGCTATAGCGGGACAGGCTCTCTCTGCTTCGCAAAGAGGGGCTAAAATGCTTCTCACCCCCTTCTTTGCTTTAGTAGAGAAGGGGGAAGGGGGGATGAGTACGTGGAATTTATAAATATTTTGTAAGTTTTTATTATACATTCCTGATAGTCATTAAATAAAATAAATATGAAAAAAGGTTTTTTTATCACCCTGAGTTTAATATTGACGGTAACATTATGGGGACAGCAATATCCTTTTCAAAATCCCAATTTGACCAGTGAAGAAAGGGCAAAAGATTTGATATCAAGACTGACGTTGACCGAAAAAGCAACTCTGATGTGCGATCAGTCGGAAGCCATTCCCCGCCTTGGCATTAAAAGATTCAACTGGTGGAGCGAGGCATTACACGGACTCGCCAATAATGATAAAGTTACTGTTTTCCCCGAGCCGATAGGGATGGCTGCATCGTTCGATGATGAATTACTTTATCGCATTTTTAATGCCGTATCAGACGAAACCCGCGCCAGGTATAATGAAGCAATACAAAAAGGACAGGAAAACAGGCGTTTCCTGAGCCTTTCAGTCTGGACACCCAATATCAACATCTTCCGCGATCCGCGATGGGGACGCGGTCAGGAAACCTATGGTGAAGACCCTTATCTGACATCACGTATGGGTGTTTCCGTTGTTAAAGGACTGCAGGGTCCTTCAGACTCAAAATATAAAAAGCTTCTGGCTTGTGCAAAGCATTATGCTGTCCATTCGGGCCCCGAATGGAGCCGGCATTACATCAATCTGAATAATATCGACCCGCGCGATTTATGAGAAACCTATCTCCCGGCTTTCAAATCTTTGGTTCAGGATGCGGATGTCCGCCAGGTGATGTGTGCTTATCAGCGTCTGGATGATGAACCTTGCTGTGGTAATTCACGATTGCTTCAGAGAATTTTACGCGACGGATGGGGCTATAAGTACCTTGTCGTTTCAGACTGCGATGCATTAGCCGATTTTTATACCGGCCATAATGTTTCGTCTGATGCCACACATGCTTCAGTAAAAGGGATTGTTGCAGGAACCGATGTTGAATGTGCCTGGCAGTCTTATGCATTTAAAGAATTGCCTGAAGCTGTTGAAAAAGGTTTGATTTCTGAAGAAGAAATCAACTGGCATTTAATGCGGGTGTTAGTTGGGCGTTTCGATCTGGGAGAAATGGATGAAGATGCACTTGTTCCATGGACTAAAATCCCTGTTTCGATTGTGAATAATGAAGAACACAGAAAACTTGCCCTGGATATGGCTCATGAATCAATGACGCTTCTTCAGAATAAAAACAATATGCTTCCGCTTAAGAAATCCATCAAAAAAATTGCTGTAATTGGTCCGAATGCCGATGATGAAGCTGTGCTATGGGGCAATTATAACGGAACACCTGTCAGAACAATAACAATCCTTAATGGAATTTCTTCCAAACTACCGGCCGACAAAATTCTGTACGATAAAGGATGTGAACTGGTTGATAATAATGCAATTGAGAGCTATATTCCAAAATGTTCGTTTGATGGGACAAAAGGCTTTAAAGCTACTTACTGGAATAATACTGATTTTAAAGGAAATGCGGTATTAACACAATTCATTGCAAATCCGATATTGCAGTCGGTTTCAGGGCAGAATACTTTTGCACCAGGAGTTAATCCAAATAAGTTTTCTGTTAAATATGAAACAGTCTTTGAACCAGCGCAGGATGAAACTATTGTATTAAGATTCGGTGCCACAGGATTATTTGAACTGACAATAAATGAAGAATCAATTAAAAAGTATAGTAACTGGAGAACTGTAATCTCTAAAATTCCATTCAGGGTTGAAAAAGGGGGAAAATATAATATTGAAATCAGACTTACCCAACAAAACGATTGGCAGGCAAACATCGATTTCAATTTTGGTAAAGAAAAGGATATAGACTATAGTATCCTGATCAGGAAACTTCAGGAAATTGATTTGGTAATATTTGCCGGAGGTCTTTCAACACAGGTTGAAGGTGAAGAAATGCCTGTTGAACTGCCTGGTTTCAAGGGTGGCGATCGTACTGATATTGAACTTCCTGCCACACAGCGCAACTGCCTAAAGGCCTTGAAAGAAGCCGGAAAGAAAGTTGTTTTCGTGAATTGTTCAGGTTCTGCCGTAGGTCTGATGCCCGAAACGGAAAGCTGTGATGCTATCCTCCAGGCCTGGTACCCAGGGGAATCCGGTGGTCAGGCAATTGCCGATGTCCTGTTTGGTGACTGTAACCCATCTGGCAAACTGCCAATAACCTTCTACAGGAATATGAAGCAACTGCCCGATTTTGAGGATTACTCAATGAAAGGCCGTACTTACCGATATATGTCTGATCCTCTTTTCCCCTTTGGCTTTGGACTGAGCTATACAACCTTCTCAATCGGGAATGCCCGGATCAATAAAAATGAGATCGGAAGCTTTGAAATTACTATTCCTGTATCAAACACAGGCAAACGCGATGGAACAGAAATCATTCAGGTTTACATACATAAGGTAAATGACACAGACGGGCCATTTAAATCCTTAAGGGATTTTCAGCGGACTAACATTGCTGCCGGCAAATCGAGTGAAGTAACCATTGATCTGCCTTATTCGGCATTTGAGTTTTTCGACAGGGCCAGCGGTAAAATGGCTGTAATACCAGGGGAATACGAGGTATGGTATGGAAACAGTTCAGACACTAACGATTTGAAGATGGTAAAAGTGATAGTTCAATAATCTTCATTTATGTAATTAAACTGTATACGTCAGATGAATTTATTATAGAATAATTAACAAATAATTAATTAAATCAATCTTATGAGAAACATTAGTTTTTTAATTACAATGTTTGTAATTCTTGCCGGATTGTCTTGCACTACCCAGCAGCCTGGGCAGGTGCAGGTCGAGGAAGGAGTATTACAGGGAACTATTGAAGACGGATTAACGGTATACAAAGGTATTCCATTCGCTGCTCCGCCTGTTGGTGATCTCCGGTGGCGCGCCTCCCAGCCTGCAGCAAAATGGGAAGGTGTCAGGCAAGCTGATAAGTTTGCTCCCGGACCTATACAGGGCGGAAATACTCCATCGGGAAAAAGCGAGGACTGCCTTTACCTGAACATCTGGACGCCGGCGAAATCCAGGAGGGATCGTATCCCAGTACTCGTATGGATTTACGGCGGTGGTTTCAACATGGGATCCACGTCCGAACCGGTTTATTCCGGCGAAAAACTGGCCCAAAAAGGCGTGGTACTGGTAAGCATTGCTTACCGTGTCGGCCAGCTCGGTTTTTTGGCGCATCCGGAATTGAGTGCTGAGAGCCCGGATCACTCATCGGGAAATTACGGTCTGCTCGACATGATTGCAGGTCTCAAATGGATTCAGAAAAATATCGCTGCTTTCGGCGGCGACCCTGATAAGGTAACTATTTTCGGCGAATCGGCCGGAGGCATCGCCGTCAGTATGTTATGCGCATCACCACTGGCCAAAGGGCTGTTCCATGGCGCTATTTCGCAAAGCGGCGGCTCATTCGGACCTCCGCGGCCTACCCTCTTCCCGGGCGAGAACTTAAAACGTCTTACAGACGCTGAACTTGCCGGTCAGGCATATGTAGATAGTGCGAAGGTTTCATCCATCGCTGAACTGCGAAAAATAGAAGCCGACAAACTCCCGGCAATCCGTGGACTTGCATGGCCGATCATCGATGGTTGGGTTATTCCCGACGATCAGTACAAACTCTATGAGGCAGGCAAGTTTAATGACACACCGATCCTGGTGGGATATAACTCAGACGAGGGACTAACCTTCATGCCCGGACGCACTCCGGAGGAGTATATTGCCAGCGTCCGGACACGCTATGGCAAGTTCGCAGACGATCTTATCAAAGCTTATCCCGTCGGTTCGAACACAGTTCCGAAAACAGCTCGTGACCTGGCCCGCGATGCGGCGTTCGGGTGGCATACATGGATCTGGGCCAGACTTCAGTCCAGGATTGGAAAATCAAAAGCTTTCTATTACTGCTTTGATCAACACCCTGACTATCCGGAGGACTCGCCACGGTTCGGATATGGCTCGCCACATGGTCAGGATGTAGCCTATGTCTTCGGACATCTCGATGCCTCTAATCCGCAGACTACTAAAATAGATCTGCAGATCTCAGATGCTATGGTCACTTATTGGACTAACTTTGCCAAGTTTGGAGATCCAAACGGCGAAGGAGTTCCCGAGTGGCCGTCTTTCAGTGATGCAAATCCTGTTGTGATGTACTTCAGTCAGACACCGCACACAGGATCGGTACCAAGCGCTGAATCACTGAAGAGTCTGGATGCCTATTTCGAGTGGCGACGAACGCAGGAGGGAGAAGCCTGGGCTAAATAATTTCTACGCCAAATAAAATATCATTATTATGAAAATATCATTATTAAAATTGTATGCAAAACAGAGAAGCTTAATAGCCATTACATCTTTTTTATTTATGATTCTACCGATAAATATGATTCAGTCCCAGGAAACACTTGATGTCGGTAAAACAGGTTGGGACGTGAAAAGGCCGGTAATGGCTGCGGCTTGCGAAAGCGGATGTCCCTGGGGCGAACTGGGAGACTTTGTTAAAGAATCAATGAAACCTTATGGCTATTCTGTAATTCTTTGCCGTAACTGTAACCGGTCATACGGACCACGGCTTGTCTCTGAGAATGACTATCCGCCAGCGCTTGATGAAATGAACCTTGAAGATGGCGTTAATGTGCGAATTAATGCACATGTTGATTTTGGTGTGACATCCAGTGCTATGTTGAGTGCAGCCTATAATAATACACTTGCCGGTAAAGGACCTTACCGGAACCTTCGCCTGATAGCAAAAATCGAGGATCCGTTTTATTATCTGGTTGCAGTAAAGGAAGAATCAGGAATTAAAGATTTTGCCAGTATCAGGCAAAAACATCTGCCTGTAAAAATTATGGGCTCCGATGGTAACATGATGACCATCCTGAAATATTATGGAATAACTGCTGAGGATATTAAATCATGGGGCGGAACAATAGGAATTCCAATCGAAGAAGCATTAAAAGGTAATTTTGATATTTTTGCCGGCTTTCTGGCGAGTCCGGCATTGAATCCTGAATCTTCTTTATGGACAACATTAAGCCAGAAATTTGATCTTTATTTTTTAGAATTGCCTGAAGATTTGCTGAAACAGATTGCACAGCAAAATGTTGATGCTGAATTTGTCGAGGTACATCAAAAATTGCTCAGAGGCATTAACAGACGGATAAAAACTCTGGGCAGATCAGGAGAATCCATCTTTGCACGTGACGATACTCCTGAACAGGCGGCATACGACCTGGCTAAAGCTATCGATGAATATCACGGAGCGCTAAAATGGTTCATCAGGGTATATACTTATGATCCGAAGACCGTCTGGCAAAATTTTGGCGTTCCCCTGCATCCCGGTGCTGAAAGGTATTACCGGGAAGCCGGATACATGGGGAGGTAGTGAAGATAGTATAGAATTTAAAATATACTAATCACGATTGGGATTAAAGTTATAAAGATTTCTCTTTTGTAAATTCTAACCTGTAAAGTCACTCTTGTAATTATTTTATTTGGATAATCATTTTGTCTATTAAAGGATCATGACATGAGCCGATTCATATTGTATTCAGGGACTATTTTATCATGTGTTGTCCTAACCATGTTGAGCATGATGACAATATCATGCAATGAGTCTTCTGCAGAAGTAAAGAAATACCATGTATGGGAAAAGGTTGAGATCACCCTCACATCAAAGAAGACTTATGAAAACCCCTACAAAGAAATGACTGTCTGGGTGGATCTTAAAGGACCAGGATTCAGCAAGCGCTGTTATGGATTCTGGGATGGAGGGAATACCTTCCGTGTACGCATAACTGCCACAGCGCCCGGGACCTGGACCTGGAGCAGTGGCTCCCTGCCGGCTGATCGAGGTCTGGAGGGGAAATGCGGGTCATTTACAGCCATAGCTTGGACAGATGAAGAAATAACGGAGAACCCTTCACGACGAGGCATGATTTGTCCCTCTGCCAATGGCCATACCTTTCAATATGCCGACGGAACACCATTTTTTCTGATAGGAGACACGTGGTGGGCGACACCAACCTTCCGGTTTCCCTGGCGTGATGATGATACTATTCGTCCGATGGGACCGGCGGCCGGTTTCAAGGAATATGTCGCCTACCGGAAAAAACAGGAGTACAACTGTGTGGCTATCCTTGCTGCACTCCCAAACTGGAGCAACGATAACAAACCGGCCAGACTGATTGCTGAGGACGGAACATTTATTCGATCCGGCTGGGTACAGGCAGGAACAAAAAGTGCTAAATCCATGACCGATGAAGCCGGAAACAGGGCTTTCCTCTTCCCGGGCAAAGTACCGGGATATGAATCTTACTTCCCTGATGTTGAGCGGATAAACCCGGCATATTTCCAATCACTCGACAGAAAGATCGACTTCCTGAACTTACAGGGATTTGTCCCGTTTATAGAGGTGGCCCGCAGAGACATCGGCCAGGCATGGAAGAAATACTATCCCTGGCCTGAGTCTTATGTCAGGTACATCCAGTACATCTGGAGCAGGTACCAGGCTAATATATGCCTCTACAGCCCAATTCATTTTGACTATGACAGGGAGACCATTCCTGCTGACGACTGGAATAATGCAGCAAACAGGGTCATAGAGGAACATGGGCATCCGCCATTCGGGACACTTGCAGGAACCAATCCAACTGGTTCATCTCTGCATAACTGGGGTCATACTGACAGGGCCAGGTGGCTCACCTTCCATCAGATAGGGAACCTCCGTACTCACGACAGCTATTCCCTGCTCACCGAAATATTCAGGACTGAACCGGCAGTTCCTGCAATCAACGGCGAACCATATTACGACGGCATGGAGAATGCGGAGGGAGGTTCAGATGAAGCAGCTTTATGGTGCCGTTCAGCAATGTATGGCAGCGTACTCTCAGGCGGACTGGGCGGCCATATCTACGGAGCCGGGGGCTGGACCGGCGGTGTATGGAGCGGCGAGGTGGAACCAGCTTCGAAATACCCAATGTGGAAAGTGTTTCAATGGACATCAGGTGACCAGATGCGCCACCTTAAGAGTTTCATGCTTTCTGAAGGGAAGAGATATCAGTACCTTATTCCTTGTACAGAAAGAATAATGCCACATCAGTCAGCCGGACCAAAAGTCACTACAGGCTGGGCTTATGGTTCTGCTACTCCCGAACAGGATCTTATAATGCTCTATTTTGAAAAGGATTGTCCTCATTCTGTTATTACAGGCGTAAGACCTGGTAAAAAGTACGCTGTCAGCTGGTTCGATCCGCAAAAAGGCACATGGATCCGTCCCGACAATTCGATAACTTCTGATGCATCGGGGCGGATCATCCTGCCTCCATTTCCTGACAAAAAAGCCAGATCGGAGACTGACTGGGCTCTTAAGCTGATTTTGAAGCAAGATACCCTGCCCTGATATAGTAAATTGAAGCCTGGAAAATAAATAAAATTGTAAAACAATATCCAAAATGAAAAAACAGCTCTTCTTATCCACGTTTATCTTTTACATCATGTTTCTGACTGTTAATGCCCAATCCTATCAGAAAACGGACCTTGGTATAAAGACCGCAATAAACTCAATCGGGATTGAAATTCAGTTCTACAGCCCTTCAACTGTCAGGATATTAAAATGGCCCGAAGGCAAATCTTTCACAAAAAAGAGTCTTTCAGTCATTAAAACGCCGGGGAAAACAGATCTTACTATCAGGCGTGCCGGTAATATACTCTCAATGAAAAGCAGCAATATATTTGTCACACTCGATCTTAAAAGCGGAAAGATCTCCTTTGCATCTCTTTCGTCACAGTTACTGAGCGAAAAAGAAGGAGGAGTATCATTTACCGATTTCGATGATGCAGGTGTAAAAACTTATACCATATACCAGGCATATACACTTAATAAGGACGATGCAATATACGGCCTGGGACAACAGCAACAGGGAAAGATGATACAACGAAACATCAAGCTTAACATGATTCAGGGTAACACAGATGACTATATTCCCTTCTTCCTGTCGGTAAAAGGTTACGGGCTGTTTTGGGACAATTATTCGCCAACGCTCTTTGAAGACAACCCGGAAAGCACTTCATTCAAATCGGATGTGGGTGATTGTATCGATTACTATTTCATGTACGGTGGCAATGCTGATGGTGTTATAGCTCATATACGCGATCTTACCGGACAGGTGCCGATGTTTCCGTTATGGACATTCGGATACTGGCAGAGTAAGGAACGTTATAAAAGTCAGGACGAGCTGGTGGATGTGGTTAAAAAGTATCGTGAGTTGGGTGTCCCGCTCGACGGTATCATACAGGACTGGCAGTACTGGGGCAACAACTACCTGTGGAACGCCATGGAATTCCTCAACTCAGACTTTTACAATCCCAAAAAGATGATAGATGACGTTCATAA